>Ga0308003_1001021_pt1 | contig 12403 bp, 11 predicted proteins | sample Neamet36_FD_203159 | JGI IMG/M metagenome (GOLD analysis project Ga0308003, IMG submission 203159) | Marine microbial communities from water near the shore, Antarctic Ocean - #36 | ecosystem: Environmental > Aquatic > Marine > Unclassified | place: Southern Ocean | collected 2014-06-06
ACACCAGAAGATGGTGTTTCTCAAACTGATGTAGATGCTCAAGCCGACTTATCTTATGAATATGGATATGCTTCGGGTGTAGCCTCCGTTATAGTAGAGGAGTGTGAAACTGTTTTAATAGAAAACACACCATTAGACCTACCTTTAGGTTGGAGTATGTTTGGTTATACATGTATAGAAGCTATGGATTTTATGGAAGCTTTTTCTGAAATCACAGGAAGTATAGATATTGCAAAAGATGAAGTAGGTGGTGCTTACCTTCCACAATGGAGTTATAACGGTATCGGAGATTTACACTATGCGAAAGGATACCAAATAAAGATGTTAGAAGAAGTAGTAGACTTCCAATTCTGTGATGCAGTAAATCCTTATTAATAATTTACCTAGTAAACACTACCATATAGTGTACGAATTAAATTGATTGTTTTCGAGGGATATAACAATCAATTAAATGCTTATAAGTGAAAACTTATAAGCATTTTTTTCGATTTGAAGTTTTCAAAACTAAAAAATAATAAGTCCAACAAATAGACTTTATAGTAGTGTTTTAAATAAATATTTATCAGGAATTGTACAAGTATTGCGCTTAATACAATTAAATACCTAAATTGGAGCTTGGATTTAAAAAAATATGAAAAATTATATTTTCACGCTTCTATGTGTACTTACTATAAATAGTAGCGCACAAACGTCTAAAATAGATAGTTTAGAGAATGCCTTAAAACACCAACAAATAGATTCGTTGATGGTGATGACTAATTACAAGTTGTTTTGGCAGTATTTTAAATCAGATTTAAACAAAGCAGAGTTTTATGCAAATAAGATTATTGAACTGTCTGAAGAGCTTAATTATCTAAAGGGTATGGCAATGGGTTACGATTGCAAAACGAGTTTAGAAATTAATCAAGCCAACTATCAGCAAGCCATAAAAAGTGCGAATAATTTAAAAACCATTAATGTTCAGCTTAAACATGAAAATGCGAATGCGATTTATCACAATAAAGTAGCCTGTATTTATTATTATAAAGCAGACTACGATTCTGCAATTTACTGTTGGAATAAGTCTTTGGAAGATTATATTCGCTTGGGTGATGTTGATAAAACGGTGCAATTACAGTCTAATATAGGTTCGGTATTAATTTCTCAAGGTAACTACAATGAGGCTTTACTTTATTTTAAAGAAGCCCAGGAAATATTAGAACATGAGAGCAAAGACTCTACCACTTTAGTTAAGGTTTATAATAATATTGGGATTGTATTTCATGATTTAGAAAATTATGAGAAGGCAAATGATTATTATAACCGAGCTTTAAAAATAGCACGACAAAACAGTTTAGTATTCGACCAAGAAATGCTATTGTTTAATATCGGTAATCTTCTTGTTGCTCAAACAAAATATCAAGGCGCAATAGCTTATTATGAAGAATCAAAAGAAATTAGACTAGCAAATGGAATACCAATTGGGGAAAGCCTAGTAGCTTTAGGGAATTGTTATTTTCATACAAGCGAATATGCACTTGCAGAAGACTTGTTGCTTAAATCAGTAAGCCTACTTTTAAATTCAAAAAATGAATCTTATCTGTATTTAGCAAAATTATACAAGCAAATTAACCAGTTCGATAAAGCCTTACAGTATACCTTAAAGTCGGTGTCTTCATTACACGAAATAGAGAATGATCATAGAGTAATTGATTCTTATGCCGAAATAATAGAATTGAGTTTTATTTTGGAAAAATACGACATGGCACATGAATATACTTCAAAATTAAAGCTCTTGCAAGATTCTTTATATAACGAAGATGTGATTACTAAGATTTATGAAATAGAGTCTAAGTACGAGCTCGTAAAAAACGAAAAAAAGATTGCGATTTTACATTCGCAAAAAGAGATTGCAGATAAAAACAATCAACTATTACTGTTATTATATAGTAGTGGTATATTTTTCCTTGTTGTTATCGTATTATTTGTGGTGTATAGAAATAGAAATTTAATAGCTAAGAGAAAGGTTCTGGAATTAGAATCTAAACATAGTAAATTGGTATTGCAACATAAAACGTTGATGTTGTCTAAAAAGCGAGAGGAAATAGTTGATGTAGTAAAAAAACTAAAGATACTTAAAGCTGAGCCAGATGAAAAAAAGGTTGCAGATTTACTTTCAGACATGAAGACCAATGCAATTATTGAAAAAAATTGGATTGACTATTTAAATTCATTTGAAAAATTGAATCCAATGTTTTTTGAAAATGTTCAGAAAATGGGAGTAAAATTATCAGCAACCGATAAGAGATTATGTGTGTTTATATGTCATGGCTTAACCATTAAACAAATTTCTACTGCTTTAAATAATAATACCCATTCTGTAGAAAATGCACGTTCGCGCCTTAGAAAGAAATTTAATTTAGAACCTTCTCAAAATCTCAGAAAGTTTCTAAAAGATTTATGTATTAATGAATAAGCTATTTTCGGTACAATCTACAAGTATTAAATATGTACGTATTTTTTCAAAATTCTATTTACAATTACTTAACACATTTTTAAAAACGGATTAACATACATTTTACTTTCTAGGCATACATTTGCATCACAAACTAGAAAAAACAAATTATGAAAAAGTTTATTTATTTATGTGTAGCAGCCTGTTTTTCTACTTTAGTAGTTGCACAGGAAGTTGTACAAAATTCTTTCGGGAATGGCTTTTATAACGTTATAGCTGCCGATAGTTCATACAGTATGAAGCTCGCAGCTCGTATGCAGTCTCTCTATATTGCCGACTGGGATGTTAATGAAGCAGATGGAATTCACAACGGTGGTTCTAAATTCTTAATTAGAAGAGCTCGATTAAAATTTGGTGGATTTGTATTTAACCCTAAAGTTAAGTATAAGCTAGAGCTAGGTTTATCTAATAAAGATTTAGGTAAAGTGGACGATAGAAACAACAATGCACCAAAAATGATTTTAGACGCTGTTGTTAAGTGGAATTTCTACAAGAACTTTACCCTTTGGGCTGGACAAACAAAATTACCAGGAAACAGAGAGCGTGTAGTTTCTTCTGCAAATTTACAATTGGTTGATCGATCTTTATTGAACAAACGATTTAATATCGATCGTGATATGGGCTTGCAATTGCGTCACCACTTTACCATTGGGAAAAACTTTATTGTTAAGGAATCTTTAGCAATGTCTCAAGGTGAAGGTAGAAACGTAGTTCAAGAAAATTTAGGTGGTTACCAGTGGACTGGTAGAATTGAGGTTTTGCCTTTTGGTAAGTTTAAAGGAGATTATACTGGCGGTGCTTTAAGAAGAGAAGAATCTCCTAAGTTGGCAATTGGTGCTACTTACGATTTTAATAATGCGGTTAAAGATAAATCTAACCAAGGTTCTTATATGTTAATTGATGAGGGCACTTCTTATTTCCAAACTACTGTAAATTCTATTTTTGTTGATGCCATGTTTAAATACCAAGGTTTTTCTTTAATGGCCGAATTTGCAAATAGAGATTCTGAAAATCCAATTGCAATGAATTCTGATGATTCAGAAACGGGTGATGTTGTGCAGGTTGGAAACGGACTTAACTTAATGTCTGGTTATTTATTCGATAACAATATCGAATTAACTGGTCGTTACACTGTTATCAAATTAGATAAAGCGATTACAGGAGAAGATTTAGAAACCCAATATACCTTAGGTATTTCTAAGTACTTTAAAGGTCATAAGCTTAAAGTCCAATCCGATATTAGTTATTTAACAGTAGAAAATAATGGTACAAGTGGTTTAATGTACAGAATGCAGTTTGATGTACACTTTTAAGTAGATTTAATAAAATGTTTTAGCTTTACACCAATACTAGCCTTTACTATAACGAGAATCCTACTTTAGGAGTTCTCGTTTTTTTTTGTAAAAAATTATTTGACTTCAAAAACTTGCTTAGTCGATAGTAATACTTTTATATTTGCGTAGAATAATAGTTAACTATGAAAAGTTTACCCATACAAATTGAAATAAGTCCTAGCTTATATTCTAAAAACCCTGATTCATCTGAATTGGGAAGGAAGATAATATCTAAAAGTATAGAATTACTAAATGAAATGGGCTTCGAAGTTTTTACATTTAAAAAACTTGGACTAGCAATAAACTCTCCTGAGAGTTCCATTTACCGCTACTTCGAAAATAAACATACATTATTAATTTACCTCACAAGTTGGTATTGGAAATGGACGGAATGTAGGATAGTTTTTGCGACAACTAATGTTGATTCTGCCGAGGAACGTTTGCGAAAGGCGATAAATATTCTAACCAAACCTGTATTAGAAGACAATGCAATTTCTTATGTAAACGAAGTGTTGTTGAGTGAAATAATATTTTCTGAATCTCTTAAAACGTACCATACTAAGAATGTAGATGCAGAAAATAAAAAAGGTTGTTTTAAAGCTTATAAGTCTGTAGTACAAAGAGTAAGTGATGTTATGCTAGAGATTTCTCCTAAGTATGAATTGCCGCATATGTTAACCTCTACGGTAATAGAGGGCGCACATCAGCAAAAATATTTTGCAGATCACTTGCCTTCGTTAACAGATGTAACAACAGCAAAAGACACTATTTCAGTATTTTATACAGATCTGGTTTTTAATTCTTTAAAAAAATAATACATGAAAAATCCATTTAACTTTAAACACCTAAAAGGCGACATTTATGGTGGTCTTACTGCTGGGATTGTTGCCTTACCTTTGGCTCTTGCTTTTGGTGTAAGCTCTGGTTTAGGACCAAGTGCTGGTTTGTACGGGGCTATTTTTGTTGGTTTTTTTGCCGCACTTTTTGGAGGTACAAACACACAAATATCGGGACCTACTGCACCAATGACTGCCGTAAGTATGCTTGTTATTGCAGGAATTGTTGCTACATTTAATGGCGATATTAACTTAGCACTTCCTGCCATCTTAGCCGTTTTTTTATTGGCAGGACTTATACAGGTTGCACTTGGTTTAATTGGTTTAGGAAAATACATAAAATACATTCCATATCCCGTAGTATCTGGATTTATGACGGCTATTGGTGTTATTATACTCATAACTCAAATACTCCCTTCGGTTGGCTATTACCCTAAAGAAGATGTAGGATTTGTAGATCAATTTAAACCGTATGCCGAAGAAATAATTTTAGATAATATTCTAAAAGAGGAAGCTGGTGAAGGCGTTTTGGTCTTAGAAGATTTTCGGGAAACGATAAATAGAGCGAGTGACATTACTCCTGCACAAATACTAAAAGAATCGCAAGCTTTAGCGAGTAAAGAGGTTTCTGGTGTTTTAGGGACGCTAAAAATTCTTCCTAGAGCAATGCGAAACATTAACTTGTTGGAGCTTTTATTAGCCTTAGGGACCATTATTATTATTTATGGTTTTAAACGTATTACCACTAAAATTCCTAGTACGCTTGTAGCTTTAGTTTTTATGTCGGGTTTAGCTGTTTTTTTAGGGCTAGATTATAGACCTATTGAAGAAATTCCTAGCGGATTACCAATCCCAGACTTTAGAGTATTTACCGATTTTAGCTTTGCTAGTATTTCTCCTTATATTTTTAGTGCCATAACATTGGCTTTATTAGGAGCAATAGATACTTTACTTACTTCGGTGGTTGCTGATAATATGACAAAAACCAAACACTTGCCTAATAAAGAGTTAATAGGTCAAGGGATTGGGAATAGTATAGCAGCCCTATTTGGAGGTATTCCAGGTGCTGGAGCCACCATAAGAACGGTTGTGAATATAAAGGCTGGAGGAAAAACCCGATTGTCTGGTATGATTGCAGGTCTCGTCCTTTTAATTGTTCTCTTAGCTCTCGGTCCTGTAGCTTCGCAAATACCAGCAGCAGTATTAGCAGGGATTTTAATTACAGTTGGTATTGGTGTAATGGATTATAAAGGTTTAAAAGCAATTCCTTGCATGCCCAAACAAGAAGTTATTATCATGTTGGTCGTTCTCGTTTTAGCTTCTGTATGGAATTTGGTTTATGCAGTTGGTATTGGCTTACTAATTTCTTCGCTCTTATTTATGAAAGCTATTGGAGACCTAACCTCCGAACAATCTCATTTAAGTCCATTACATCTTGATGATGAGGATTCTGAAGCACAACAACTACCCGAAAATTTGAAGGATAAAATTGTAGTTAAACAAATTATGGGACCCTTATTTTTTGGTTCTACTAGCGACTTTCAGCGCTTGTCACAAGAAATTACGGAGAAGTCTTCTATCGTAATTTTTAATATGACTCGCATGCAATATATGGATCAATCTGGTTTGTATGTTATGGAAGATGTATTAATAGAATTGGTAAATCAGGGGAAGCAAATAATGCTTGTTGCGATACCTAATCAACCTAAACACATGTTAAGTGTTATAGATATTATTCCTGAGCTTGTACCTAAAGAGCAAATTTTTGACTCTATAGAAGACTGTTTGGCTTGGCTTAAAGAAACTGAAAAAGTTTAATAAAAAGTATTCAAAATGAAATCACTTACAGAAATACAACAAGCAAAGATGACGCCTAAGGTTGCTTTAAATAGGTTACTTGACGGTAATAAAAGATTCTCACAGCATATGCAGCTTCACAGAGACCTCACAGCTCAGGTTTCACTAACTTCAATAGGACAGTTTCCTTTTGCAGCAATATTGAGTTGTATCGATTCTAGAGTGCCAGCAGAACTTATTTTTGATCAGGGTATTGGAGATGTTTTTAGTGTTAGAGTTGCAGGGAATGTAGTTAATAAAGATATTTTGGGCTCTTTAGAATACGCAACTAAAGTTGCAGGTTCTAAGTTGGTAGTAGTTATGGGGCATACTAAGTGTGGTGCTGTTACTGCTGCTTGCGAAAATGTGGAGCTAGGGAATATAACCTCTTTACTATCTAAAATAAAACCTGCTATTGCTCTTTGTGAAAACAATTCAAGCTCAGGTGAACTATCTGTTGAGAACGTTGCAGTTAAAAATGTACATGTTTCTATAGAAACCCTCCGAATGGAAAGCCCTATTTTAGCAGATATGGAACAACAAGGACTCATACAAATTGTAGGGGCTATGTACGATGTGTCTTCGGGTATAGTTTCTGTAATTTAATAGTTTTGGTATTAGAAGAAACATTTACAACAATCGATTTTACGCAGAATCTTTTATCTGCTAGCGAGTATGAAACATGCAATTTTAATAATTGCATGTTTTCTCAAGTTAGCCTAGCTGGCTTAACTTTTATAGATTGTACTTTCCAAAATTGCGATTTGAGTAATGTAAACTTAAATAATACGGCTTTTCAAAATGTGTCTTTTGTAAATTGTAAGCTCTTAGGTTTGCGTTTCGATACTTGTAAACTCTTTTTATTGGAGTTTAATTTTGATACCTGCACACTTAACTATTCTTCTTTTTTTGGACTTAAAATTCCTAAAACGAAGTTCCAGAATTCTAGTTTGCTGGAGGTAGATTTTACCGAATCTGATTTAAGAAATGCCGATTTTAGCAATTGTAATTTAGCTGGTGCTTTGTTTGCGAATACTATTTTAGAAGGTGTCGATTTTAGAAGTTCCCAAAATTTTACTGTTGATCCGCTGCTTAATTATATACGTAAAGCAAAATTTTCTAGGGATTCAATCGAAGGTTTATTGTTTAGCTTTAAGATTATTATTGAGTAAAGTAAAACCTCCAAATGGAGGTTTTATATATCGAAAAAACTTACACTTTATTTTTATGTTTTAAAACCAAGGCTTCTACATAAAAAATAATTTCTTCTGCTACATTTTTAATTAAGTCCCCATTGCGTTCTAGTTTTCTAACTGCAGAGAGTATGTATAAATGTTTTTTTATGTTTAATGGATCTGCCTTAATGTGTTCCGATAAAATGTTAACCACGTTAACATTATACTCGTTTAAACTCTGATCCATGGCATAAACTTTACGAGCCAAATCTGTGTCTTCATTTTCGTAAGCTTTTATAATATTGCTTAACATTTTCAGGCAAATAGTAAACATCTCAATAATTCTAGTTTGTAACAATAGTTTGGCATCAAATGCGGTTTCTTGTTTGAGAATATAAGAAGCTATTGCTTCCACATTGTCTGCTAGTCGCTCTAAGTCGTTATTGATTTTGTAATTAGACAAAACAAAACGTAAATCTACAGCTACTGGAGTGTACAAAGCAAGAATATTTTCACAATCAGCATCAATTTGTAGTTCTAAACCATTTATACGTTTTTCTGTTTCTCTAACCTCATTAGCAAGATCCTTATCGAATGTAATCAGTGCTTTTTTTGTCTTTTCAACCTGGCTTTCAACAGTAAGTAACATCTTTAGCATATTACTTTTAAGCCTTTTTATTTCAAGTTCTAAATGTGTCATATCGTCTTTTTTAACCGAATCTACCGGTAATGTAATTTTGAGTTTTTTCCTCTCTTGGATGCGTGAATATTTCTGCAGTTTTATCAAACTCTATAAGCTTACCCATATAAAAGAAAGCAGTATAATCACTTATTCTACTTGCTTGTTGCATATTATGTGTAACAATCACTATTGTGTATTTTTCTTTTAAATTGAATATTAGGTCTTCAATTTTCGAAGTTGAAATTGGATCTAATGCCGATGTAGGCTCATCCATTAATAATACCTTAGGATTTACAGCTAAGGCTCTCGCAATACACAATCGCTGTTGTTGTCCCCCAGATAAAGATAATGCTGGGGTTTTTAAATCGTCTTTAACTTCTGCCCATAAAGCGGCTTGTTTTAAAGCTGACTCTACTCTTTGCTTGATAAATTCTTTGTCTTTTATTCCTTGAATTTTTAAGCCATAGGCAACATTCTCAAAAATACTTTTTGGAAATGGATTCGGTTTTTGAAAAACCATTCCTACGTTTGTACGTAAGTCTTCTACCCGCATATTAGACTGGTATATATCTTCTCCATCAATGCTTATTTTACCAGTCATCGAAAAGGAATCTATATAGTCGTTCATGCGATTTAGCACCCTTAAAAAGGTGGATTTCCCACAGCCCGATGGTCCTATCAATGCAGTTACAGTGTTGGGTCTGATATTTAAATTAATGTCTGTTAAGGCTTTTTTGTCTCCATAATAAACATCAACATTTTCTGATTTAATTTTATAGTCTGTAGATTTCATGATTTATGCTGTTTTACCAGTTGTGTTTTTTCTGCCAGCGATTTCTTAGATAAACCGCTACGCCGTTCATAATAAATGTAATGGTAAGTAGGAGTAGTATAGCTGCAGCTGCATTTACACTAAATCCATGTTGTGGTCTAGATATCCAGTTGAAAATCTGAATCGGTAGTACTGTAAACTCATCTAGTGGAGAGCTTGGTGCAAAGGGTACATAGGCTAAGGCTCCTACAACTAATAGTGGAGCCGTTTCTCCAACTGCTCTAGATATTGCCAATATTACCCCCGTTAGTATTCCACCCATTGATGCAGGTAGAATTTGCTCCCATATAGTTTGCCATTTACTAGCACCTAATCCGTAAGAAGCCATTCTCAAAGAGTTTGGTACAGCTCTAATTGCCTCTCTTGTTGTTACAATAATTATAGGAAGAACAAGCAATGATAAAGTAAGTGCACCTGCCAATAGACTATTGCCTAGATTTAACATCCTGCCAAAAACTTCTAAACCTAATAACCCATAAATTATAGAAGGAACTCCAGCTAAATTAGAAACATTAATTTCTAGTAAATCAGTTAATCGGTTCTTTTTTGTATATTCCTCAAGGTAAATTCCAGTAGAAATCCCTAGCGGAAGTGAAAATATAGTTGTGAGGAATAAAATCCAAACTGTTCCCGCTAAGGCAGTATATATCCCCGCTTTTTCAGGTTTTCTAGATGGCAAGCTTTTTAGAAAATCTAGATCAATTCTATGGAACCCTTCATAGAATACTTGTCCAATTAAGAAGGTTAAGATAAGTAGCCCAAAAAGTGTAGCTATAAGCCCTACAAAACCAAAAGCTTTGTCTTTTATTCTATTTATATATCTTCTATTCATATTCTTCTCTGAATTTTTTTCTTACCCAAAACGCAATATTGTTCAATATAAAAGTGAACACAAAAAGTGTCATCCCTGCCGCAAAAATGGTTTTATACTCTAGCGAACCATGAGGAACATCTCCTAAACTTACTTGTACTATATAAGCTGTAATTGTTTCAATAGGCACTAATGGGTTTAGCGTTAGTCGAGGTTGCTGCCCTGCTGCAATGGCTACAATCATTGTTTCACCAATTGCTCTAGAAAAAGCCAAAATAACCGACACAATAATACCCGATGATGCTGCAGGAACCATAACTCTAAATGCAGTTTGTAAACGTGTAGCTCCTATTCCATACGAAGCTTCACGAATAGATTTTGGTACAGACCGTAAAGCATCCTCACTCATAGATGAAATAAATGGAATTATCATAATCCCCATTACGATCCCAGCAGACAAAGCATTAAATCCTGAAATATTGGGAAGTATGGTTTTTAAAAAGGGCGTTACAATCATTAAAGCAAAGAATCCATACACGACTGTAGGAATTGATGCTAACATTTCTAGTAAAGGTTTAACGATAAGTCTCAATCGTTTTGGTGCATACTCACTTAAATATATTGCGATTGATAAACCAAGTGGCAGTGCTACACTTAAAGCGATGGCGGTAGTTAATAATGTTCCACTTATTAAGGGCATTATGCCAAATCGTTTATTTGCAAATAAAGGCGTCCATTGATTATCGGTTAAGAATTCGACTATAGAAACTTCTTTAAAAAAGGAGAAACTTTCGCTAAATAACACCCAAATAATCCCAAAAGTGGTGAGTACAGTAATTGCCCCACTAAACTTTAGCATTAACTCTATACAGATTTCTTTATTTTTTCGTGTCATCGTAAATGAATAAAACAAACTCAAAACGGAGTTTTTTTTGTAAAATACTTAGCTATTATTACTTGATGAACTCGTTGAATTCAGCAATTTCAGATTGGTATTTTTCGTCTGGTAATGAAACATAGCCCACTTCATTTGCAATAGCACTTGCCGATTCTAAATAGAAATGCACAAAGTTTATTACTTCAGGTTTTGTGGCAGCCGTATTGCTAACGTATATAAAAATGGGCCTAGAGAGTGGCTCGTAAACTCCAGAAGAAACAGTTTCTATTGATGGCAGAATCCCACCATTTCCATTATTAACAGCTACTAAATCTAACTTGTCTTTATTTTCTTCGTAATACGCTAATCCAAAGAAACCTAAAGAGTACTTATCGGTAGCTATACCCTGCACCAAAACATTATCGTCTTCTGATGCTGTGTAGTCGCCACGAGTACCAATTTTTTTACCACATATAACCTCTGCAAAATAATCGTAAGTTCCCGAGGCTACTCCAGGACCATAAAGGTGAATCTCTTTGTTTGGCCATTCTGCTCTTATCTGATTCCAATATAAGATGTTTTCTTGTGCCTCTGGTTCCCACAACTTTTTTAGCTCCTCCACAGTAATTGTACTTAGCCAGTCGTTAGCTGGGTTTTTTATAACTGCCAAGCCATCGTAGGCAACTGTAAGTTCTATCCATGAGATGTTATTTTCGGTACAAGCAGTTTGTTCCTTTTCTTTTATAGGTCTTGATGCATCGTTAATGTCTGTTTCTCCACGATAGAATTTCTTAAATCCTCCTCCCGTTCCCGAAACACCAACTGTTACTTTTACTGCTGGCTGTTCTATTCTGTATTCTTCTGCTATTGCTTCAGTTATAGGATATACGGTGCTCGATCCGTCAATTTTAATTTCACCTATAAGCATGTTTTCTTTAGTTTGATTGGTGCTTTTGTTTGTTCCGCAGGCTGCAATTAATACAGTTGCTATGAACAAGGAAATAATGGTTTGTCTTTTCATCTTTATTTTTTGTTTTTGTTTACAGGGCAAATCTATAACCTAAGTTGTGTACTCCTGTTACTAGACTTTTAACCTATAATTAAGAAATAATAAATACTGTTGTGCTCTTGTTAAGGTCTTGTTAAGTACCTTTGATGATTGTAATGACTTTTGTCGCTTTATTTTGCTTATTTGTTATCTGTAAATTAATTATTTTACATATTTTTAATGTATATTATTATTTTAATAGCCTAGTGTTTAGTTAAATACATCCACTTAACCTAAACTTAACATTAGATTTATTTTAGTTTAACCAAGCTGTGTGGTTTATGTACTTTATTTGCAGAGTAAAATTTAAACAACACACGTTATGAACACTACAACAGTTACAAGAATCGAGATCAGTAAGTTTTTATACGCAGCTATTTTAGTTGCCGTTTACACTATCGCTGTATTAGCATAATTAGATTTTCTAATTAATACACTTATTTAGATTATGAAGAAGCTAATCAGACGATTTAGTTTT
>Ga0308003_1001022_pt1 | contig 12399 bp, 14 predicted proteins | sample Neamet36_FD_203159 | JGI IMG/M metagenome (GOLD analysis project Ga0308003, IMG submission 203159) | Marine microbial communities from water near the shore, Antarctic Ocean - #36 | ecosystem: Environmental > Aquatic > Marine > Unclassified | place: Southern Ocean | collected 2014-06-06
TACAATAAGGGTATCAGATTCAAATGGCACTGAAACTATAAAGGTTATCACATTAGATGAATGTAAATACGAACCAAAGAAAGTAACCTTTGTAAATAAGTTTGGAGCATTACAAGATATGTTCTTCTTTAAAAAATCAGTTGAAAAGATGACCGTTAAAAAGGAATCTTACAAAGCAAACATAAGAAATCAATATGATGCTTACAGTATAAGCAGTCACGTTAACAGGGAATTTAATGTTGTAGGTAGTGAAAGCATTTCTTTAAGTAGTGGTTTTTTAAGTGAAGAATACAACGAAGTATTTAAACAACTAATGTTATCAGAAAAAGTTTGGATAACAAACGTTACAGATACAGACGTACAAGTATTACCCATAAATGTTAAAACAAGCAACATCACTTATAAGACTTCTTTAAACGATAGGCTTGTAGAATACACAATAGATTTTGATAATTCATTTGACACTATAAACAACATTCGATAGATGCAACAAATACAACTATATATTGAGGGGCAAAGAGTTGATATGTTCAAAGATGAAAGTGTAAGTATTACGCAATCAATAAAGAACGTAAAAGATATTGGTAAAGTGTTTACTGATTTCACAAGAACGTTTTCAATACCTGCTTCTAAAATAAATAACAAAATATTTAAGCATTATTATAACTTTGATATTGAAAATGGTTTTGATGCACGTATAAAAAAGAGTTCAAATATAGAGTTGAATAGTTTACCATTTAGAAATGGTTTAATTAAATTAGAAGGTGTTGATTTAAAGAACAATGTACCACATACTTATAGAATAACATTCTTTGGAAGTACAGTAACTTTAAAGGACTTATTAGGAGAAGATACATTAGCTTCTTTGGAAAGTTTAACTTCGTTTAATAAAACTTATGATGCTACAAGTATTCAAGATGGACTTGAAGCAGACCCATCAAACAATGATGTTATTGTACCATTGATTACACACACACAAAGGTTGTTTTATAATAGTGCAAATGGTAATCACGAAGAAGGGAATTTACATTGGCACGGAGGAGGTGGTTCAAATTATCACGGAGTTTTGTATTCAGAACTAAAATATGCAATTCGTTTGCATAGAATAGTTGAAGCAATAGAAACAAAGTATGGAATTACTTTTAGTGATGATTTCTTTGTAAATACAAATGCACCTTATTACAATCTTTTTATGTGGTTGCATAGAAAGAAAGGAGATGTTGAGAATTTAGGGGATACTAACCAAACAATAATGAGTGGTTGGGATGCACCTTACATAAATGATACTCTTACAAAAACATTTTTAAAGAATAACACAACATTAGAAATTTACGGAGTAATGCAACAATATACCGTAAATACAGAGTTGAATTTTTACACGAATAACACAACAGACCCTTATAGTATCTCGTTGCAAAAAAACGGTATTGAAGTGTTAAATTTTACAAATGTAACAGGAAACTTATTAATTGACCAACTGCAAGGTCAAGGGAATTATGTGATATACATTGAATCAGATACAGATATTTCTTTTACTAATATACAATGGTTTTTTGAATATGATAGATTCGGAGATGGTACGCAAATAGTAACTAAAACATATAACACAAGTGCTTATGATTACATTAGTGAGTTTACATTTGATATAACACAACAGATACCAACTATTAAAGTAATTGATTTTATTTCAGGTTTATTTAAAACGTTTAATTTAACTGCATACGTTGATAAAAATACAAATGAAATAATTGTAAAAACATTAGATGACTTTTATAGTGATGGTGTTCCTTATGATATTACAAAGTATGTAGATGTAAATAAAAGTTCTGTTAATATATCTTTACCGTATAGAGAAATTACTTTTGAACACGAGGATACAAAAACAAAATTAGCATCATTTCATAACCAAAAATTTGGTAAGGTTTGGGGTAGAGAAAATTTCACTAACAGTGAAAAGTTAGATGGAAGTATCTACAATATTAAAACACCTTTTTCACAATTAAAATATGAAAGATTAATTGATGGTAATAATGATAATCCAACAGATATACAATGGGGGTATTTTGTGGATGATAATGATGAAAGCTATTTTGGTAAACCATTAATTTTTTATCCTATTAGGCAAACACAAGGGGAATCAATACAACTTCTACCATCAACAACAAGCCACGTTGAAGTAACTGAATATAATATTCCGTCTAATAGCGTTGCTTTATCATCTGCAACAAGTAGTTATAATATAAATTTCTATGCAGAGAACAACGAGTATGGAGCATTAAATGACCCATCAGATAACGGATTTACAAACACATTATTTCAAGCATATTATAGCAACTACATTACAAGCGTATTTAATTCAAAGAATAGAATTTCAAAAGTAACTGCATATTTACCATTAAGGATATTACTTAATTATACGTTAGCAGATAGATTTGTAATTAATGGAAGTAGCTATAAAATAAATTCAATAACAACCAATTTAGAAAGTGGAAAATCGGAATTAGAATTATTAAACGATTTATAATGATAGAGAATATTTTATTTTTATTAAAGGATACAGACTGCAAAGCGGAGATTGTACAATTAGCAAAGGGAAAAAATAAGTTTCCAAATAGTTTTAAAGAATTAATTAAAAGACAAAAGCAAGAATTACAATGGAAAAAATAATAGTTGAGTTAGAAGCTAAAACGGACAAGGCTTTAAAAGGAATTGATGGAGTTGCAAAGAGCGTTGAAGAATTAGGAAAAGAAGTTTCTGATTCTAACAAGGCAACAACAAATTCATTAAAGGGTGTTGAAAAAGCATCTAAAGGTGTTGCTAAAGGGGTTCAAGCAGTTGGTACAGGATTAAAGGCAATTGGACTTGGTTTGATTATTGGTGCTTTAGGAACGTTAAAAGAACTTTTTGAACAAAATCAGAAGGCGGTTGATTTCTTTAGTGTTGCTTTTGAAACTGCTTCTGTTGTCGTTGGTCAGATGGTTACTGCTTTTACAAATGTTTATGAATCAGTTGCAAAGAGTTCAGAAAACTTTGATGCACTTGGTAAAGTGGTTAGCGGTATTTTAACGGTAGCAATCACACCTTTAAAGTTAAGTTTTTACGCAATTAAATTGGCAATTCAAGAAGCACAATTAGGATGGGAAAAAAGTTTTTTAGGAGGTAAAGACCCTGAAACAATTAAGAATTTAACGTTAGACATTTTAGAAACAAAAGGTGCTATTGCTGAGGTATCAAATGAATTTGTTGGTGCGGGTAAAAGCATTGTAGATAATTTTGGAGAAGCAATAATTGAAACAACAAACATAGCTAAAAACGTAGTTCAAGAAGTTGGTAAGATTAGTATAAGCACCGCATTAAAAACTGCAAAAGCAAATACAGAATTACAAAAATCTGCCGAAATAGCGGGAGCAATGCAAGGCTTATTATTTGAAAAGTTTGACAGACAAGCAGAAAAATTAAGACAAATAAGAGATGAAGAAAGAAACACTATTTCAGAGCGTAAAAAGGCAAATGACGAATTATTAATTGCAGTAAACAATGCTGAACAAGCAATGCTTTCACAAGCTAAACAACAATTAGCAATTGCAAATGCAAACCTTGAAAAAGATTCACAAAATATAGAATTTAGAGTTGCACAAATAGAAGCCTTAAAAGAACTTGCAGGTGTTGAAGCACAAATTGAGGGTATTCGTTCAGAACAAAAGGCAAATGATTTAGCTTTAGATAGAGAATCAATAGAGTTAACAAATTCTAAAAGAGATGCAGATTTAGAAATACAAAACAATAAAAGAGCATTTGATGCTGAACAAATAGAGAGTGAACTTGCAAGGTTAGAAAGACAAAAGCTAAATAATGAAAATGAATTAGCAGAAGAAACTGCAAGGTTAGAATCTAAAAGAAATTTATATAAACAAGGTACTATTGCATTTCAAGATGCACAAAATGAACTAACTGCATACCAACAAGCAAACGGACAAAAGCAAGTTACTATTGATAAAGCAATTGGCAAATCAAAAGAAAAGATTGCAATGGATTCTTTAGGTGCTATTGCGGGTGTATTAGGACAAAATAGTAAGTTCGGAAAAGCATTAGCAATTACAAGTGCTATTAGAGATACTTACACAGGTGCAAACAAAGCTATTGCACAAGGTGGTATTTGGGGTGCAGTTGCTGCTGCTGGTGTTATCGCATCAGGATTTGCAAACGTTAAACAAATAATTGGTACTAAAGAACCTGCTCAACCATCTTTTGCTACGGGTGGAGGAAGTGGCGGTGGGGTTTCAGTTCCATCAGCACCATCTTTACCACCAGCATTTAATATAGTCGGAGCAAGTGGAACAAGTCAATTAGCGGATGCAATAGGTGGGCAATCACAACAACCCACAAGAGCATACGTAGTTTCTAATGATGTTACAACTGCACAATCAATGGATAGAAATATTGTTGATGGTGCATCAATATAAAATATAAAAACTAACAAAAAAAACATTATATAATTATGAAGATAATAGAACTAATTTTAGATGAAGACGAAGCAATAGGAGTTGAAGCGATTTCAGTTGTTGAAAATCCCGCTATCGAATCAGACTTTATTGCTTTAAATAACCAAGAAATTAAACTTGCAGAAATAAGTAAAGAAAAGCGTTTATTAATGGGTGCTTTATTGATACCAAAGAAACCTATTTACAGACGTAATGGCGAAGATGAATACTATGTGTTCTTTTCTGCTGATACTGTCTTAAAAGCATCTCAAATGTATTTACAAAATGGTAACCAATCTAATTCTACATTAGAACACGATGGCAAATTAAGTGGTTTAACATTAGTTGAAAGTTGGATAGTAGAAGACAAGGCAAAAGACAAGACTGCTTTATACGGTTTAGATGTACCTGTTGGAACTTGGATGGGTAGCGTTAAAGTTGATAATGATGAGGTTTGGAATGATTACGTAAAGACAGGAAAAGTAAAAGGGTTTTCTATTGAAGGGTATTTTGCAGACAAATTAGAAAGACCAAACGAAGAACTAAAAGAAGATTTATCTGTAATGGAAGAACTTAAAAAACTATTATCATAATGAGCAAAGCGGTTTATTGTAAATGTAAAAACACTTATTCAATTGAATGTAAAGACAATCAAGATTGTGATGCACCTGATTATTGGAAGCAAGGAATAGGAAACATAAACGCAGTTGAAGAAGATAATTAAAACCAAAATGCAAAATATTAACTAAATTTTATTATATAATTATGAGTACAGAAAAGAAAGTATTTAGCAGACTATTTAAAGAGGATAAAACAGAGTTAGCAACGCAAAAAGTTGAGTTGGCATTAGTTGATGAATTAAAATCGTCTATTAAAATGGGATTAAAAATAGAATCTACTTTAAAAGGTCAATTAACAAGTTACAATGGATTGCTTCGAGCGGGGGATTCTTTTAGTACTAAATACAAAGAGTTAATTAAAAGCGCCAACGATTTAGGAGTTCCAATACCCTCTGAATTAAAGAAACTACAAAGTCTTGCGGAAGGTTTTACCAAAAAAGGTAAAGCATTGCAAAAAGTTTCTAATTTATTTTAATCTAAAAATTAATTAAACTAAATATATGAACACAAAAGAAACACTAAACAAAGTTAGAACCTTGCTCGGTATCGAAGTAAAGTTTGAGCAAATGAAACTTGGTAATGGTGCAGTTTTAGAAGCAGAAGTATTTGAAGCGGGTGCAGAAATCTTTGTCGTTGCAGACGAAGAAAGAGTTGCAGTACCTGTTGGAGAATATGAAACAGAAGACGGTAAAATTATTGTAGTTGCAGAAGAAGGTATTATTGCTGAAATTAAAGATGCAGAAGCTAAAGAAGAAGAAGCACCTGTTGAAGAAGAAGCAGTAAGTGAAGAAGTAGTTGAAGAAGAAATGGCAAATGAACAAGCAACACCTAAAAAGGTTGTGAAGTCAATTAGCGAAGAAACATTCTTTTCTGAAATTGAAAAACTACGTAACGAAATTAACGAACTAAAACTTTCTAAAACTGAAATAAAAGAAGAAGAAGTTAAAGTTGAATTATCAGAAGTTGAAGGAATTTCACACAATCCTGAAGCAGTAACTGAAAAAAAAGAATTAAACCTTTATTCTCAAAAAGGTAAAAGTACAGTACAAAGTAGAATTTTTAACAAATTAAATAAATAAATAAAATGGCATTATCAATAACAAGTACGTATAGCGGAAGTTTCGCAGGAAAATATTTATCGGCATCGCTTCTTTCCGGAAACACAATCGCAAATGGTTTAATCGAAGTAAAACCAAATGTAAAATTTAAAGAAGTTTTAAAAAGAGTTGACCTATCAGGAATGATTGCAAACGCAAGTTGTGATTTTACAGATGCGGGAACAGTTGCATTAACTGAAAGAATTTTAGAGCCAAAAAGTTTACAAATAAACTTAGAATTGTGCAAGACTCCTTTTGAATCGGATTGGTCAGCAATTGAGATGGGATATTCAGCACACGATAATTTACCAAAAACATTTTCTGATTACTTTATCGGACTAATGGCAGGTAAGATTGCAGAAGCTACTGAAAACAGTATTTGGAGTGGTTCAGCTGGTGCAGGTTCTTTTGATGGATTTTCTACAATATTAACTGCTTCTACTTTGCCAACAGGTCAAGACATTGCAAAAGTAGCGGGTGGAGTAAATGCATCAAACGTAATTGATGAATTAGGTAAAGTTGTAGATGCAATTCCTTCTTCTTTATACGGTAATGATGACTTATTAATGTATGTTTCACAAAATGTATTTAGAGCATATAAACGTGCTTTAGGTGGTTTCCAAGCAAATGGAGTTGGAGCAAATGGAGTAAACGGACAAGGAGCAAATCAAGATATTGATGTACAGTTCTTTGATGGTGTAAAAGTTGTTTCTGCAAACGGTTTAGCAGATGATACAATGGTTGCTACTTTAAAAACTAACTTATATTTCGGAACAGGTCTTTTATCAGATGCAAACGAAGTAAAGGTTTTAGATATGGCAGATTTAGATGGTTCTAAAAATGTTAGATTTATCGCACGTTATACTGCGGGAGTTCAGATTGGAGTTTTAGAAGACGTAGTTTTCTATTCTTAATCACTAACAATTAAATAATATTAAAGGGTAGGTGGTTAATCTGCTTACCCTTTTTTTAATAACTTAAAACACAAAACACAATGGCTTGTACATTAATATCATCAGGAAGAGGTTTAGCCTGTAAGACATCCGTAGGGGGTTTAAAAGCAGTATATTTTGCTTCTTTTGGAACTTTAGGAGCAATTACAGAAGTAGCGGGAGAAATTACCTCAATAGCAGGTACACCTGACTTTTACAAATACGACATTAAAGGAAGTTCTTCTTTAGAAACTGCAATAAATAGTTCAAGAGAAAACGGAACAACTTTTTACACACAAACATTAAATTTAACTTTACCTTTTTTAGATAAAGCAACACAAGAACAAATTAAATTATTAGCAACTACAAGACCTCACGTAGCGATTGAAGACTATAACGGTAATTTCTTTTTAGTTGGTTTAGAAAACGGTGCAGAAGTAACAGGTGGTACAATAGTATCAGGTGCTGCTATGGGAGATTTAAGCGGATTTACTTTAACTTTAGAAGGACAAGAAAGAGAACCTGCTAACTTTACAGTTTCTACGGTTGTAACTGCAAACACAAGTGCAGTAGTGATAGACCCAAACGCATAATTTAATTACTAATTGGTTTATTTAAAAAGGCATTCTTAATTGAGTGCCTTTTTTTTGTGTTAAATAAATAAAAATTTAAGATAAAAGTATTATATAAGTATGAAACATTTATTACCATCTACTGATTTACAAACTTTAAAGATTATACCAAGAGTATATACTACTTCTGTAATAATAAGTTTAAGAGATGATAGTACAAATAATGTAGTTTCTTTTACGCTTCCTAAAGCAGAGATTAAAAAGAATTATTTAGAACTATCTAATATTTTTTCTTTAAAAGAAGGGCATTTTTACGATTTAAAAGTATATGAAATAAGAGGAAGTTATAAATCATTTAAAGAAAGAGTAATTGCTTTAGGTGGAACTTTTGAAGATAACACTTGTTTATTGACTTTTTTACAAGCAGAAGGATTAGTTAATACTACTGATTTAGATATAATTTACAGAGATAAAGTGTTTTGTACAGACCAATCAACAAACCAATCTAATAACGAGCATTACACAGTTAATAAAGATGTGTATAAAGAACAGAATGGTAATAACGATTTTATAATATTATGAGTAAACACATAAATAAATACAGAAAGCCAACGGTGGTTAAAACAAATAACGAATCTAAAATTAGTTTTGTTAATTTAAGCACTTACACAAGTCCGCAAATAGTTGAATCTAAGAATAAAGAATGGGTTGAATTTGGTTCGGACAACAACTTTTTTCAATTTCTAATTGACAAAGCAAATGGTAGTGCAACTTCGGGTGCTTGTATTATTGGTGTTTCTCAAATGATATACGGTAGAGGTTTGGATGCAACGGACAGTTCAAGAAAACCTGAATCTTACGCAAGAATGATTTCTTTATTTAAAAAAGATGTTGTAAGAAGATTATCATACGATTTAAAATTGGCAGGTCAATGTGCAATACAGGTAATTTATTCAAAAGATAAAAAGACTATTGAAAAAGTAGAACACTTGCCAATTGAAACATTAAGAGCAGAAAAAGTTGGTTCAGAAGATAAAGAAATACAAGCGTATTACTATCATCCTGATTGGGCAAATGCAAAGCCAAGCGACAAGCCTACGAGATTACCATCTTTTGGGGTTTCAGATACACCAAAACCAATTGAAATACTTTATGTAAAGCCTTACGAAGCGGGTATGTATTATTATAGTACTCCTGATTATGTTTCGGGTATTCAGTATTCAGAAATAGAATCAGAGGTTTCTAATTTTCATTTAAACAATATTAAAAATGGTCTTGCACCATCGATGTTGATTAATTTCAATAATGGTATTCCTGATGAAGAAAAGCAAACTTTAATAGAAAATAAAATAAAGCAAAAGTATTCGGGTAGTTCTAATAGTGGTAATTTCATTTTGAGTTTTAACGATTCAAAAGAAGCACAAGCAGATATCACACCCGTTCAATTATCGGATGCTCATAACCAATATCAGTTTCTTTCAGATGAAGCACAAAAGAAGATAATGATATCACATCGTATTGTTTCTCCAATGCTTTTAGGTATTAAAGATAATAGTGGTTTTGGTAATAATGCACAAGAATTAGAAAACGCTTCTGTATTAATGCAGAACATTGTTATTAGTCCATTTCAAGACCTTTTAACAGATGCCTTTGATAAGGTATTAGCATTTAATGGGATTGCTTTAAACTTATATTTTAAGACCTTACAACCTTTGCAATTTTTAGATTTAGACAATGTAAAAGACAAAGAAACAAGAGAGGAAGAAACGGGTGTTAAAATGGCAAAAGAAAACGAGGGTTTCAATGATAATGAAATGCTTGATGTTTTAGATGGAGAGGTTATTGATTTTGAAGAATGGGAATTAGTAGATTCAAGGGAATTTGATGAAGAAAATGAAAATATTGAAACTTGGGCAAGTGGTTTAATTAAAGAAAAGAAAAGTACTCTAAATAAATTAGCTGACTTTATAAAATCAAAGCCAAACGGATTCAGTTATTTAGATAAATCTTTTTACAAGGTTAGATACTCGTATCAAGAAAAATATAGTAGTGTCAATTCAAGAAACTTCTGTAAAAAAATGATGAGCAGAACATCAAGTGGTGTTGTTTATAGATTAGAAGACATAGATACTGCTTCGTCAAGCGGAGTAAATAAATCATTTGGTCATAAAGGGCAAAACGTAGATTTGTTTAAATATAAGGGCGGTGTTAATTGTGGACACGTTTGGAGTGAGGAACTTTATAGAATGAAATCTAAAACCGAAAAGTATATTTCAAAAGGTAAAGAAGTGAGCGATATTCCTAAAACATACAGTCCAAAACCAAGAGGAAACAAAGAAAGTAAAATTGCACCAAAAGATATGAAAGATAACGGGCATCATCCAAATTATAAAGGTTAAGATATATGGCAACTGCATTATTCATAAGTAGAACAGATTTAGTAAAAAATACTATCATTGATGGTAATGTTGATACTGATAAGTTTATACAATTTATTAAGATATCACAAGAAATTCACATTACTAACTATTTAGGAAGTAAATTATATGATAAAATTTCAGCTGATATTGTAGCGGATACTTTAACAGGAGATTATTTGTCTTTAGTTAAAGATTACATTCAACCTATGCTGATACATTTTGCATTTCTTGAGTATTTACCATTCGCTTCTTTTCAGATTAAAAACGGTGGTGTATTTAAACATAGTTCAGAAAACGCTGAATCAGTAAGTAAAAGCGAAATAGAATTTTTAGTACAAAAGCAAAGGGATTTTTCAGAATACTACACAAGAAGATTTGTAGATTACATTTGTTTTAACAGTACAAAGTTTCCTGAATATTTGAACAATAGTGGTTCTGATATTGACCCTGATAAAGATGTTAATCCTACAAATTGGGTATTATAATGGCTACATACAAACCAAAAGAAGAAAATATAAGTCTTTTACAGACGTATTTAAGCAAGGTAAAAACAAAAAAATAAAATGACAAACGAAATTTATAGAAGTTCTTGGTGGGGAATTGGTGTTTATAACGCAATATCTTGGGGTGTAACGTATTTAATAGATTCTTTAAGTAATGCGTATATCGTTTACAAGGATAGAGTTATAGCAGATGGAGGAACATTTGAAAATAGTATGTGTTTAATGGAAGAAACAAGAAAATTTAATATATAAAATATGGCAACACAACCAAAATTAGCAATGATACCTTCAGGGTATAAAGATGGTAAACTCTATTCAGTATTACCTTCAGACGGAGTAGGGGATTTTGACGTTACAAGGGGTTCTAATGCAACAAGAATTAATAAAGATGGCTTAATAGAAACAGTAACAGGTAATACACCGAGATTAAACTATCCTTTAATAGATGGTGTAGTAAATGGTTGTCCGAGTTTGTTGTTAGAGCCGAGTAGGACTAATTTAGTAAGATATTCAGAAGCGTTTGATAATGCTTATTGGAATAAAAGTGGTTCAAGTGTAACAAGTGGATTTATTTCTCCTACTGGTGCTTTAGGTGCTTTTAAGTTGGTTGAAGATACGAGTGCTGGTTTTCATAGAGTTTATTCAATAAATGCAGTTGCATCAGGTACATATTCTTTTTATGCAAAAAAAGGAGAAAGAAGATACATTCAAATAGGTGCGGGAAATACTGGAAGTTTAGGTATTACTGCGCTTTTTGACTTAGAACTTGGAGTTGTTAGTAACATAACAGTTGGAGATGCTAAAATTGAATTTATTGCTAATGATTGGTATCGTTGTTCTGTTTCTGGTAGTGGAAATGGCGGTGTAACAAGTTTAAATTTATATTTATGCGATAATGATGTTATAAATTCATCTTATAGCTATGCGGGAGATGGAACATCAGGAGTTTACATATTCGGAGCACAACTAGAACAAGGCTCTTACGCTTCGTCTTACATACCAAACTTCGGAACTGCTTTAGGAGTCACAAGATTAGCAGATACTGCTAACAATGCGGGTAATGCTTCTACGTTTAACGATTCAGAAGGTGTTTTATTTGCGGAGATAAGTGCTTTGGCTGATGACTTGACTAATAGAATAATATCATTAAGTAATGGTACAAACGATAACATTATAAGTGTACAGTTTTCTAACGCACAAAGCAATGATATCATTGCCTACTACAATGCAACTGGTCAAACTGGTAGAGTTATATCTACATCATCTTACAATATTAAATCTTTCAACAAAACTGCTTTAGTTTGGAATAATTCATCTTTTAAATTTTATGTAAATGGTTATTTAATAGGTAGTTCAACTATTGAAACACCTTTAGTTGATGGTACTTTAAATAAATTAAAGTTTCAATATGGTAATGGTACACTTCCTTTCTACGGAAACACTAAAAAACTAGAATACTACAACACCGCTTTAACAGCTTTAGAATTAGAAACACTAACATCTTACACTTCATTTAACGCTATGGCTTTAGCACAAAACTATAAAATACAATAATATGGCAAATACAATGAAGTTCGGAAACGGACAATGGGCAACCAAAGAAGATTCAATATTAGCATACAATGATGAGAACGCAAACTTTAAGCCGTTGCCATTTGTAACTTCAAGAGCAAGTACTGCAACAAGAGTAAATAAAGCGGGATTATTAGAAACCGTTGCAAGTGGTATTCCAAGAGTTGACTATTTAGGAAATACTAAAGGAGCGTATTTATTA
>Ga0308003_1001028_pt1 | contig 12368 bp, 10 predicted proteins | sample Neamet36_FD_203159 | JGI IMG/M metagenome (GOLD analysis project Ga0308003, IMG submission 203159) | Marine microbial communities from water near the shore, Antarctic Ocean - #36 | ecosystem: Environmental > Aquatic > Marine > Unclassified | place: Southern Ocean | collected 2014-06-06
GCCTACTGGGAGTGGTAGCTGTCTTTACAAGGCGATTGCTTCGCTAGAGCGTAATTGCAACCCTGTGTAGATCAAAACACCTCTGTTTATAATGAAAAATGGGCGGCGCAGCCAAATTCACTGTACTACTACAGTACCACTACACATAGATGCCTTCACCGGGACGGCACCTGCCATAACGACCTTCATAAGAGAAAGTTAAGAGATAAGCTCCATACAATCGCCACTCAGGAACTTAGCCAATATGACTTAAGTAGCGTAAGAAGTGTTGCCGAAGCTGAAAGCCCAGATGGTTCAATACCACTTAAAACCATAAAGACAAGCACAGGATTAACTCCCCAAGAAAAAAATAGTTGTTAATAATATTGTTGACGCTTTATACAACAACTCCCAAATTAAGTCTTTGATCGAGTAATCTCGGGCGATTCATGCCGAAATGGACGCAATAGTTTCAGTAGCAAGAAGAAACTCACATATACCAATTAATAGCACATTATATGGCACTACATTTCCATACCACAATTGTGCACAGCACATCGTCGCCGCTGGCATAGGGAGGGTGGTGTACATTGAACCATGTGAAAAAAGTTTAGCATTTCAGTTACACAACGACTCCATGTCTAGCTCAAAGACAGATTCAAAAGTCGTAATCGAGCCGTTTCAAGGAGTAGCTCCTGCAAGATACAACGTATTTTTCAAAAACAAAACCCAATAAGGATAAATTAGGCAAGGCTATAATGATTCTTTAAGCTTAGACCCAGAGGGTGTCTTGTTTGAGGATGGTGTGACCCTTAGTACTTGAATCGTAGGCAAATGTTATATTTTATGTAATACCTGCGAATAATCCAGTATGGATCAGGTGATAGTGGAAGTTGTTAAGAGTTTAAAATAGCTTAGAGGTAGGCTATGAACTTGTCTCTTATAAAGCGATCCAATTTTCTTGGCACTGACGCTGAGTTTAGCCTAACGGTATATAGTGTTTACGGTCGAGAGGTATCTCCCGAGCTGCACTGCCCTCACTGTACCAGGCAATACTTATGCTCTTTCACATAAGCAGCTTTAACCGATATTTGCTGTAGACATGAGCGGCCTGAATGTAACCGAAAGATCTTAGATGCCTCAACTACTCTCAACATCCGAGAAAGCTACATTCAAGGCTTTTCAACAACAGAAACACAGGCAAGTTTTAGGTGAGTCACATTAATTGCCGTATTTCTGTAGACCCTATACAGTAGACTATATACAGTATGGCCTGTTTTAAAATTAAGGAGTTCCTGCCGCTCTTTTTTGCACCTGGATTTGCAGTGTGGAAATAAACACCTTTACTTTTCAGGGTGTTATGAGAGCGGAGTGAGCACAGAAATAATTAGAAATGTCACTCTCTAATAATTGTTATGAGGCCCGGTTGCCTGAAAAACGAACTTTTATATCTCTAGGAGATTAAAATGAATATCGATCAATATCTACTATTTGTGGCTATCACAAGCGTATTCCTATTATCCCCAGGTCCCTCCGTTATGTTTTCTATAAACAATGGTGTTAGGCATGGTATCAAAAAATCTTCTATAGCTGTTTTAGGCAATATTTTTGCATTTCAGTTATTTACCGTGCTGAGCACACTTGGTTTAGGAGCTGTGCTCACCGCCTCAAATGAGATATTCAACATTCTGAAATACAGTGGTGCGGCATACCTAATCTATTTAGGGTTGAAAATTTGGCGAGCTCCCGTTGTTCTTCAACAACAAGCAATATCAGCTAAAGAACAAAATTCAGATGCTTTAACACTATTCAGGCGAGGCTTTCTTGTCACATCATCAAACCCCAAACTCTTAGTTTATATCAGTGCCTTACTCCCTCAATTCATTGATACTCAACAGGCACTAATTCCTCAAATGGTTTTACTCGGCATTACCTCGGCATTAGTAATGTGTACAGTATTTATGTCATACGCCATTATCGGTACCAAATCCAGGTGTTGGTTTGAAAGTCCGAAGAAACTCAAGTTATTCAACCGATTTAGCAGTGTGGTCTTTATTGGTTTTGGGGCTGCCTTGGGGTTTTCCGAAAATAAAATATAACAAACATCAAAGACAATACCCCATGATTAGCACATGGCCCAGTACCAACTATGAAACGATATACGATATGGCGTTGATACGCTTCATGCTCAAAAGCCCATATCTCTTTTATTACCTTCAATTTATACCACCCCCTGGCCCGAGTGCCTGTATTCCTAGCCCTTAGCTATAGAGAATCGCTGCTGCGCTTCATAGCGAACCCTCTTTCTGACTTCTCATTTCCTACAGTCATTCATTACGTCCAATTTGTCCTCGATTCATGCCTGTTCGCTTTAGTTTGATTGAGTTTTTTTGGCTCTTGGTGTGGGTAAGTTTGATCGTTTCTTGGATCATCTCCTGGGTACAGCGTGCGGCAATGAGTATCAATCCAATAAAACCGGCATAACTAGAGTTACATAAACTGCACGTTAATACATTCCGCCGTTGAGCACCCACATCACCACGGTTTCTTCTGTAGCAGAGGCATTACTTACCCAATGTGGCTGATCACCAATGACTTCCAGACAAAAGCATGGCAGTGCCAGACTCCGGTGCCCTTGCGCTTTGAGATAGAAAATCTGGCTCAAATTTACAGCGAGCTATGGTCAAACAGATGGCATAAATTCGGTTAGGTGATTATTGTGACGGTGCTAAATACGCAGTCGTCTCTGACAGCATAGTAAATTGACTATTCACGGCAATAGCCCCGCTAATGTTGCTAGTTTTTTGGCCTTTATCTTTTGAAATCGGCAACACACATAGGTCAAATTTTAGGCATGGGTAATTTTTTACTATAGGAGTAGCCTATAAATATATGCCTTAATATTTTTCACTATCGACCTTTATTCAGTCGATATAATTTACCAGAAGCTACCCAGGGCTACAGTTATAGCTTCTCCGTTAACGCCACTGGCTTGTTCTGACGAAAGGAAAGCGATCACCTCTGCTACTTCTTCAGGTGTTACCACTCGGCCAGCTGGGTAAGACGCGGCTCTTTGGGACCAGACTTCATCTGTTGTGATGCCGCACCGATTTGCCTCGGCTTCGGCAGAGATCTCAGCCATAGGTGTTCTCACCCAACCGGGTAGCACGGCGTTAGAGGTTATTCCATATTTCCCCGCGTCTTGGGCAAGAGAACGCATCAAACCCAGAAGACCATGTTTCGAACTGTTGTAAGCACTGATGCCATGTCCTGCCACTTGTCCTGCCGTTGAACTTGTGAACACAAATCGACCATAGCCTTTTTCAATCATGTCCTTGACTACTAGTTGTGAAAGATAATAAGGAGCGTCCAGGTTAATACGCATGGTGTTGCGCCAGGTCTCTGGTGCCTGATCCCAAATCACTCGCTCGTGAGCTGAGCCAATACCGTGGTTGCACACTAAAATATCGACTGGCCCTAGGCGTTCATGTGTTTCTGCCACCGCAAATTCACAGCCTTTAGGTGTACTCAGGTCAGCTACGACATAGTCCAGCCCCAGTGACTCCAATTCGTTAGCGCTTCGTGCAACGGCCATTACTCGTGCACCACGAGCAGCTAATAGTTTGGCCGACACTTGTCCAATCCCGCGCCCTGCACCGGTAACCAATGTCACGCGACCTTCTACTCCAATCATATAGCCCACCTTATTTTATTAACTGATTCATGTGTTATTTAATGTCTTCTTAGCTATTTCTAGTCACTCAACATAGGAACGATCCGATAGCAGAACAAAACGGTCCCTGTATTCAATGGGTGTCATTCCAAACTCTCGTTTGAAGCTACGGCTAAATGCAGAATGTGATGTAAACCCACAGCTAAATGCAACATTCAAGATCAGCGCGGTAGAATAAAGTAATAACTGTCTTGATTTGGCAAGGCGAAGACGTAAGTAATAGGTTGAAGGTGGGCAACCAAACTCAGAGTGAAATCGATTTTCGAGCTGGCGACAGGAAACGCCAACCGCTTTGGCCAGTTCATAGATCCTCATTGGAGCTTCCACGGTCCCCTCCATCAATGAAATCGCATTATCTAGATAACTCGTAGCACTACCCCGATCAACTGTTCCTTTCAGTCGTTGACGGTCGTCGCGGTGTCGAAGCCTGGTGTAAATCAATTCTCGGGAGACGGCTAGTGACAGGGCATCTCCGGAAGTTTTTTTAACTAAGCTGAGGATAAGATCAAGGCAAGCTGTATGCCCCGGACAAGTTGTTCGGTTACGATCTGAAACAATTATTTTCTCTTCAAATTGTACTTTCGGGTACCGCATCTGTACAGCTGGCAACACCTCCCAGTGTGTTGTAGCTTTTCGGTTATCTAAAAAACCGCCCTCAGCCAAAACCAGAACACCATGATCAACACCGTAAAGGTGACAGCCCTTTCGATCTGCAACTCTCAAAAATTCCACTATTTTTTTCGTCGTTGCAGCATCCGGCTCCCAAGATCCAACCACGATGATGTGCTCAGGCAGGTTTTCACACGGCAGTGGCCCGCTTGAAGGAATGATAAACCCGTTTGACGCAAGCGTATTTTCACCGTCTACGGTTACAATTCTATAATTGTAGACCGGCCATTCGTTCATATCATTAGCGGCACGCAATCCATCAATGAGTGCCGATAAAGTAAGAAGGTTGGTTCGACTGATAACAACAAATAAAATTTGATGTACAATTTCTTTTTCTTTATGCACATTTTGGCGCATCAAAATTCCTCCTGATGATTCTTTAAGAAATCATTTCATTGGATGATCCAGTGATGCCTTTATTAATCGCTTATCAGTCGAGGATTGTTATTCGACCAAGGCGTTCGCATACTTTCTGTTCAGACATTTTTGTCGACTCGAAACAGTATCTCTATCCAAATAACAATGGCGCATATGGCGATCTCCCGTGAGCGTGTCAAAAGCTTTCCGACCGTGTAACAACCGATAGTTGTCCCAAATGAACCCATCACCAGGCTTAAGTTTTAATACGAATGTATTTTCCTCAGCAAAGATGAGTTCGGCAAAAGCTCGTCGGGCGCTATAATAACGTTCGAGTACACTCGGTTCCAACGCGGGAATTTGCTCAGTGCGGTTGGAGAACCTAATCCGCGTAATATTCCCACTACTATCCAGGTTAATTAACGGGCCGCTATCTTCAAGGATTGCCGATTTTTCATCATGGCGGAAATTTGGGATAACTGTTGTCAACGTCTCAAATGCCTCGGGGTTTTCGTTGCGCAGACGAATGGCCATGCCAAACCCATCGACAATGGTTGATTCTCCGCCATTGGCGTCGTTTCTCAGGCAGTGCATAAATATGTAGCCTGGCCCTGGCAATCGGTATGGATTGTCTGCGTGCGGTGAAAGCGCGCGTGCCGTCATTGTCAAATCATAAGGTTTCGGAATGTTGCGTACGTCTGTAACTGTGCCCCAGTTCGTTTCGCGCGGAGGGCCAACCAAACGTGCAAATTCGAATAGTGAGTCAACCTTAACAGGAATACCCTCAACTTTGACAAATCCGGTGCGTCCAACTTCATTTAGAGCGTCCAAAATCAAAGCTTCATCCTTTAGCAAAGACGTATATTGATATGTTTTATAGTCGCGAAGAGCAGCACCCCAGTAGCATTGTTTTCCGTTCAGGTCGATAGGGCGTAGATGGTTGATTGCGTAGAGTAAGTCAGATGACTTAAATTGACATTCATGTTTGTCAGAAAACCTTAAATTCAAACCCCCTTCTTCGTCGATCTGCGCGTTTTTCACCGAAATATCTAACGAAATGGCAGATGCTTCTGGAATACGCATCTTGGTTCCCGGGTCACGGTACTCTGGATCGGTTGAGCTTTCTCGCAGCCAGAGCGGATGGAAGGTGTGACTCGTGCCGTTACTCCAGCGTATGTTTAGGCCAGATGGAATAATTTCAACAGTATCAAAGAATGCGGTCATGTCAGTATACTTTTGTTAGTTACATTAGAGTTTATATTTACTTGTCTGGCTCAAACTAGGCTTGCTTATGTCGAACGAAGCACGTTAATGGTTTCACGAGCCGCTGCCATCATCAGAAGAATGTCCTGGCCATGTGTAAAAAATGAGAATCCAAGTTCTCGAAGTTCAGGAATACTCTCTGGGCTTGCCAAATCAATGCCTATGGGTATGCCTGCTGCTTTGGCTGCACCGGAGACTTCCTTACACAGAGCTAACATGGCGGCAGACATTTCACCAACAGGTAGGCCAAAATTAGATGCCAGATCCGCAGGGCCTATATACAGTGCATCAACACCTTCTACAGCCGCTATCATTTTCGCCGCATCGACACCTGCACGCGATTCAATTTGTAACACTAAACTGGTACGCGAATTCGCATTTGCCAGATAGGTATCGAAGTCTTCAAAATAATTTGATGCTCGCCATGGACCAATTCCACGGCGCCCCACAGGTGGATATTTAGCTGCGTTCACAATTGCTAGCGCTTGATCTACGGATTCAACCATGGGTATTAAAAGCGCGTCCACCCCGACATCAAGCGCAGCTTTTATATCTGCCACAGAATGAGACCCTGGACGGTACATCACAGGTGTATTTAGTCGCTCTGATATAGGTAGCAAAAAGCGTAAATCTTGTGTTGGGAGAGGCCCGTGTTCGCCATCGAATAGTAAAAAATCGTAGCCACATTGCGACATAACCTCGACCACACTTGGATCAGGTACTGAAACCCACGCACCAAAAATTTGTTTACCCGAGCGTAATAAATTGCAAAACACCTGACTCATACTGGCCGCCTTAGTTTTTATTAGTTGTTTACATGGCATGTAATATATATTGATTTTTTTGGACCGAGTATACGATATGCGTAATAATATATACGCAATCAGCAATATGGGTAAGTTAGTACTTGTTCGTCAGGAACATATCATCTAAAACTAGTCGCATGAATATATCGACTAGCCAACACTGGCATCTCACTAGGCTAAATTTTTTAGCTCATCAATGTTCTGAATATTGGGGTAATCATGAAGACTGATCTGGATCAACACTTTCCAGCCATAGCTGATCTAGAAAAGCAGGCGATAAAACGTATTCCACATTTTGCATCGGAATATTTACGTGGCGGAATTGATCAAGAAACGGCATTAAAGCGTAATCGTGATGCGTTGGATCGAATTCAGATTCGCCCCAGCTATTTACTTGATCGAACGGATAAACCTAACGATCTATCAACCCAGATACTAGGTCAGAAATTCGACCTTCCGTTTGGCATTTCTCCGATAGGATTGACCGGGTTGATGTGGCCTGGCGCCGCTCGCTATTTGGCCCACGCTGCCCGTGTCGCTAACATTCCGATAGGGCTATCCAATTTTGCGACCACCCCGATGAGTGAATTCCGTGAATTAGCTCAAACGAACGGATGGTTTCAGATGTACCCTGCAAATGACAAGGCCATTCGGAGCAAAATGGTAGATGACGTGAAAGCGGCAGGTTTTGAGGTACTGATCCTAACGGTTGACGTGCCCGGGTTAACTCGTCGGCATCGCGAATTCAAGGTTGGCTTGTCGGTTCCACCCAAGATTAACTTTCGTACTGCCTTATCCATAGCGGCTAAGCCCAGTTGGGCGATGTCTACGGCCCTTGAAGGCATGCCGAAGTTTTGTAACATGCAACCTTATGTGTCAGCTGGCCTCAACACTGCAGCCCAAGCTCAGGCGATGACCGATCTAGTGGTGGGCCCAACTAGTCAGGATGCTATAAAACAGATTCGCGACCGCTGGCCGGGGAAGCTACTCATCAAGGGTATTATGTCTTCAGAAGATGCAGCCACCGCTGTGCGGCTCGGGGCCGATGGCATTTGGATTTCAAATCATGGTGGGCGCCAACTGGATGCCATGCCTTCGCCAGTCGAAGTTTTATCAGAACTTCGCTCCATTGTGGGTCCTGACTTCCCTATTTTGGCCGATTCAGGTGTACGTAGTGGTTTGGATATCGCCAAAATGTTAACCGTAGGAGCTGATTTTGTCTTTCTTGGTCGTGCGTTTATGTATGGGGTCTGTGCATTAGGTAGTACAGGGCCTGGACATGCAATTCACATTCTCGAAGAAGAACTGAGGGGAGTTATGACTCAAGTTGGGTGCCCGACAATTTTAGATATCAAAAAGAAAAATAATTTGCCCTTCGAACGTTAGGGATGCCACATCAACTAAAAGCCAAGCGCCATAGGATAGGCCTTAGAGTATCGTTGAAGATAACGAGTTAAACTCCATCCAGCGAGACCCACTTCCAATCAATGATAGTGACAGTTAAGTCTAGCAGCTGATTGTAATACCGCACTGTCTCCTGATTCAGGAGCCCCATTTAAGCGATTAATGGAGTGCTAAATCCACAGATATTACAGTGAAATTTGAGAGGGATTATGATTGGCTATCTACCTTCTGAGGGTGAAGATAGGTTTAGTTCTACTCTGACGCCATTTATTTGTATTAGATATAGCGATAGCGATTAATAATGGGCCGTGAAATGTCCCACACTGCGTCTACGCCTGCCTCAATAGTGATGTGATCTCCGGCTTTAATAAATATTGGGTCGTTGGTTTTACTATTGATCACTGACTCTCCTTCTTGAACCACAAAACATACGTCCTGATCGTAGCTAAATATAAAGGTTTTTGCATCGCCGCTTTCCCATATTTCCCACGTCAGGCAGTCGGTAAGTTCTTGGTCATTGGCTTGGCGCTTTATAATATTTCTCATAATGGATTTCCTTATTAATCTTCATTTAGATTCTGATGGAATGGGTAGGATTCTGCTTGCAACGTAGGGTTACCAAGTATCATGTCACTGGCTCTTTCTGCCAGCATAATGGTGGCTGCATTAATGTTGGCGCTCGGTACGGAAGGGATAACAGAGGCGTCGACGACTCGTAAGCCTGTTACGCCACGTACCTGTAGTTGGTTGTTAACTACCGCGTCCTCGTCATTGTTAGCGCCCATTTTGCAAGTACCACAAGGGTGGTAAGCACTGGCGGCATCATTGCGGATAAAGTCATCCATGGTTTTACCAGTACGGATGAGGGGGCCTGGGGTATCTTCACGATGATGGTAAGGCTTGAATGAGGGTTGTTTGGCAACCTCCAAACCCAGGCGCATGGCTTCACGCATCACTTGCCAGTCTGCCTCTGTGTCCATGTAATTTGGGTCAATATTCATGGCGTCTGTAACTTTATTGCTTTGTAAGCGCACGCTACCACGGCTTGTAGGTCGCATGGGCCCAACACCGATGCGGTATCCGTAGGTAGTGGAAACCGGCATCCAGTCTTTGTCAAAAAACACGGGGAAGAAATGGAATTGCACATCTGGGTGCGCAACCTGCTCGGAGCTGTTTAGGAACGCGCCTACGTGACACTGGTTAACTGCAGCTACTCCCCGTTTAAAGCCAAACCATTGTAAGCCGGCCCATAACATGCGGTGAGGCTGTAACTCACGGTTTAGGGACACTGGCTGTTCTGTTTCGATCTGAATATGGCATTCCAAATGATCCTGTAGGTTCTGGCCTACGCCGGGTAGGTCTACAATGCAGTCGATTTGGTGTTCTGCTAGGTGTTCGCTAGGGCCGATTCCAGATAACATTAGCAATTGTGGAGAGGCAAATACGCCGCTGCATAAAATGCTCTCTTTACGCGCATTGGCGTTTATAGTTTTACCTTTATAAAATACTTGAAAACCTGTTACTTGAGTGCCCGTTAGGTTTACCTTAAGCACTTGGCAACCCGTCCAAATGGTCAACTTGTCTTGGTTAGGCTGGCTATGAAGATAACCGTATGACGTACTCTGACGGATACCCTCCTTCACGTTCATTTCAAAGCGCGATCCACCAAACTGCTGATAACCATTTACATCTTCTGTAATAGGGTGGCCTGCTTCGGTGCACGCATCAAGAAAAGCCGCGTTCAAAGGGCTTAGTTTGCCTTGCACTTGGGCAGAAATAGGCCCGTTAGCTCCACGGTAGTTGTTGCCACCAATTTGCGCACTTTCTAGCTTCTTGAAATATGGCAGGCAGTTTTCCCACTGCCAACCTTCGGCACCTTGTTCGGCCCAACGGTCGTAATCTAACGGGTGGCCACGCAGCCACGTCATGCCATTGATAGAAGAAGAACCGCCAAGAACGCGCCCTCGTGGCTGTTGAATCTCTCGGTTGTTAAGGTGCTTTTGTGGTGAGGTATAAAACCACCAATTGTATTTTGAGGTAGGTTTAAAGGCTGAGCGTAGGCCTGCGGGCATCTGCAAAACCCAAGACTTATCGCTTCCACCCGTTTCTAATAGGAGTACCTCATAACCTGCATCAGATAACCTTCTGGCTACTACGCAGCCTGCAGAGCCGGCACCGGCAATAATGTAGTCGAATGTTGTTTGCATATTTAACTCTCCTCTTTGAGACCAATATAGGACACCCTCTAAAAAAAGAAAAACTAATTATTGTTGATTTTAATATAATAAATATTTATATTGGATCAGTGTTTAAACTAACCTGAAAGTTATGCGTCAGCTCGACATCAAACAACTGAGCACATTCAAAGCCATTGCCGAATGCGGCAGTTTGTCCTTGGCCGCCAAAAGGGTACATCTCACCCAGGCAGCCGTGAGCATGCAGTTAAAAAAGCTGGAGCAAATCACCGCTACCAAGCTGATTGATCGCAATAAATACCGCGCTACTCTCACTAATGATGGTGACAGATTACTGCAATATGCGCAGCGTATACTCAAATTAAATGATGAAGCCATAGATTTCTTTAGTGCGGCACAACAGGTGGAAGGCTGTATTCGTTTTGGCATTCCAGACGATTATGCAGCAGCGTATTTACTGCTCACTATCAAAGCCTTTAGCCAAACCTATCCGCAGGTGAAGCTTCATATCATTAATGATATTAGTCAGAACCTATTTTCCGCTCTTAATGACGGCAGCCTAGATTTGGCTTTGGTGACCTTAGATCAATATGATGAACGTAGTGAGATACTGCGTAAAGAAGAGCTCCATTGGGTTGCTGAGACAAGTGTTGTTGTAGATTGCAGCCAACCGTTACCGTTGGCTTTATATCCGCACGGCTGTGGTTTTCGTAACAATATTCTGCATGCCCTATCTAAACATGCCGTGCCATATGAGCTGGCGTTTGAATGTTCGGGCGTGACCGGCGTACGCATTGCTGTAGATAGTGGTTTGGCTATCACTGCTACCTGCCAATCTTTTATCCAGCCCAATTGGCAAATACTAGACCGCCATGAGCTAGGTTTGCCCCAGCCTAAGGCGGTTGTATTAGAATTACGCTCGGGTGCTGGGCCGGTTAGCGCGGTACAGGAAGCTTTTATGGACAAGCTAAAAGAGGTTGTATTGCAGTTATGATTTAATTTTACACTCGCAAATGAACCATTCAATCATGTTGCGTCAGTACCTTAATGTCAATCCAACATTGAAGAACACATACGTGCCTCTGAAGTTTATAACTAAGCGGCATACTTGGCGTTATGCTTGTGTTAAAGGCAAGTGCGTAGAGCATGTTGACCTTTTATATTCAGGTGAAGCAAACGTATGGGGTTTATTATACCCAGCAATTGTTAACGCAGGCGAACCGCCACTTAGGTGAGTTTCAACACTAACAAGAGGTGCATCCACACCCACATAAGCGCAGCTGTATGTAATTGCATAAGACATTGCCTTTCCTTGGCCGACTGGTAATTACAGTTAAGTTTAGCAGGTGATTTTAATACCGCCCTGGCTCCTGATCAATTAGCCAAATGTAGGAGTAAACAACCATACTAAAGTGTTATTTTTGGGCTTAATAGAAGGCTAAATCCACAGATATTACCGTGAAATATGAGATGGTTTGTGGGTGGGTATCTACAATGCCGGTTCGTAACTGACAGCAACGGCATCTCCCCACCCTGAGTCTGAACAGTTATTAGAGCTAGGGAATAAAGCCCAATCAAACAATATCTCAGCTAGCTTAAATACTTGCTTACGATCTAGTTAAACCAACTACTGTCCAAGGAAATCCGATAACGAGCCATAGAAGCCTGTAACTTTTAGGGTATATCGTAGGGTATTAGAAACAATATATAGATAAAAATACTATTAATATCAATAACTTAATACAGTAGAAGTGGCGCGCCAGGAGGGAGTCGAACCCCCGACCAACAGGATCGGAACCTGCTACTCTATCCAGCTGAGCTACTGGCGCATATTGCGCAGCCTTTAATAAGTTTAAGGGTGCTGCGAAGAAGCCGTATGATACGTGTGTTGTGATTGAGGTTCAAGGCCTCCAACTGGGCTTTTTGGTTTACTCTAAGTGCCTTTTGTGAATATTTACATAG
>Ga0308003_1001031_pt1 | contig 12341 bp, 22 predicted proteins | sample Neamet36_FD_203159 | JGI IMG/M metagenome (GOLD analysis project Ga0308003, IMG submission 203159) | Marine microbial communities from water near the shore, Antarctic Ocean - #36 | ecosystem: Environmental > Aquatic > Marine > Unclassified | place: Southern Ocean | collected 2014-06-06
CCCTTAATCGGATTCGTGATAGTAAGGAAAACTTTCTTACCTTGTTTCCATGCCGCAACCTTATTTGATAGATTTTCTAATCCACTAATACTATTACGTCCAGCCTTTCTAGACCATGAAGATACATTTCTTCTTTCTCCGTTAGATACTTGACCTTCGCTTGATTTCTTCTTACCCATAATATTTTTCCTATGCGTCCATTTGTTCTGAGTTTGTTTGTAACCTTTTCGCCTTTGCATTAAACTTAAATACCGCAGATTCCAAGTTTGACGCCAAACTACTTAAATTTGATTCCATTGCTTCTCTTGATAATTTATCACCATATAATCCTTTTGTTTCATCTGCTGTTATACTTTCTGAAAAAGAATGTGCAAGTTCTTTTAATGAAGGTAAATCTGCGAGTAATGATGCTTTTGCTTTCTCTATCGCTTCATTCAGGCCTGAAGGCAATTCGAAGTTTGGTATGGCTGCAGATAATGCTGAAGATAAGGATACACTGGATATTCCAGCTGATAAAGCTTTCGCAGCAGATGCAAGAGTAGTAGATGCTTCAGACACTATACTATCTAAACTAAATCCGCCAGCAGTAAGACCAGAACCGAATTTACTGGCTAAAGAAGATAACGAAGCTGCATATTGAGAACTACCAGGCGTTAAATTTGTTAATGCAGTTAGTTCCGATTGTAAGTTTAATGATGGTAGAGTAGGTAATGTAGGAATAACAAGGCCAGTTTTTGCTTTCAAATCTTCTAGGTCTGCTTTAAGCTTATCCACTACATCTGCAGCATCTTTTGATTTGTTAGCTACAGCGGCAATGTCTATACTTTCCACTTTTGCTGCGACTGCATTAAACAATGCGTTTGCGCCAGGCAAATTTGGTGTTGTAAAATCTACCATTCTAATCTCCTACATTAACATTCGCAGAACCAGCTGCGGTTGGGGTGGGATTATGACCTGCTGAGTCAGCTAATCCGTTATCGGGTGTATGATTTACAACAGCAATCCCTTTTATGAATACGTTTTTAGACCCAGCAACTAATGGCCCTGATCCATGAGTGTTAAAATTACCATGTACCGCAATAAGTTTTTCATTTGCAAATACATTAGTGTTTATGCTTACCACAGTGGTTGCATCACACGATCTTGCATCTCCATGTCTATGAACGGGGGCCATTATGGGTTAATATCCACTTTAGTAGTACCAACGATTGTATATATCGTTCCAGCAGTACTGTCTATTGTATTACCAGCGGTTTCGACTATACTTATTCCAGCTTTTAGAGTCGTACTCCACTTAGATCGAATATCTACATCTAGAGATTTTACTGAAAAGTCAAATCCAGCTTCTTCTAAAATATCTAAAAATGCACTTCTCTTCATAGAACCACCTGTAGTCTTTTGTGTTATATCACCAGTAACAGTATGTTTAAAGTAACCCTCAACTGCTCTTATTTCATTTCCTAGAATAGTAACGGTCTGATCTTTACCAACTCTACCCTTTACTTCATCATTTATGTTGTATGAATAGTTGCCTCTAATCTCAGATTCTAGGTTTCCGCCAGAAGAACCAGCACCTACCTTAACTCTTTCGTTCTTATGTATCTTACGAGTATAGTCACCCTCTACCTCAAGAATGTAGTTACCCTTTATCAATTCTTTCTTAGTTCCCTCAATCGTAAGATTTACATTCCCCTTTATAAGAACATTAGAGGAACCAGCAATAATTTCGTAATTCGATCCGACAACCTTTACAACCTTATCACCTAAAGGATGGATTTCCTCAAATGTTCCCGAAGAGTGTTCTCTAAGAAGTCTTTCTCCGCCAGGCGAATCATCAATCTCCATAATATGTCCTGCTTCAGATTCGAACACATGGTTCAATGGATATTTTGCTGACATATAGGGGTCTGCATCTTTCGTAAGACCTTTTGGATGCGGTTCATCCCAAGGAACTACAGGATCAGGGCGACCTGTACCTAGAACGGACGCATCTTCTACGGAAGGTATGTGTGGTCTGGTTGCGGTAGGTATAGAAGTTCTTCGGGTTTTACGTCTTTTTTCTAGAGCTCCATGTGTTTCGGAAGTAACTCCTCTAGAAAGTCTAGAGGTATCCGTTTCACGATAGGTATGACCAGATGGCCGGGTGAACTTCCCCTTTTTTTTATCTTTAGTATCCTTGAGAGCCCCCAAAGGATATGAACCATACTCATTCTCATCTTCTGGATTGTAAGCATAGATTTTTTTACCTTCCTCATCCACTTGCGTAGACTCTTTGTGGCGGGGATCATTAAACCCTGTTTTGAAATCCGCTACTTTTGACGGTTGTCCTGGCAAGGAACCTATAATGATCGGTTGTTGTTTTTCAACAGCATCCCGAAAAAATCCAATAACCCAAGACCCTTCAACCAACCAAGAAGGACTGTTGCCCATACCATGCATGGCAGGATCTGTAACAGGATGCATAACATGAGCCCAAGGTAAATCACTGGTAGGTATATCCGTAAGACTAGGTGAGTGAAAACCCAAGCATCTTACTCGGCAACGACCTTGAAGCTCAGGATCCTTACGATCTTCTACAACACCAACGAACCATACAAATCCGTCAATACCCATAAAATAATTATCTGATTGTGGCATATTAATCCTTATAATAGTATATAATTCTATTTATAAGGATTAATGGAGCTCCGCATTACGTCCTAGTCGATGAGCATCAGGAAAGTATTCTTCCACTTTAAGATCAGTCTTACCCTGATCCCTATACATCTCAACGATTTCATATGCTTCATCTTCTGTCATCCCATCTTGTATCATAAGATATACTTCTGGTACTTCGGGATCTTCTAGAATCATTATACGAAACTTATTTAAAGTTTCTATCATAGAATTTTATTTAGACTCTCTGAAGTTTCTAAAAAGAAATTTTTACAGGAGATATGTTGCCAGAAACGATGATTCTCTCTGAATCATCGCCTTGTAGAGGTACTTTATGGCGTACCCAGCCAGGAAATATAACTATCTCACCAGAAATAGGGTATATAGATAAGTCTGCATCTGGAAATTGTATAGGGGAATCATTCGATCCACATTGTATGTAATAAACAAAAGACCAAACATGTGGCCAGTGGTCATGCACCTTTGTCCAATCGTTTTTCTTATAGATAGCACCCCAACAATCGTAAAGTTCCATCTCCAAATCGTGTGGACTGTTCTTTCTAGCAATCTCTATTGCCCTATCACCTACCATTTGAAACTGTGGGTGTTGTTTCTGCATAAACCAATCAGTCATATCCGCTTTCACGTTAGTCTTATGACGCTGGGTATCACCTTGCCCCTGTATAATGAAGATAAGTTCCTCATCAAACTCTTTATTGAATGATGCTTTAACCTTTATGATCGGAAAGCTTTGGATAAATCGCTGACTATCTGGATGGCGTGATAGTTCAGGCCGTCTGTTCACACTATCTGCAAGTTCTTTTAGTCCCATATTACATCCAGATTACCAGATATCATAATACGTTCGTGTTCACACGTATGTTCTGGAACTAAATGATTAATCCATGATGGAAATACGATTAGTTGTGAGGTAGCAGGGAAAATCTCATAACTACCACCCTCTACTGAAGGGAAAACCAGAGGCGCACAGCATTGTTCGCCATTTACGCAATAGGTGTATGACCAAACAGAAGGCCAATGCGTATGTGCCTTAGTAGTATGTCCTTTAGTATAGATTAATCCCCACGTTTCTTGTACATAAAGTTTAATGGGGTTATTGGTTCCGTCTGCATGTGTCCTTACTGCAAGAGCTCCGCTCTCTGCAACTGCACATGCGGCTTTTCCTAACTTTGCAAAGGATTCATAGTGCTTGTGCATGTCCCATTTCGTCATTAAACAGGATGCAGAACTATTTCGTCCGGCAAAGTTATCCCCACAGTCACGGATATCAAATTCAAGTTCCTTATTCAACTCTTTAGTCTCATCCATTGCAGACATATCCACAACCATACGTGGAATGTTATAGTGCATAGCCTGTTTTGTAGTAAACTCCTCATGAAACATAGCACCAGAAGGTTTTATACTAGAGGCAAGATTAGAAAGTGCAGAGTTATTTGACATTCTTAAACATTCTCAGATACATGATGTAAGTAAGACCCGATAATATACTTTGGTTTGTCCACAACTTTCCGGCCGCAATGCAACCAAGGCCAATAAGGAGGGAATATAAGACACGATCCTTTTTTACAAGGTGATATAAATTTATCATCCTTTAAAGTTAACGCTGTTTCTCCCTTATCATTATCATCAAGATATATGAACATAACCAAAAATCTCTTTGAGGTTTCTACATTTGCGACATCAACATGATCAGGAAATTCATCAGTAGAATTTGGAAGGTATCGTTTTATCTTCGGAGGTTCTACGCCGTACTTCTTTGGCCATTGTTGATTCTCTGCAATTAGAACATCTTTCTTATATAATGAGACACAATCTAACAGAGTCTTCATCAAAAATTCAATATCATCTATAAAAGGAGAATCTGGGCGTGTGGCAAAATCAATTCTTGTTAAAGTTGCAAGGTCACGATCAGATTTAGCAGTATTATCTTGTACTGTATGCAGTTTAGAGTTACTTTCAAATTTATCTATGAAATACTGGCATTTCTCATCAGATAATACATTATCGTAGGTACGTACAAGATTATCCATAAGGTTTAGTATCCTTGTTCTTCCATACGTTTCTCTAACGTCTTTGCTTGTCTACGTTTTCCTGCCGCTCTATTACGGCGACCCCGTTCACCCTTGGTCATTGCAAACTCACGTTCACGTAACTCATTAAAGAGTCCATCCTCTTGAAGTTTCTTCTTGAGAACACGCAATGCTTTTTCAACATTACCGTTTCTCACATCAACACCAATTCCTGGCTTCTGTGGTTTTTTATTATAGTCTTTGTTATTAAAGTGGTTCTTCATGTTATCTCCTCATGTTCGCTATTGATTTAGCGTCCTCTTTTCTACGTATAGGTACTGCATTAGACTTGTGCATCTGTCCAATACCTATGATTTCAGTTCCCGTGTACACCTTATCAGGTTTCTTTGTACATGGGCCCCATTTAGTGGTGCCGCCGAAAGGATTCGAACCCTCGACCCTCTGATTACAAATCAGATGCTCTACCGACTGAGCTACAGCGGCGTTTTGGTGGAGATGATCGGGATCGAACCGACTACCTTCTGCTTGCAAAGCAGATGCTCTCCCAGTTGAGCTACATCCCCTCATCTTATTCAGAAATTTTTGATGTTCCTTCTCTGCGGCAAGAAGAGACTTAGACTTCTTTGATTTCTTGCGCTTACGAGTACTCGTAGTCGTATAATAGACAGGTAACAAATGCATAGAACTCATGTATACTAAACTTTCACCTCACCTATCGGAATATAGTCAGGAAATCCATTAACAGGATTAGAAGAAGGCATAATCGCAAGGAATACAGTACTCATATTCTTTGGTTTTACAGGTGCAAATACAGGAGAGGTTAACGGAGTCTTTTTTGCCGATTTTCTTCTCTTATTTTCTGCTGCTGTTAACTTCTTACTTGCATAGTATGGAACCCCATCCTTGAGTTCCATCTCATCATATGAATCCATATCAGAACCTACCTCTGATATAAGGCCAAGGGACTTTTCTCCAAATCCATTCACGTATTCTATTTCATCACCAATATTAAATATCATTTAACAATAACTCCAATGTACCATTTATAAAAACATATTGCATAGAGCGTACCACCCTTTATTGCAACATCCGTATACATCCCAAACAACCTTGTGTGGGGTGCATAATCACTTAAACCATATTCGCCGTATTCTATTTCCATCATATCTCCATACTACACTATTATATTAACTTTGTCAAGGACTAAATGCACCTTTTCCAAAATTACCTGTACCTATTTCTTCAGGGGCACAACTCGCCCTTCCGAATAGATCCCATTGATATGTATCACACTTCAAAGTGAGAAGGTATACCTCATACTCTTTTTTTGTCATACATATTTGGTTTGTATCTATAACTCTTATAAACTTACAATCCTCTCCAGTAACCCCTGATAGAAGATGCTCTCCACTAGACTTACCTGTTGCAGATGTTAGCACTATATCAGTAGCCGTGTGTGCAAAAGACAACCAAGCAGGGAGTATACCACAACCCGTAAGAGCTAATGTACATAAAAGAGGCACAATTCTATTAGTCAGCAGGTTCATTCGGTTCAATCTCTTCTATACGATTTTTCATATACTCTGTAATAATAGGATTTACGTCAACACCTATGTCATTGATTCTCTGTAACTCCATTTTAAAACAGGTGAGGGTAGGCATGTCTGCGCCGTTGATATAGTTGCTTGGCATGAATAAGTCTCCTTTTCGAAGTTAGTTAGATGTTTTTACGATTTTTTTGAAATCAAACTTCACTGGTTCAATATCCCCATTCAATATATCATGAATACGTTTCTCGTCCAACGGAAAACTAAATTGGCTATTACGCATATGAATACGTAATGAAAATAACTCTATAGATAGGTTCGTAAGAAGCTTCCAGTCAGAATCGCCCATTTTTAGGTCATCTAGGCCTATAATGCCTGAACACATGTGCTTCCACTCATCTTCATAGACTAAGGAACATGCATGTGCAATTTTATCATCTATACCCCCATTACCTTTCAATTTCATTCCTTCACTAAACAGAATACACCAACCCCCTTCACTGAAGTAACATGCCCTCTCTCCGATAACACCATGATCCTTAACCATTCCCGCACGACGATTCCTCAGAACTTCCTGTCCATCCCACAATACATTCCATAAAACAGAAGGACTTAATATGTTCTCATTCTCTTCGAGGCAGGCATCATAGGCCTCTGCAAATGCACAGTAATGGGTAAACTCTTCATGAAGAACTTCTAACCTATTTGCAATATTCGCTCGAGGAATGTCAATGTCTATTCGGGGAAAGTCTTTTAATAGGTCTTCCATAGGCCCTACGTATAATCCACGCATTTCACCAAGGGGAGAACTCCAAATCTCTTTAGAACACTGCCGAATTAACCATAGCTTATCTGTATCATTATTACGTAAGGATAGGTAGTGGCCATACAAAGGGTCTTCAAAATATGTTCGTATTACTTCTCTCTCTCCTGCTACGAGGGTTGCAACACTATCTATTAATGAATAAAATGAGGAGGATAATATCATGGTAAAAACCTTTTTTCATGAGAACAATAATGCCAACATAATGCACAGCCAGAAGTTTTAAATCTGGCAATCCTACGTTTTCTCCATTGATGCATCCATCCACGTTTAATTATATCTTTCATTTTTCTTTCCTTGTATACTTATCGACTTGTATGGGAGAATTTTTTCTGGGGCAATTTTTTTTCATGTAAGGTATTATAAAGTCTTTTTCCGTGGAGGCAATTTCGAAACTAGTTCGAAGTATTGCTTTGGATACTTATTGCATTTATAGATTGGATATACTTCGCCAGTCTTAGTACCCCCCTATTCTCACACCACTCGATATTTAGATGGTGATGATTCTTCGACTTGTTCAGTAAGGTCACGCACAGCATACATGAGAGCACGTACATCACTACTCAGCTGCTCTATCTGTAAGCTATTCGAGGTAATCTCTTCGATAAGAGAGGATATTCGCAGTTCTTTTAGATCACTAGTGTTCATTATGCAGCCCTCTTTCTCTCAGTACGTCTGATCCAATACTCATCACTCATGAGTATCTCCTTCATGGCAGCATCAAACTTAGCTGGATCCATCTTCACGATAGCGACTCTACGTCCTGTGCGTTCCATTTCTAATGCTTCCTCGAATATCTCATTCGCATCAAGGTTAGTACTGATGATCTCAGCATTTTCCATTATTACATACATATCAATATCTCTCTCTTTGTTAACTCTCATTATAATAACTATAACACATAGTATAGGCTATGTCAACAGCTAATATCAGTTATATTCAGAGAATATTCATATGTGTCTTATATGTCACTATAGAGTATATTCCTTTAACCTCTACACAGTAGAGTGTATACTATAATGTAGCTGTTGTCAAGTCCCTTTCATCGCTTTTCATGGCGGCAACTGGCAATCCTCTGATAATTTCTGAGTATGTGTGGGAATTGAGCCGAGAGTCTGCGAATTCATATCACAAAGGACTCATGTTTAAATGAACCTTTTTAAGTATTCAGTAAATTATGCATAATCTCAGTAATATGCAGAATTATCTCCGCAAACAACCAATCTTAAGCCACACTACTGTCCTCAACAAGTTCGTTTAATGGGTCTATACTAATACTATATGATGACCAAGTTACGTGATGCGTTGTTTATACTATAATGTTTATATTAAGTGGGAAGAATATTCTTCCCTTTGAGAAATAAGGAAACTATATTATGAAAAAAGACTTAAAGAAATTGATGAAGAAGAATAATTTTCTTCTGATACGTACCAACAAGCACAATGTGTGGGAACATTCTATAACAGGCAAAAAGCTTACTACTGCAAAAACTCCTTCTGATATACGTACATTAAAGAATACCATAAGGAATATTAAGAATACGATTGGTTATGTTATCGCTTAATACGCAAATACCTAATCGCACTCTGTAGAACCTCTATATCATCTTGTAGATTAGATAGTCCTGTATTACATATATTACAAATGAATCCTCTAAACGCCCCTGTGGTATGGTCATGATCTAAACACCAAGACAATCTCATTTTTACATACCCTTTTCTTTTCATATCATCTACGGTATCCTTACATATAGGACAACTGTAATCTTTATTACTAGGGGGAGAATGATGTTTCTTAAGCTCGGCAAGTATATTGTTTTGTTTTTTCTTACACTTCTTACATTTACTTCTTAAATATGTTGTATCCATTGAGAATTCTTCATGAGATTTTTCTATAAGGCACGTACTGCAAATTCTACCTTGTATCTCTTCTTCACCCCATAAGGTATTAACTTTCATCACACTTGTTATCGTGAATCATATCGTGGATAGTCATCTGTGGTTAATAGTGATTCTACGTGTATTGTATGCTTACACTTACTCCTATAGGTAAATCCTTGGCAATCACAGGTAAAACCTTTATCATGCATCTCTACTGAGTATTCATTACCATTACTACCTTCTATAGGCCATATGGTGTTTACGAGAAAGTGCTTCTTAGTGACTATCTCTGATGGCTTGTAGTATCTCATATTAAATCAGCATATCCTAATTCAATCAGGGTGTCGTTCCAATCGTCAATCGCTTTTGTCATGGATTTTTTGTCGGCGTATTTTGCGTTATAACCACGTACTTTCTCTGGATTTTTCTCTCTCCAAGCGACAGAAGCTGCATAACACTTTTCCACGTTATTATCACGATACTTCTTTCTTGAAGCAAGTTCTCTTTCTCGATTGGCGGCGTAATACTCTTTTCGGTATTCGGGGGTTTTTGATAGTGTTGTCATAACTTTTCCTTTAGACTAGTGATTCTCTCGATTATTACTAAGAATAACACATAGAATAGGATTTGTCAAGATGCAATTATGTCACACTTATGAAGTATGGCTAGCACGCTTTAGTTGCTTCTGTACTCTCTTCTGCGCCCTCTGTAGGCGGAGTTTACTTACTCTGGACATGAAGTTAGTCCCTTCCATATGATCATATTCGTGTTGAAATATCCTTGCTTCTAGCCCTGCAAGTTTGTATTCTCCTGATACCCCGTTCTGGTCTTCCCAAATCGCCTTAATCCACACTGGACGTTTGATTTGTAACCACAGGCCGGGATATGTCAAGCACCCCTCATCACCAAATGCATGTTCTGTGGATTCTTCTACAATCTGTGGATTGAAACAGGTTATGATCTTTTTTTCCTTCACATCACTATACATGACAAAGACTCGTTCAAGAACACCCACCTGATTGGCACTCAATCCTATTCCGTTGTTTTCCCTCATAGTATCAGCAAGGTCTATCGCCAATTGTTCCCTATCGCAATCTGGAGACACATCATCCAACTTCCAATTCATACTTGGGTGATTCTTCTCTATTAACACATATACCATTACATAAACTCCTTCACTATATTGTATTTTTTATTCGGCAACATGACTAAAGTTCTTCACCTTCTCAAATTTAATGGTGCTTCGAAACTTATCTACAAGTGCATCTTGTTTGTGACTGATCACAAATATGTTCTCTCCACCTAACGTATTGAGGATTTTGAGAAACTCATCAGTACCACCAGAGTCAAGGGAACTGTCAAATATCTCATCCAATATAAGAAGGTTGGTATTTGCACTGTTCTTCATCTTTGCAACCGCCCTCCATGTAAACAGTAGTGCCAGGTCAATACGCATCTTCTCACCCTCACTAAAAGAATGATAAGAGAATTCATCACGATAGCGTGATTTAATAGTCTCTTCGAAGTTTTCATCTAGTGAGAAGTTAACATAGAATTCCATTGACGATAGATAAGAATTTATCAATTTGTTCATAACAGGAAGGTACTGTTTAATGATCTTAGTCTTGATACCCGTATCCTGTAACATATTACGTACAGCATCACCATATGTCTGGTCTTCTCTCAATTTTGATCGAAGGTTTGTTAGGTTGATAGACATGGTTTTAAGTTCCCCAAGTTTATCATAGTCTGCCTTATCTATATCTACTGACTTCAACCCGTTGATTTCAGCTGAAAGTGTGGCATTGAACTTCTCTAACTGTGTTATAGAGCTATTCTCTTTTGCAATACTTACTTCATTCTCACGAATCTTCTTCGCAATGACACCTATCTCTTTCTGTCTATGGGAAGATTCTGATAGGACAACTTCTAGTTCATTAAGCGCCTTAGAGTATTTTGTTACCTCTTTGTTTTTTGACTTGATCATATCCTTTTTAAAAATATCACTGATATGTTGTTGACACGTAGGGCAATCCTCATACTTTTCAAAAAACTCTACTGTTTTAGAATGTGTACTATGCTTTTCAACTATAGTAGACTTTATATCTTTTAACTTAGTGTATTGTTCTTTTATCTTAGCACTATCTTGTATTTCCAGTAACAGTTCTTCATTTGAACCAGTAAACATAGTAATAGAAGCCTTCTTCTTATGTATTTCTCCTTGATTACTTTCAATTAGTGTAGACTTTTCTTTGACTAACTGGGTATTATTATCCTTCATTTCTTTAATGAATTTCTCTTGAAGGACTACCTTCTCAGATGTAAGATCATATCGATATTCCACATCCTTTTGTTCATTTGCAGTCTCTTTGAGTTTAGACCGAAGAAGCATGTTCATAAGGGAGAAAATTTGAATATCTAGTATCTCTTCTACTACCTCTCTACGGTGACGAGCTTTCAACTGCATGAAGGGCACAAATGTAGATGACCCTAGTATAACTACTTGGGTGAAACTACGATAGTTTAGTTTAAGGACTTGTTGTTCTAGATACTTCTGGTAGTCTCTAACATTGGCATCCTGATTGTACATCTTACCGTTGATGTATATCTCAAATACGTTAGGTTTGATACCACGAATGACCTTAATCTCTTTAGAACCAATATTAAACTCAACCTCTACTATACAAGCACCATTATTTACGGAATTGAGTAGTTGAGCTTTATTGACACCACGAAATGGTTTACCGAATAGGCCAAAGCACAATGCATCAAGTATAGTAGACTTACCAGCTCCATTCTCACCTATAATCAGTGTGGAGGTATTTCTATCTAATTCTATTTCTGTAAAGTTATTACCTGTCGAGAGGAAATTCTTCCAACGCACATATTTAAATGTTATCACTGATTGTATACCTTACGTAATCTAGTTGCTGACATACGTTCTATCTCTGGATCTAACCTTTCTTCTGAAAAGGTATATCCTACATCTCTACCATAGGTGATATCTACGATATTAGGCACATCTATAATCTCATAGTCTTTCCACATAGAAAACCCAGCAACCGTAAGTTTTCCAATCATATGATCTCTATTGTGAAACCCTTCACCAGTGTCTCGTATTAGGATTGCGACTTGTCCAGTTTTTGAATGAGCTCGTTTAAAAAGTTCTGTGTGTCCATCATGCCAAGGTTGATATCTCCCAAGCATTTGTACAGTTGGTTTTCGTCTATCCATTTTGTAATCCTCAAATCGTATGTTGTTGGGGGAATAAAGAGTTTGTTTGTGTCTTCATATTCTGATTTATCAATTGTATCCATCCATATAGTTTTATCTGCCATGAAAAAGGTTCTATAACCAGGCAAGGGGCAAACAAACCCACTAATA
>Ga0308003_1001032_pt1 | contig 12340 bp, 5 predicted proteins | sample Neamet36_FD_203159 | JGI IMG/M metagenome (GOLD analysis project Ga0308003, IMG submission 203159) | Marine microbial communities from water near the shore, Antarctic Ocean - #36 | ecosystem: Environmental > Aquatic > Marine > Unclassified | place: Southern Ocean | collected 2014-06-06
GGCGTTGACGACGCGCACCGCATCCCCTGGCTCGTTACCACTGCTGGCCGCGGAACGAGAGCGGGTGAGCGACTCCACCTCGTCGATGAGAATACACACGAAGCAATCGGTGTCTTCGGCTATGTCCGTGATGTGATCGAACATCTTCATGACCAGCTTGCCACTCTCCGAGAACCACTTGGAGAAGAGGCTGTGCGCGTTGATCTCCAGCAGCACCCCGCTGGTGTAGCGCGTGCCTGTGCTGCGGATGTAGGCTTTCTGTGCCAGCGCCTTGCACAGGGACGTCTTTCCGGTGCCCGGCGGGCCGTACAGGAGTGCCATCCTATTCCACGAGATGATGTTCGGGTCAATGCCTGCGTCACTGAACGCCATGGACGTGTCACAGTAGCCCAGCAGACTCTCCTTGATGTTGTGCTCCACCACGATGGAGTCCCACAGCCCATCCAGGATGCTGTTGGGGAGCTCCCACTGCTCCACCGCGTGAACCTCCTCCTCGCCGTCGAGAAAGTCCTTCTCAGGCTCAGCACTGGAGAAGGTATACACGTGCACCAGCAGCTCCGCCTGCCAGAATGACACCGACTGGCCCTGTCCCACATCACTCACTGTCACGGATTTGATGTGTGCCGGGGGATGACTCTCCGGGTGACCGTTCATGGGACCTATGTTGAACCCAGACAAATCAAGAGGACCGTCCTGCAAGATCGGACAGTTCGCAGACACACTGTCCCGTACGAACGCCTCAATCGCGTCCAGAGGCAGTGCGCAACCCTCTCCCACCTCGACCTCGACGTGAACCGCCGTTTTGAGAGACATGACGGGCTGTGACCTGCGTTATGAGCTTGAATGTTCAAGCGCTATTGTTTGCGCGAATCCGTATGGGAATCCGCCTTTACGAGGTCCGACTTTCGACTTGTGTGGGACAATTTTCACGACACCAGGGCGCACGGTGATACGTAGGGATGAAGGGAGGTGTTTTGGTGGTGATGGAGACGAATGATCCGTCGGAGACGGAGTTGGCTGCGAATGTGGTGATGATGCGGCACCTGGAGGAGCTGAGCGAGGTGGGCGAGCCTCTGTTCGAGACGATGGATGGCAACAGCAAGCGGAACGCAGTGTGTGAGAAGGTGGAGGGTATCTTGAAGGCGTGGGTGGAAGATCTGGGTTCACGCCGCAAGCAGGGTGTGAAGGAGTGCGAGTGGAAGGACGGCGGTGGCACAGAGCTGCACATCTTCGGCTCTCAGCGCCTGGGAGTGCACAATTCCAGCTCCGACATTGACATGCTCGCCGTGATGCCTGGTTTTGTGTTCCGCGATGACTTCTTTGCCACCTTCGTGTCGCTTCTGGGCGCACGCGATGACGTGTCGTTGCTGCTGCCCATCCCAGAGGCCTACACACCAGTGGTCAAGTTCCATATCGACGACCAGGCAGTGGACTTACTCATGGTGACGCTCAACCAGCGCACCGTGCCCAAGGACCTGGACATCCTCGACGTGTCATGTCTGCAGGGCCTGGACGTGCAGGGCGTGCGCTGTATGAACGGTCCTCGTGTGGCGGAGTCGATCCTGCGCCTCGTACCCAACTCAGAATCGTACTCGTCCACACTGCGCGTGATCAAGTACTGGGCCCGGCAGCGGGGGCTGTACTCCAACGTGCTGGGCTTCTTGGGCGGCGTGAATTTCGCCATCATGGTGGCGTTCGTGTGTCAGAGGTACCCGCACGCCTGTCCGGCCGGCCTTGTGAAGCGATTCTTCAACCTCTTCTGCCAGTGGCGCTGGCCCGCGCCAGTGATGCTCGAGGGGCTTGAGGATGTGGCGGGCAAGTCCACGACATTGCTGCCCGTGTGGAACCCCAAGGTGGACCCGAAGGACAGGAGCCACCTCATGCCCATCATCACGCCCGCCTACCCTGCCATGAACAGTGCCTACAACATCAGCATGCCGCAGTTCCGCCTCATTCAAGAGGAGATCCAGCGCGCGCAGACCATCTGCTACGCGGCGAGAGACGGCGGACCGGAGGTGGAAGCGGCCTTGTGGACAAAGTTGCTGGCGTCGTCGGCCAAAGAGTTCTTCCAGCGACACCCACGGTACGTGCAAGTGGACCTTATCGGCAACACTGCGGAGAAGCATCGCATGTGGTTCGGTTGGTGCGAGAGTCGCATGCGTCAGCTGTTCCTCAGTCTAGAGCGCCCTCCGCACCACTACAGTCAGCCTTTGGCCACATGCTTCCATCGGGAAGTCCCGGCCTTTTCCAGTGCCCCTGATGTACCGCCACCCCCTCCGGGTGTGATGCCTCACCCTAATGGCGACGCTAGCAGCAGCCGTTGTGGTAATGGTAGTGGTAGTGAAGGTGGTACTAGTAGTAATGCCCATGCCAATGGCCAGAATGGTAATGGTACTGGCCCTGATGATAGTGCAGACGGTGAGAAGAGTGTAGCGAGCAAGAGAAAAGGTGAATCTTCGGATGTCGCGGGGCTGGGCCCCTCGACAGACCTGTCGGGCAGCGTCCTCTATTCGTCCTCCTTCTTCGTCGGACTAGCCTTCAGTCCAGGCGTGAAGCACGTGGATGTGACGGCGCAGATTCAGGAGTACTGCTACCGGATATCTAACTGGGCCAAGCACTTGCCCGGCATGGACGTGCAGCTGTCCATGCACACCATGAACACCGTGCCAGCCTTCGTGCGTCATGAGGACACCATCAAGGCTCCCTCAGGCACCAGTGGATGTACGCCGAAGCGGCGGCGCGCGGGCTCGTTGTCGCCCGGGCCCAACAGCCCTGTACGCGGAGGGGGCTCCTCCGGTCACGACTTCGCAGACCTCATGGTGCTGTCCACCACCAGTCCCCTCGCTGCCGCCAAGACTCCCATTACCACGCCCATCAAGAAGAGGTGATGTGATGAGAGTGTGTGGGACCTCTGGAATAACTACAATGAAACGGCGATTGCGGAAACACTCATTTTTAGGACGTGTCCTACTCGTTTAATTGATTCGTCCATATTTGGAAGGAAGTATATTAGAACATATTCTCTCACATGTACTTCGTATATTATAAATAACAGGTGCCAGAACAGCTAAATTCACAAACTCACTTAATCACTCACTCACTCACTCGAATTGGCTACCGATGTTGCGCGCCGTGTTGCCCACATCTTTGACCTCCACGTCGATGGCGTCGGCGTTCTTGTCCCGGGCGTCCAGACCACTCTCCGACAGCTCCTCCTCCTCCTCTTTGTACTCGTCATAGTCGTGGATGCTGCGGAATTTGGCCTCCATGCTATTGTGCAGGATAGAGTCGAGGCCGAAGGGCAGGTTGAAGCCCTCGCGGGTGCAGATCTTGAGCGCACGCTTTGTAGGCACTCCTAGCTCCTCCGCCAGCTCCCTCAGCGAGAGACTGTCGTACTCGATGGTGGACTCGTACGGGTCCAGAGTATTGACGCACTCCATCAGGGAGTACACCTGTACTCCTGTCAGCATGTTGCGCAAGCGCGCGTCCACATCCACCGGCGGGTATACGCCCAGCTCCACGACGTAGTCCCCCAGGAAGGACAGCGAGAAGCCGTACTCCTCGCTCACCTCGCGCAGGGTGCAGGCGGCGAACGAGTTGTCCGCGTCCATCTCACCGTCGCTCGTGTACATGGTGTCGAACAGCGTAGTGCCGTGCGACTCGCTCAGTCGGCCCAATTCTCCCGAGTCATCGCTCTTGCGCACGATCTCCTCGCCTCTGTCCATCCATTCCGGCTGCTGCACTCTGGCAAACACGCGCGTACGTGTTTGCCGTCGGTAAATCGATGCCATTCGCATCGAAAACGAGTTCATCGGGGCCACTAGGAGGCCCATTATACACACAAGCAGAGTAATCCTCTCCATTTGAGTCACTGGGCGCGTGAAGCCTCAAAGTGGCGGCAACATCATGTGCGCGACTCCGGTAAGGCCACATCGAAGAGGAGGCAGACGGCACTCGGAGGCGGAACGTGCGAGATTCGGACTCTCTTTTGCGACGCCATTGAATACATGGGGGTTTCATCGATAGGTTGAGGAATTGGGAAGGATGCGACGGCCTGGAAGGAAAGCACGGGGCCAGAAGGATGGGCGCACTGAGAGCGTTGGTGTCCACAGCTGGCTGCCGTGGGTTGTGGTGCTGGTGCTGTCTGCAGCAATTGGAGCTCTTCTTGGCACCCATCTGCGGACGAGCGGTGGCGGTCTGCCGGGAGGTTCTCTGGTGGGAGAGGGTGGTCAGGCGTCTGGGAAGCAGGAGAAGGACAAGTGTGTCCTGACCCTGCCTACGCGCGTGCTCCCTCAAGTTGAGCAATGTGCGGCGCGGGCTGCCGCGCCGCTGCCCACTCAACTGGAGCAGGACATCTACCTTCCGAACAATGGGACGCGCTGGTCTGGTATCATGGCGTCTCCGAGCGACAAGTTTTTTCAGCGGTGGCTTGCGCAGTACCCGCCTAAGACCAACGCAGGCGTGCCGGTGCTGGTGTTTGCGCACGAGAAGGCCATCAGGCACGGCAGTCAGAGGCTACCGAACTTTTGCCGCGTCATGGATGTGGCGCTGGTGCCTGACCGACCTGGTCTGTGCACATCGGTGACGGAAACGAATCACGACATGGCCTCGTACCACATGCTCAAGTCGGATGTGCAGCAGGGGAGTGCGACAGACTCGGCGAACTACGAGGTGGTTCCGCCGACTGCGCGCGACGTGCGCAACGTGCAGTACGTGCCGACGCACTCCTTGTCGTCCAACTCCATGCTGTCACGCAGTCTGCCGCAGGAGCTCGATTACTCTCGCACGCGCCACATGTTCCAAGTGTTCTTCCAGCAAAATGACGCCGTGGCGGAGACGCTTCGCGTGGTGCCCATCCACAACGCCTCCGAGCCAGGCTACCGACGGACTCAATGGGCGGGGTGTGTGGTGGTGGATCTGCAACAGGCGGAGCTTTTCCGGAACAGCGTTCTGTCCGCCATGGCGCTGGGCGTGAACTACAAGAAGTTCTGGGCATTCACTTCTTCTGCGCAGGTGCGGGACACCTTGCTGGGCTCCGCGCTGCCCGGGATGCGCGACTCCGTGCAGACGGTGTTCTTGCCCGGGCTGGATGGACTGCATGCGGCGGACCTGGCCCCGGAGCTGAGCACGCACTTCCTGCAGGCGTGGCTTGCCTTTGCTCTGGCTGCGCAGGGATCGCGCATGCTCTGGCAGTCACCCGCCACGGCATGGCTGGAGCGCCCGGACCGCCTCGTCAACCGCGCACCGAGTGTGGAGATCGTGTCTGTCTACAAAGGACGGGGAGATCTCAACTCGGAGCCATTCTACCCTTCCTTCGACTTCATCGCCTTTGGCACAGAGGACAGGTCCGTGCACCTCCTTCACGAGGTAGTGATGCACTTTGACTTGGTGCTGGCGTGGCAGTCCCTGGATGCCGTGTTGTCCTACCGCCTGGCTGAGAACAATGCGCGCTACGGCACGTCCGTGGCCGTGCTGGACCCCGAAGTGGTGATGCACGGAGACGTTTTCCTGGAAGATACCACCTTGGAGACCAGTCTGCGCGCCAAGACCAAGAAGCCACTTGCGCTAGCTCTTAGCCGCGAGGATGTGACTCCCGAAGAGGCCAAGGTGAAGCTCAAAGACTTGGGCTATTGGTACCTCAAGGATTGAAAGTTTTCTAGGAATGTCATGTATTATGTATGTGCGTGTGCGCAGGCGTGGCAGTTTGTGTTTGTGGTGACTGTCTCTGCAAAAGTGTGTGTATGTGTGTGTATGGCACGCAGCTAATTCTTAAAAGCAAATAAGTCACATAATGAGATATAGAATCCATCTACAATGTTGGTGTGCTCTACGAGCACATCGTCCTCCTTCTCGCCCTCCTTAAGCAGCAGATAGGGCTTGATCTCCGCATGGGACACCTTCGGCTTTGTTCCGAATACAGCTTTTAAACGCGCCGCCACGGTCTCTCCCGCCTCCGCGACTGGCAGGTAGGTGTAAAAGGCCTCAGCCTCGCCCGGGTTCTGCGCAACAGACAGGGCCACGCCCCGCAGCAGCTTCGCATCGGCCCGTACTCCCTTGGGCAGCGACAGCTCCCAGGAGGTAAGGAGACTGTCTTTGGGGTGGAACTTCTTGGTGTCCTCTCGGAAGATGACGTGTGCCGCCGTGCTGGCGATCTTGTCCCGCTGCAGCGCCCAGCGCCCGTCCACCAGCTCCCCTAGACCAGCGAGTGTGTGCGCAAAGAGCGTGTAATCGATGTGTTCTGAAGACGATGACAGGCGCGCCCTCAGGTCAGAATCATCGATAGCATCATAGTTGAGGTCGCCGAGCACAACCTCATTGATTAGCCTCTTGGCCAGGTCCCACTTGGCGTCTCTGCTCACCATACGCACCTTGCCATCCACCTCAAGGGCCCCCAGAGATGCCAGCCCCGCGTGCAGCTCCTGCCGGCTGCAAAGGCACATGGCCTCCACTTGCTCCCTGGTCAGCAGCTGCTCTGAGTTGGGCGGATACATGGACTCCATGTCCACGCCGCGATACACTGTCTGCAGTAGTGCACGCTCCAATGCCGCGAAGCTGGGTGCCGCGGCCTTGAGCTCATAGAAGAACGGACACGTTGCCTCTACACTGTGCTGCACTGTACCGCGGGGGTCCAGAAGACACACCGTGTTGGAGGTCTCCACCTTCTTGATGCTATATGTCCTGTCGCCCGTGCACACCACCGCGTCCAGTGCGTTCTCAGAACCCATCAGAAACAGCTCGCCGCCGCCCTCACACACGGCCTTCTCCAGCTCGGCTGGGACCTCGAACAGTCGCATGTCCCGTGTCCCAAAACTCGAGCTGAACGACATCTCCACATCTTCGCATCCATCCAGGAGCGAGGCCTGTGACTCGCGTCCCCTCTTCATGCTTGTGACGAAAGCACACGTTCTTTCTCCACAAAATCCAAGGAAATATTTTGAGCTCGAAATTTGGCGGGACGCGCAGGGAGAGCCTCGCGCACTCCGTGTGGGCTCTGGGTCTGTCAGGTCTATCTTTATACTCGAGTGGGAGAGGGTGTTACAGTTCTTGTGTGTGAATCTTGTACCAATTACGATTGTCAAGTGCTATATCAAGTAGTGTATATTCTTCCATCATGTTTCTTGGCTTTCTTTTGAGCCTGGTTGTCGACTGGTTGTCTTCTTTGTGAATTTTATTTGTGCATGTGTATCGCCTCTCATCTCTCACATGGCACCTAATAGAAGAGCGGGTGATGATCTCGCCCGCTCACCTCCGTGGTATTGTCTCCGTCGCGCTGGCCCGGCGCGCGCACGACAGTCCCCGAGTGGTTCGACGCGGTGCCGGGGCCGCAAGCCAGGTCCCCAGTCATGACCGACATGACCGCTGACTGACCGCGGAGGTCGCGACTGTCCCTCTCCACCGTGGTGGAGAAGAGGAAGCCCGAGTCCAGGCCGCCGTAGTTGTCCGTAGTGTCTGGCCGCGGCTGCGCGCCAGGACCCGCCGTAGGAATGCCGCCCTTGTGACGTCTACGAGGGGAGTCTTCGTCGTCGTCGTCGAGATCCATGTCCTCCAGCACCGCCACCAGACGGTCCACAGCGGTGCGGCCGTTCCTGCGGCCGTGGTGGGAGTCGTCGTGGACGCGTCTGCTGCGGCCGTCCCGCACAGGCACCAGCCCGAGAGGGTCTGAGTCCTCGCTATCCTCTCCTTCGGAACCGCTCCACTCCACTTCGCGCGGCTCGTGTGCTGCGCGCCGACGGTCGCGATGGTCGCGGCGGTCGCCATCTCGGCTCCAACTTCTGTTGGTCTCACGCGAGCTCTGGTGATCGCGCCGGTTGTGGCGCGACCCTTGGCGTGAGCGATCTCGCACTCGCACATCCGCCATCTCCGTGGCATCCGACGACATATCCGCGTCCACCTCGGATGCCACTGAGCTCGCGCGCGAGTCGCGGCGGTGGTCGCGGTGCGCGCGCGCTTCCTTACGCTCTTTCTTTCGCGCCTTCTTCTCCTTCTTCTTGAGCTTCTTGAGCTCCTGCTTGCTCATCTCCAGAGACGGCAGCTGCAGCTTGCCTGGTGGCTTAGGGCGTTCGCGGTCGGAAATCATAGCGCTGAAGTCCGAGTCAGACGCGTTGGACATGGAGGTCAAGTCGAAGGGCACGACGGCGGAAGACACCGCACCCTTCTTGGCCTTCTTGAGGTCGTCTTCAGGGGACGTGGGCTTCTTCTTGAGCGCGTCGTCGTCGTCCTCCTCGTCCTCCTTCTTCTTCTTCGCCTTGGCTGGGCTCCATGTCTTGGTGACCACCACGGTGCCGTCCGGCATGTACTCGTGTTTGGTGGCCAGGCGGCTGCCGTCCTTGAAGGTTTCCATGAACTCCTTGCGTCGGTTCAGCTGTTCCGCCGCCACATCAGCCATGTCCTCGCCCTCTTCCAGGTCATACACCTTAAGGTTCTTTATCTGCTTGCCCCTCGGCTTCTTCTTCTGAGGCTTCTCGTCCACCACATCCTCTTCGTGCACCTCGTCAAGACTGGCAGGCAGAGACACATCGTTGCGGTACTTCTCCGATGGGTTCTTCTGGCCGAGCACCAGCAGCCCCAATGATACCACGATGATGCTGCCTGCAATGGCCAGCACCACCAGTGTGCTCGCCTCGGACACGCTGGTCCCGCCATCCGCAGTGAGCGATAGCACGAAGGACTGCGCCAGTAGATACAAGCCCCAAGCAGCCGCGCCAGCCGTGCACACCGTGAACAGCTCTATGAGGGCATCGTTCACGAAGAAGGGCAGGCGGGTGAGAGGCGTCAGCACAGCACCCACGAGGTAGCTCGAGTATCCGCCAGCCTTGCGTAGCAGCGTTCTCTCCTTGAAGGACTTCAAATCGTAGTCGCCGAGAGACATGAGAATGCGCGACACGGGGAGAGAAGGCAGTGCGCGCGCGGCGCGCACGGCGGGGTTGTAGTGCTGGATGAGCGAGTCGGCACAGCGCATGACGCCTGTGGTGCGGCGCAGTACGAACTGCGAGCGCTCCTTGAGTAATTCGACTATGTCCAACAGGTCATCGCGCACTACTCCGGGTATGGTGATGTGGCTGATCCAGATGCGCACCGGCTGGGTGAAAAAGAGGTCCAGCAACAGCCCCAGCACACAGGCCAGCAGCCACAGCATGAGCGTCCTGTTCGTGTCCGTGGGCGTGGCCATCTTCCCCAGCGTGTTCTCACTGATGAAGGCGGAGGCGTAACACAGCTGCACCACCACCACCACCCACGACACGTAGTACATGGCAGTGGGCTTGGCCGACTGAGGCGTCGCGAAGCGCGCGCGATATTCGCGGAAGACCTTCTGGGCGATGCGCTGCTTGTAGCCCGATAGCAGGTAGCCCAGGAACTCCTGTAGTAGGTACACATCGCGGTTCTGAACGAATGTGCGTCGCCGCAGATCGTTGGCCATGTCGTCTGCGCGCACGCGCGCACGCTGTAACATCTCGAGAGCCAGCTCGTGCGTCTCCCGCCGACTGTAGTGCATGACCTTGGAGGCCACTTCGGGATTACCTGGCTCCTCGTACGGCAGCACGAGGTTGTTGTAGACCGTCTCAACGCGGCCGGGCAACGACGACTTGTCGAAGTTTCGCACCTTGTCCGCCGGCCAGGCGCGGTCGGCCCCTCCGCGCAGCAACTTGATAAGCTCCGTTACTGGCGGTACGAAGTCCATAGCATCCTTCATCTTGCGCAGCCGTGCAGCACGCAGGAATGTGGAGCGTTGCGTCTGCCAGTCCGTCAGTTCGTCCGCCAGGCGACGCTCCGCCAGAGTGCGGCCCATGTAGATGTGCTTCTTGCTCTCCTCGCCCGCCACCACGAAATGCTTAGAGATCTTCTCCACACACTTGGTGATGAGCATGTTCAGTGGGATGGCTGCCACCGCAGACACAATGAGCAGGGCCAGTAGTGACCAGAAGAAGTCTGCATCCAGGCGCGTGGCGGCTTCGCCAGTGACATCGCATGCGCCCGACGCAACGTCCCAGGCGCAGCGCTGCTCGTCGCCCATCACGCTCGAGTAGGTCGTCTCACACATCTCTACGGTGGTCATGTCCGCACAATAGCCGCGCCCGGGAAAGTCTTCGCGCACGTCACAGTACTGCACCAGGCTGTTCCACTCGCAGCGGCGCTCCAGTCCGAACATGCCAGCCTCGTCTATGTCCACGAAGCACGCCTCTTCGTCCAGCCGTGCCTGGCAATTGCCGTCGTCGCGGTAGAGCCACAGAGCTAGGAAGGTGTTAAGTGCGACCAGGTTCAGCAAGCGACCAATCGTGACGAGGAAGTAGAACGGCCGCCGCGTGCCGGTGGTGTTCTTGGCTGTCACGCCCTTCACCATGAGGCTCACAAGTGTGTGCTTCTCGCACATGCGGTCCCACCAGCGACGCACATGCGTGGCGTTGGAGAACTCGGATGGTAGTGCGCTCGTGAAGAAGCGCCGCGCAGTGCGCCGCGTAGGCAGCGCCTTGTCCTTGGCCTTGATGAGGCGCCGTGTCTCCTGGATGTCTACACCCAGTACCCCGATAAAGCCGGCGATCGCAGCGAAGAGGAACGCCACCATGGCCCACATGATGACCACCGCGTCCGCCTGCGTCGGCATGAAGGAGTAGTCGAAGTACGACACCTCCAGGGCGGAGATGGTCAGCTGCAGGCTCGCGGCGTAGTCGGCGCGACGCACGTTTCCATCCACAATCTCGTCCAACCGCCGCGCCGCGCGTGGGTCGTCGTCGGGCAGACACTCGCACGTGGTGTTGGTACCGGAGTAGGCAGTCCCGCCGCCGGACACGCGGCAGAGAGGATCCTTTTCGAAGCCGCCGCCGTTGCCATTGTTCCAGCGGAGACACACTGGCTTCTGCTCCTCCCCAGGACACATCACATCATACACTTCCGCCTTGCCGCCGTCACACGAGAGCTCCCTCGTGGCATTGTTCGGACACGTGAGCGTGAAGTTGTACTGTGGCATACCGATGCCAGAGTTACAAGTCACCTCCAGCTCCTCGGGGTAGTTCATGAAATAATCGATGGGTCTCGGGTTAACCAGCACCACCTCCGTGGTGAGCGAGTAGGAATCGCCGGAGTAAGGGATGGTCTCGAATCGCACAGGCGTGGAGTTGGTGACATCGGGCCGTGGACTGGTGTGGAAAAGCACCATGTTGACGCCGAGCACCTCATTGACATCGGCGTTACGCACCACAATGCTGGCCGAGGGCGCGTTGAGCAGACTCTCCAGCATGGTGCGTGGCGAGTCCACAGCCGCCACGGCCAGGCTCTGCGCGGAGCGCTTGGAGACGTGCATGCGGAAGTTGCGCAGAATCACGTCCGTACCCGGCTCATCGATGGCGAGCACGGCCTGGCGAGCGAGTGCGAGGCGCGTCACCGCCGTGCTGAAGGCGTCGAATGTCCTCTCCGGCACGTTGGAGCCGCGCTCCAGCACAGTCGACAGCGCTCGCAGGACGGTGCGGAAACTGTGCAGGTCCTCGGCGACGGCAGAAGGGTTCGCAAGGATAGTTTGAGTCAGCGCGTCAGTGCACTCTTCAAATGCCTCGTCAGTGAGCTGGGTCACATCCAGCAGCAAGGCCGCCAGGGACACGGACCGAGATGCCATCACGTCCTGCGTGGCATCCTGGCGGCTCACCATATCGAGCGAGGCGCCGCACATGACTTCGCGCATCTCCTCCTTGTCGATGCGCTCAAGTCTGTTGAGACTACAGTCCGCACCGAACGAGCTCGCATCGCACAGACACTGCGCGCGGCAGAAAGGATCTTCCACGCTGCAGTCCGCCCGCTGCAGCTCGTGCCCGTACTGGTCCACATAGCCACATTCACCATTGCCGGAGCAGTCATTGGGACATTCAGCGTAGCCCTGCGCGCACGTCTTGGTCTGCTTGGTGCACATGTTGGAGATGCAGTCCCTGTTGTAAAAGCACGAGGCGCCAGGCCGGCCCGGCCCATCGTCCGATTGCAGGCGGCGGCGCGCATCGGCCGTGTCCTCGCGACAGAGTGTGTTGGAGTGGTAGTCGATGCCGGTGTATCCCGGCTTGCACAGGCCGCACGTGCCCGCCGTGCTGGAGCACGACTCTCTGTACAGCTGTGGGCAGAAGTTCTTGCTCAGCCCGGAACAGTCGGCCGTGTTGATGGACTCCGTGACGATATCCATCACCGTACCCGCCAGCTCCGCGTTGCCACTGTCGTCCGACTCTTGGATGTTGCTGTTCAGGATGTCAAGCAGCCCGCCCGACGACGCGTCTGCCACAAACGGCGTCACCGTGACGGTGTATGTGGCGGTCGCCTCGCTCAAGAGGACGTCAGCGATGCGCAGAACGCACGTGACGGTGTAGTC
>Ga0308003_1001034_pt1 | contig 12328 bp, 9 predicted proteins | sample Neamet36_FD_203159 | JGI IMG/M metagenome (GOLD analysis project Ga0308003, IMG submission 203159) | Marine microbial communities from water near the shore, Antarctic Ocean - #36 | ecosystem: Environmental > Aquatic > Marine > Unclassified | place: Southern Ocean | collected 2014-06-06
AAGCTGGACTGGATCTTAGCACCTGTCTCTTCAGGTCTGCTCTCCAGGAGCATCTGCGAGAACGAAGTAACTTTCTCGAACCCTTTAGCCATGAATCCACCGAAGGACACAACACCGCTGCCGACGCTAAGCGCAGTCTCCGTCTGCGCACCCGAAGCTGATTGGACGGCAGTGTAACGAGGCACGTGTGGGTGAGTGTCACCAGTATCTCGCCACGTGAACGCATCTTCTTCGTCGCCCTCCCTCTCCTCTCTCTGTGCAGCACCGTCCCCAGTGCCACTGTCCATGCACTCACGAACCTCTTCCATACACATCCCGCCGTCTGGGGCACTATGAAGGTGGTTCAACTGCACTTGAGTGTTCACTACGAGTTCCATGGCAGCGACCAAGAGCCGATGTACCTCTTCTTCCTCTCGGTCTTGGGTGGGACTAACACTATCACAGTCACTGACTGCTGGTGATGACGACGACGATGATGGTGATGGTGGCGGTGGTATATCGCCCAGCAACAACCTCGTCAGACGCAGCACTTCATCGCACGCCTCCATCGCCACACTCGATGAGGCAGCGCTGCATACGACCGGTACGTCGAACAAGTCGACATCCAGCACCTCCAATGCCCTGAACAGCTCCACACCACGCCCACTGGTCTCCTCGGCCCCATATCCGTCGTCGATTGCATTCCGGCATTCTACCGACGCCTCTCTTTGCTCCCTGAATGCAATTTTCTCCAGCTCAGCGTCACTCTCTGCCACTGACCTGGAAAGAGCGCGCTCGAGTGCATCCATGCGGCGCTTCTCCACAGCAGTGGCCGTCGCCTTGAGACGAAGGTTTATCCACCGCGCGTGGGCTGCTCGGTCTATATGACACAATCCCGGCGCATAACTCCTTCCGTCTCTCCCACTCCCACCGCCTCTGCCACTATCACCCGACGTCTCGGAATAGCGGTTGAGAGATGGGGGTACATCGTTTGGCAAGTGCCTGTTACTGCCAGTCCTCCGAATGCTCGGAATCGTCACCCCTCGCACGGACACTGAATTGCTACTCACGATGGAATCGAAGCTCCTGTGAATAATACCGGCTAGTGGGATGGTGTCCACTTGCCCCCCCAGCGCGTTGAAGGCAATTGCCTCTCTACTGGCGTTGCGCGCCCCATGCACCCCACTACCCCGCCAAGCCATGCTGCGCCGCCAGCGCCGCTGGACCTCCGAAATAGCCCAAAACAAGCTCGAGCTGAACAGTGGCATCCCAGCCTCAGGACGAGGGGATACGACTGACGACGGATGACCCACAATGTTTAGCAGGTCTAATGAGGTGGTTCTGCCGTCAAATTGCAGTGATGCCGATGCCGGAGCTGGCGCAGCGTGCTGTACCACCACACGTCCGTGAGAAGACATATGGACGCTGTGCACTGCACACCGAAAGATGTCCATGACCTGGTAAGTCATTGCCTCCAGGTTCACGATAGCCAGGCTGTCGTCGGCGGTGATGGCGAGCAACACGTTCTTGTAGCGCCAGTGATGCAAGCCCACGTCCAGCAAGAAGCGAAATACCCTGGACACACCGGATGTGCCACTTCGGAGGATGTTCTGCGGTGTTGCAGCTTTTGTGGCATCTGTGTGGTCCGTCATGCCGCCCCTCTCTTCGGCAGAAAACACCTCCCTCAGAAGGTGCGTCTGAGAGTTCTCTCCATCCACCATGCAAATGCGCAGCATCATGGCATTCACAACAGTCCACTTGGACCAGTCGGGTGGAACCGCGCATTCGTCCAGGACCACAGGACAGCTCACTACCAGCGCATTCGCCACGACACGGCCGCCACCGCCGCCCGCGGCCCCTAACCCTCGCCACGCTGAGTTGAGTGGCACTGCCCCCAAGCAGCCACGCACGACAGAAGAGGAGGGTGTGATATCCCGCCATAAGGCCTGTTGCGGTGCCTGTGGCACATGCGGCCCCTGCTGCGCTCCTGCAGCTGCCACCGGCAAGTGAAACAGGTGCACGCCCCCGCTCGCGCCACTCACCAAGAGCAAATCCACACCCTCATCGACACTGGAGCACGCCATGGACTGCACGCTCTCCTGTAGCTCGTACACCACACTTGTGGGCTTCTTACCCAAGAAGGTCATGGCGAGTGCGGCGAGGTCGTTGCCGCAGTCGTAGGGCATGTGTGGCCTTAGCCTCAAGTCCATGACACACCCGCGGGAATCGCCCGAGACGACGCGAGTGGCATTGGGCGACCAACACAAGCTCTGGACTCGACCGAGGTGTTCGTCGTGGCTGTATACAATGCGCAGCATGGCCATGCGCCCTTTGGCCATCTCCAAGTCGAACACTAGCACACTTCCCGTCTCCGTGCCCATTGCCAGATACCGACCACATGCCGAGAAGCACAGACACGTCACTGGGCACTGCAGAGCCACCTCATGCGAAGGGGGTGCCACGTGCCGCACCATCTCCACGTGCCGCCCCACCATCGTGTAGAAAATCAGGGCGCCTGTCTCGAACCCCACCACCACTAGCTCGCCCTTGCAGTCGCTGGCGGTGATGCGGCTGCGCATAGCAGCGTGGAACTCCGTCGCATGCGAACCATAGGGTCGAGACACGAGCAGACTACCTAGGTGGAGCATTTAACAATACAATTTCCTTCATTACATGTGTCAGAGCGCTCGCAGTGCTCACACATTCGCATGCCATGAATCGGTGTCGCGCAGTGAAATTTGAGGAAATTGGACATTGAAGGAGCGGCATGAAGGTCGTTCTGGTCCTACTGGTCACATTGATCGCGACAGGGAGCGCCTTTCGGCCCGTCCGGTCCGCGCTACACCTGTCACGGTCGCCAGTGTGCTCCAGGGAGGCGCTGCGCATGGAACTTGCACCGGGCAGCGTCCTAGAGGATGAGCTGTATCTGGTACTGGCCACCAAGGGAACTCGGGCGTTTGAGGCGGCCACTCCCAAGACACTGACTCTGAAAAGCATCGGTGAGTGGGAGCGGGAGGTGGAGTCGGTTGCGGGCGAGCTTGCGCAGCTGGGCGACAATGCGATTCTGCTGCAAGTGTACACCACGGTGCTGAGGAAGGCGGCGGTGAAGGTACTGGACCCGCTGGAGATTGCTAGTTTCGAGATCATGGCAGGTGCCATCGTGGACTGTCTGCTGCGCAATGTGGGTGCCGTTCCATTGACGGATCTGGTGGACGAAATCACACAGGTCCACTTGGATTACATTGACGGCTTCCGCGAAATGATCGACGACGGGGGCGAGGACGGCTACTCACAGAGTGGGCGCATGGAGACGCTCACGTACCAGTTCGCCGGCCTGGTACGGCGCACGTATGACCGCGTGGCCAGGGGCATGGGTGCCGAGTATGACCAGAGCAGCAGCACCCTCGAGATGCGTCTCAACAACTGGGTCAGCCCTGTGTACGCGCGCCTGCAGAGGCGCTTTGTGCGGTTCCTGGCGAGCAACGTGGAAGAGGAGGTCGAGGCTCTCAACAGTGCCGCCATGGACCTCATGCTGAACCGCATGTCGGTACTTATTGAGCCCTACCCCCACCCCAAGTACATGCTGGCTTCTTCAGGCGTAGGCGCAGGTGCAGACCACGCAGCAGGCTCCAGCCTCGATGCCAGCTACCCGCCGTGGTCGCTGGCTGCCCAGGTCATCAAGCTCATCCGGGTGTCGGTGGGTAGCCTGGATATTTTGGCGATTGATGCCAAGGTGGCCCGAGCGTACCAGAACGGTATATCGGAGAGGCTGCGTGCTGTGGGACGGCCACTGGAGCGCATGCACACGCACCTGGCGGGAGGAGGCGTCGGTGTCGTGACGGACAAGGAGGGCGTTCAGGTGACCGCGGCTCTGAACCTGGCACACTCGGTGGTGGCAGCAGTCTTTACATCGTGGCACATTCGCTGCAATGTTGTGGGCATCCCCGACCCGACGGACCCTGACGGTGTGCGGACGATCAAGGAGTTCATTCAACCCATGTTGCTGTGGCGGGCGGAGCACTCAGAGAAGGCAGCCGCGGCGGACCCAGCGACCGCGGACGACAATGACGGCGCGCCACAGGTGTATGGCCACCTGCCCATCGTGAACTGCCTGCCCAAGAGCATGCGCGCCGAGGCAGATTTCACAGTCAGCGAGCTGGCGTTAGAACATTCTCCCAGCCCAGATCAGGTCACGGCGGCGCTTGTCGGGCACAGCGTCAGGGAGAGCGCCATGGAGCAGTTCCGCTCGCTCATCACCTACAACTCCAACGCCGAGGACTGGCCCACTTCGCGCGACGCCGCATTCGTAACCGTCATGGCGGCGGCCGTTACGGACTACCTCACCGCACCCGTGGTGGTGCCTGAAGATGGTCACGAGGACCGCGATGAGGGCGACGGCTCTCTGGCGAGGAACTTTTACGAGAACATGATCGCCATGTGCGCGCTCGAGGAAGCCATGGCTGTTCGCGAGCCGCGCAGGGCGTGTGGGCAGGGGCTGTCTTTTGGTCTGCGCAATGCACTTAGAGTCCTGCAGCAGCAGGGGCCGCAGCATGAGGGCGACCAGGACCACGGCCTCTCCGTTGAGCAGCTGGCGGCGAGAGTGGCAACGGCGGAGAAGGCGTGTTCCATGGTCATGCGACTGTCCGCTGGAGCTGGCCTGGGCATTCGTAAACGGTGTCTGCGGGATTTGGTGGAAGGCATCGTGGGAGAAGCCACAGCCTCCGGCTACGAAATCCTGAATGCGGATGGCACAGCCGCGTGGGCTGCAGAGGTGCTTGGCTTACCGAGTGGCGCAGGGGCACGCCTAGTGGCGTCTCTCGTAGAGGAGCGCTTCGATCGCGCCGTCGGGGCGCTGTTGATGGGCACAGATGGCGGCGACATGGCGCGGCGGGAGGGGACAGTGCGGGATCAGCTCGCACAGGAGTACCGAGCGGACGTGGCTGCCTTGGTGAAAGACCTGGGCATGTCTGACGATGCAGCAGAGGTGCGAGTGCTCTTCCTAGCTGGAGTGATCTTCAGTCAGGTGGTGGAGATGGGGCTACAGGAAGACGTCCGCTCGGGGCTCACGCGGCTCGTGAGCCTGATGCAGCGCACGCGGGAGATTGTGCACCAACCGTTGCTCGATGGACGCGTTGGGGTGGATGGTACACCCGTCCTGGAGGTGTGCATAACCATGTGCGCTGCTCGCCTGGGCCGGAAGAAGCTCGTGAACGTCCTCAATATGATCGACGCCGCCAAGGCCTCTCTGCGAGGTGGCGGCGGTGGGCCTCAGGGCATATGGACCTCCGGCCTCAGCGACGCGGAGAAGGGTGCGCTGGGCGCTGGAAATAATGACGAGCTGGTCGCATACCTCGAGCTCGTGCAGAGAGGTTTCCTCACGGCATTCTCCAAGAGAAACTAACGCCTCATCGGTGTAGCGGGAGGATGTACATGTGTACGTGGCTACACGCGCGGAAGTACTTCTTCTCGGACTGGCAGTGGCGCCAGTGTGTGTTTTATTCATTATATGGTATTCAGGAGTAATAATCATGTTCCTATTCGTGCAGGACTGCTCGCTTTTCCACAGTCCTACTGTGCCACCGACCGGCATCCATCCTCATGAACACGAGTCCTCTCGCTCGTAGATACACGCAAGGAGCGTGCTCCGAGCCAGGGCCGATGTCGTCATTTGACCCTTGTGCTGGGCGAACTCCGCGTACGAAGTGCCAAGTGCCTCCTAGTTAGTCGTTGAGCACGACGATGATGATGGACACATTATCGCGCGAGTTACGCTGCCGGATTGCCTCATTAGTGAGAGCTGAGGCGGCTTTCTGCACGTCGCCATGCCGCGCAAGCTCGTGGGTGACGAAGGCCACCACCTCCTCCGCCTGGAACACGTCGAAGAGCCCGTCGCACCCCAGCAACAGAAACGTGTCCGTCGGACTCAGTTGTATGTACTGGACCTCGGGCTCGGCAATGATCAGCGGTTTCTCAAAGTCGGCACTGGCATCCGCTGGCAGCTCCATCCCCTCCTCTTGCAGAGCCGAAGAGATGCCCTGCTTCAGGTCCGCGTCACCAAAGGCCCTGCTCACTGCCAGCTCCCCCATCACTCGGTTGTTGATGACGAAGCCGCCTGCCTCTTTGATGCGTCGCGATTCATCCGGTCGTGACGGCTTGTGGTCTTCACTCAGGTAAATACCCTTGCCGGCGCGACACAATAACACACGGCTGTCGCCCGTATTGGCACAGAAGAGGTGTTGGCCGAGCACAAGGACAGTAGTGGCGGTAGACCCGTGGGCGCGGTGCACACTTTTCTCGATGAAGTCGTCGTCGGTTTGTGTGAAGACTGACTGCAACAGATCTGACACGACCATTTGTAAGGGGCCACCCATGTCCTTCGTGTTCTTCTGTGACGACGACGACGACGACGACGACACCGAGGAGGAGGAGCAGCATGAGGAGGAGGAGGAAGAGGCCTTTAGGATGGCCGGCGCAGCGTCCTTGAGTGCCTCGGCGACGTTCACGTGTAGGCAGCCTGCCAGATGTCGCGCCGCCTCCGCGCCTCCGTGTCCATCGAACACGCCAAAAAAGGACTGAGGACACAAAGGTGCCACACACAGCGGGGCCACACCAAGATGTTGCACAATCACGCAGCTATCTTCCATGGTCTGCCGGAAACCGATCTCTTCGGAAATGCCGTAGTCGTATCTGTTGATGCTGAAACCAGTGCGACCCACGAGGATATGGTCATTCAGAGACAGGCGGAACCTCCCACCATACGGCCCAGTCAGCAGCATGTACGTGCCATTGGTACTCCCGCAGTCTGACAGGTAGTACGCCGTCCGCGTCGCATCGTACTCTACTCGCGAGTGCCGCCGCGACAACTCCCGGTCAGGCACAGCAATGTCATTCTCGCTCGACCGGCCCAGCAGCGCTCCGCGCGGACCCACGACATACACCTTGCCCTTGCACACACCTTCCTGGGCCTCGAGCTCCAGCCCCCCGCCAGGCTGCATCCCACGCACCACCAACACGCTGTTGCCCACGCTGAACTTCGCGTCGGTCTTCAGCTCCCATCGTGGTGGCGCTGCAGACGGGCCGCCCCCGCCCCCCGCCCCCTTGAGACTCTCCGTGGTGGAGATGCGCACTCCGGCACCAAAGTCGCAGCCGCTGTCGTGGAGAAAGAAGGCCCCCACACCCTCGTCGTACTGGATGCGCGCATGCTCCACGTCGCGCAGCTTGATGTCGGACGGAATCGCCACTTCGTTCTGCACGTCCCGCCCCACTGTCGCCCCGTCGCGGGTTATGGTGAAGGATGGAGCCTCAGACCCGGCCTCGGAGATAGTAGTGAACTTGAGTACGATTCTGTCCAATGGGCCGTCCCTCGTAGTGGCTGCCATGTCACAGGACGACGACGCGGACGAGCTGCGGGCGCCATCCGCCTTCTCCTTCTCCTGCTCCTTGCCTGGCGCAGCGGAGCACACCTGCTTGCCACTCGCAGACAACTCGGCCTTGTAATCTGCACCCGCCTGTGCCGCCGCCTCAGCCTGGGTCTGTTTCACATCCGACCCATACGAATGGGACCCCTGGCGCTGGCTGGCCGCATAGCGTTCCTCAAACTCCTCTCTGCTCACCGACTCATCGAGCTTGCCACTCTGCTGGCGCAGGAACGCCGACATCGGGTTAGACCGCGACAGTGTCTCAACCACCGCCCCTTCCTCTTTCTCATCAGCCATTGCACTACCCACGCAGACCAACTCCCTTCCTCGGCTCTTCAACGAGGGCACTTCTTCACTCTGCTCATGCTGCCCTGCTGTGGGAAAACTGGAATCTAGAAGCGCGACCGCATCTTCTACAGTGCGGATCGGCGTACCCTCTCAGAATCAGAACTTTCCAAGGTGGCTCGATTGCCTGGGACGTGCGTCGAGTTAGGAGATGTCGGTGATGTACCGGCGCAGGGCTTTGGTCGGGGGTAAGACGGGCCCAAGAAGGAGATTCAGCAATGGGTGGATGTGCTCAACGCAAGCGGTGAATACCCCGAGTCGTCTGAGGTGGTGATCGCGGTGCCTTCGATCTACATGGAGAGTATTCTGGCGACGATGCGCAGCGACATCGCAGCGGCGGCGCAGGACGTGGGCATCTCGGGCAATGGCGCCTTTACGGGCGAGACGTCTGCGGAGATGCTTCTAGACCTGGGTGTCAAGTGGACCCTAGCTGACCACTCGGAGCGGCGCGCGGGCTATGGAGGCCCAGGCGAGTCTTCTGAGCAGGTTGCCATGAAGGCCAAGCGCGCTGTCGACAAGGGCGTGAACGTCATCATATGCGTGGGCGAGAAGCTCTCAGACCGCGAGGTGCAAACTTCTACCGCAATGTATGCAACCCACGCCTCCTATATTCTAACAACCACCACTCACTTGCCCACCGTACATGCACTCAGGCTGGCAACACGATGGACGTGCTGACTGGCATGCTGGGCCCGTGTGTGGAGGCGATGCAGGTGGCGGACTGGAACCAGTGCGTTGTGGCCTACGAGCCCGTGTGGGCCATCGGCACGGGTAAGGTGGCCACGCCCGAGGTGGCCGAGGCGACGCACAAGGAGATTCGCACCTGGCTGGCAGAGAACGTGTCCCCACAGGTGGCGGAGAAGATGCGCATCATCTACGGCGGCTCGGCGAAGAAGGAGAACTGCGGATCTCTCATCGTCTGCCCCAACATCGACGGCTTCCTCGTGGGAGGTGCTAGTCTGAAGCCCGAGTTCGCGGACATGATCAAGTGCACTCCCGGCAACATGTGAATGATTTATTGCGTATGACCGCCCGCCGACAACGCTGGCTTAGTGCGATATTACCGTAGGATCATAGTAGGAATAGTAGGAATAGGTAGGGCGATCTTCATGAGAAAATAATACCAAAAGTTATAAAACGTTGACATGGAATCCTTTTACAACTATCTAGCTATTCAAAAATCTTGGGAAAAGCACAAGCGCAGCTGCACTACTCACTGACCACCCCGACATTCATCATTATTCGTATTTCCCGCGCTTCTATACAACATAAACTGCTCACGTTCGAGGCACGGCCCTCCTACATCATCTCGCCACGGAGCTGCTCCTCCAGGGCCGGACGAAGGCACGTGAAGTGGTTCGAAGCGTTTCGACTTTGGGCAGCCCCATGACAGCAGATACATGGTTAGGATCTGCGAACGTGGGCGTGGGGACACATCCAGGGGCGGGAACGGGCTCGGCTAGAGGTGGGGGGCAGCACGTGTCGCCACCGACACTGACACAGTATCAGAGGCCACAGGTGTAGCTGCGACAATGGCACCGTCCTTGGCCTCTAGCATGACCAACGCCTTGAGTTGCCGTTCCTCCGTCTCCTGCGCCTGCTCGCCGGGTAGACGCCCATTCCCGAAAGGGCCGCCGCTTCGGTGACTCGCCAGGGAATGCAGTGCGTGCGCGGCGATTTCCATTTCATCTTGCGTGAGCTTCTCACCCGTCGTCATCGCCGTCTGCACAGGTACTACAGCCGCTGCCCGCATAGGCGCAGCGTTGCTTACAGGCTCAGCCTCCATCCCCATTGTGAAGCGGTGAGGTCTTGGAACTTCTTGGCGTCTCCTTGCACTCCCGGAACCTTGATGGTGTCCGGCACTGCACTCGCCTGCGGCACCACCACGACCGCTGCTGCCGCGTCAGGGTCTCGGCTGGCCAGTACGGCATCCCGACGCGTGCGCGCCTCCATATGTGGCCGTTTGATGGCATCGCGCCCGAACAGGGAAGGGCCTTGAGTGCTCCTGTTGCTGCCACCGCTACTACTGCTGGTAAAGATTTCGCCCCCACGCATTGCAGACGACGTCTGCGTCTTGTCGAGCAAAATGTCAATCATATCCAACTGGCTCTGGTCCATGGAAACAGACGGAGTCGGGCGCGAGCCCCTCCATGCCACTACTTCCACACGAGCCACTTTGCTGTCCTTGGTCGTGCTCCCTTCGAGCTCGGTCCTCACTCTCGCCTCGGCACTCTTTTTCATGGCCACCTCGTCTGGAGAGGGGACCTTGCCTTGGTCAGCACCCAGGGCAGCCGCACGCACCGCCGGCTCAGCAGACTCGTACTTGGCGTTCATAAAGTCCTCCGGGCGGTAGCTCGAGTCCACGACATCCGACAGCCCCGCCTTGATGCGTTCCTTGCGCTCAATCTTGAGACGTGACAGCTTGGCAAGGTAGGCGTCCGCCCACCCCGACGACAGTGATGCATGACCAGTCTGTACCCGGTTGGCAAGTTCTCCTTGAACTCAGGCCCGTCCTCGTTGTCCGGCCGCAGCAGCTCATCCGACCCGAGGTTTACACCCGCGTCAACGACCCCTGAACGGCCCGCCGGACACGCATGTACCGGATGTGTTGGAACTCCTGGAAAGATCTCCCCAGCGGAAGAACCCTCAGCCCCACCAAAACACACCACAAACACCCACATCATGAGCCCATCACCTACTTCAACATCATTGCGCGACACCGCTTCCCGGCATATGTATGCGCGACACCGCTTCGACTTCAAGACGAAAGACGATAAGATGAATTGACTTTGGTGCCCGAATTTTCCTAGGCATCGAAGAATGACAGAGACTGTGACATCGCACTTGCTCAAGGCGACGAGCTTGCTGCCACTATACCGGCAGGAGGGCGCGGAGGAAGGGAGTGGCGAGGGAGGTCTGCTGTTCTTCGAGGTAGCCCTGGTGTTTTCGCTGTGCTGCTTTTGCTTCGAATACTACCTCGATTTGCGGCAACATATCAATTACATGACCATCACTGAGGTGCCAGCCCTGCTGCGCGGCAAGGTGACGGGCGAGGTGTTTCTAAAGTCGCAGAAGTACAATCGGGACAAGAGCTCCTTCAACCTGGTGGAGAAGCTCTTGCATGTCAAGGGCATGGCTCTGCTGTGCCTCGGCTTCATGCCTTTCCTGTGGGACTGGAGTGTGACCATCATGCACACCTACTGCTCCGGCGGGGTAATCTCCTACCTGAGTGTGTGGACGGGTCCGGTGGCGGAGGAGGCCTTCGTGGCGTGCATTTTCGTGTCGCTGCTCATGTGCTACGACGTGGCAGTCAGTATCCCCTTCTCCCTCTATCGTACCTTCGGGATCGAGCAGAAGCATGGCTTCAACAAGATCACGCTCGGCCTCTACCTACAGGACATGGCCATGCAGATGCTGCTCGCCATCACCATCGCCGTGCCCGTAGTCAGTGGAATCGTCGCCCTCATCCGCCACGGAGGAAAGTACTTCTACCTCTACGTGTGGGCACTGCTGTTCGCCGTGAGCGTCTTCCTGTTGACCATCTATCCGGAGTATATTGCCCCCACCTTCAACCAGTACGCGCGGCTCCCCGGGGACAGCGATGAGTACAAGAAGATCACTTTGTTGGCCAAGAGAGTGCACTTCCCCCTCACCAACATTTACGTCATGGATGGAAGCAAGCGCTCTGCGCACAGCAACGCCTTCTTCTACGGCTTCTTCAACAACAAGCGCATCGTGCTGTACGACACGTTAATGAAGCAAGTGGACATGGATGAGCTGCTTGCCATCCTGGGCCACGAGATCGGCCACTGGTCCTTGGGCCACACGCTCCAGGGATTCGCCATCACACAGGTGTGGGTCTTCCTCACGTTCTTCTGCTTCGCGCAGTTCGGAGGCATTCGCGGGTTTGTGGCTGATTTTGGCTTCTCGCCGCACGACACGCCTGTGCTCATTCGTCTCCTGCTCTTCATGCAAGTGTTCTTCGAGCCAGTGGACAAGACACTCACCTTTTTCATGAACGTGCTGAGCCGACACAACGAGTTCGCAGCCGATGCGTACGCCAAAGGGCTAGGCATGGGCCGTGAGCTAGGCACGGGGCTTGTGAAGATCAGCAAGGAGAACCTGTCCAACATGGTCCCAGACAAGCTTTACTCCGCCTACCACTTCAGCCACCCACCCGTGGTGGAGCGTCTTGCAGAGCTCAAGCCCTTTACTGTTCAGGGGGTGGTCATGAAGGGCGATACGTCGACACCCTCCAAGGGCAACGTTGCCCGCGACATCGGCGCCGCTGGCCCCAGCGGCGGCGGCGGCTGGCTGCGTTGGATCCGCACCGCTGAGGGGCTCGAGGAAGTGCAGATGCTCGGGGTCGGGCACACCGTCCTGCTCTTCGTCGCGGTGTACCTCAATTATGTCTTCTCTGCACCATTCGCGTGGCTCATAAAGCTTGGCGGCTGGGTCATCATTTTGGTGCAGTCCATAGTGCTGGTGTGGCAGCTGTGGATAGCGACGGCAGCCGAGGCTGCACACAATAGCAAATCGGAGTAAATGTGGGTGGTGTGGGTGTGGGTGTGGGTGGTGTGGGTGTG
>Ga0308003_1001035_pt1 | contig 12312 bp, 14 predicted proteins | sample Neamet36_FD_203159 | JGI IMG/M metagenome (GOLD analysis project Ga0308003, IMG submission 203159) | Marine microbial communities from water near the shore, Antarctic Ocean - #36 | ecosystem: Environmental > Aquatic > Marine > Unclassified | place: Southern Ocean | collected 2014-06-06
ACGAAAAATGACAAAAAACAGAACTTTGAAAGCTAGAAAAAAACAGTATCAAAATTTTAAACTAAATTAGCAGAAACCTCTCTTAAATTTTGAGTGAAAAAGTTCAAGTTTATTTGACTACATACAATTAATAAAAACGTAAATGGAAGCAGTGCTACTGATTTAAGATTAGTATTTGAACTTATGAAAATTGACAACTTATTTATTGAAACTATTGAATTAAAGCACTATATCAATTGGTTAAATAAATATTATTTTGAGAACAACCTAATTACACTAAAAAAAATCACCCTAGACACAAGACCCAACATACAAAGAACAAACGATTACATAGAATACAGGGATGCAACCTTAAAACAACCTTTAAATAGGTCAAACCATACCGCTTCATAGGTCAAAGTCAATCACATATTTGCAGTATTATTAATCATAAATATTGTAAAACATGGAAAACGGTATCCTACTTCAAAACTTAAATCAAGAAGACTTAACCCAGCTAATCAAGGATGGTGTTAAATGTCAGCTAGAAGACTTTAAAAAAGAAATTAACACTCACAATCCCGATGAGCTGTTAACCAGAAATGAAACCTGTAAATATCTTCAAATAGACAGTTCAACTCTGTGGCATTGGACCAACAAAGGTAAGGTTGTTGCTTATGGTATTGGAAGCCGCAGATACTACAAAAAAGCGGAGTTACTAAAATGCTTAACCCCTCTAAAAAAATAAAAAGGCCATGAGTACTACAAATACCCAGAGCCTTAATTTTAATAGTTATAAGCAAGGTGAAGATACAAAAAAAGGAAGAGTAAAAAAACTAATTAAATTTCTCTATAATAATTTTTTAAGCCGAATATTAGGGGTAACTCCATTTGTTTTTATAGAACAAAATTATATGATAACATCATGGATAAAGCAAGAGGAAACTTTTGGTTGCAGGGTTTTATACAGTCAGGAAGATATTGATAATTCAATCGTAGAAACTTTAATATAATTGAAGATGAAGACAACCAATCAATACAACCCTTTGGTCAAAGAATGGATTATAGAATTTACAAAACGAATTAAAATAAGTTCGGGAAGTAAGAAAATAAAATTCAGTTATTTAGATGCAGTGAATGCTTCCGATTTTAATAGAACTGAATTGGATAACTTATTAATAGAATATGTAAATTTTATTAAAGAAAATCCTTTAAAGAAAAATGATTTTTATAAATACGTGAATTCATACAGAGATGGAAGAGAATTAAATCTTAAATACTTTCGACACTCTGTAGAAAAACTGAAAGACTATTATAAAAAGGTAGATGCTAATAAAAAATACAACCCTTTTTCAGAAGTAAAATATTATGATTACGTATTATTTATGATGCTAAAACTTAAAGGGTTTTACAAAAGGGAATATGATGATGTTTTTAATGTAACCATAAAAGATCATAGAGAATATTCACCTTTATCTATGATACCTAGCGTGTTCAGAGGAGGCTTGCCTTTTAAAGTAAAAGAATATGATATAGCTAGAGCGTATCCAACATTTATTGATATAGAATTGAGGATCCATGAAAGAGAAGTAGATGTTTATAGCTTGATTGACAAAACAGAATTTAATACATTAATAAATATGCACCACGAAGTGAAAGGTGAGAGCATAGAGGGTCTCAGAGCTAAATTAAAGCCTATTTACGGCGCTAGGGTAAACGAGGTGATAACTGGAGCGTTTTTACAATAGAGGTCGTATGTTTCAAGAAATGGTAATCCATGAAGAACAAGCTATTCAGAAATTTTTAAAAGGCAATAAGATAGACAACTATGTAAGGTTACACGATGGTATTTTTGTTCTAGAAGGAACTACAGCAGAGGTTGTCGAATTTGATAATATTAAATTTACTATTAAGGAATGTGTGAAGCCAGAAATTAACGATGCTAAAAAAACATTTTACACCTATGATACTGATGGTTTAACAACCACGCCAAAACAATATGCAGATTTTCTTACTCAAGAAAAATTTATAAGAGGTCGGGAAGAAAATATTGATAAACTTATAATATTTCAAGATACTAATAATGTGGTAAGGCCATTTAACCATAAAACAGAAACCGTTGTGTATTTAAGGTCAGAGATTAACGAACTCAATACAATTGAATTAGAAAATCGTATTGCAAAAGAAAGTTCATCAGCTATACAACAAGCATATTTACTTTTACCATCTAAACCTATTGATTATTATACAGATACAGCTACAACGTTTGGATTATCGTTTAACAATGGCTTTATTAAATATGATAGTACTAACGAAATTCCAAAGCTTGAAACATTAAGCTATTTAGATGTTGAAGGTTTTTTTGCACCTCACAGAACACAAAGCCATACTTTTAATAGTGCTAAAGAGGAAAGTGAGTTTGAGATATTTTTAAAAATGGTATCTACTGGTAAAAATCCATATTCAGAAGATCTGAACGAAGATGATCATACTACTTTTAATGATTTTTGTGCAATGTTTGGTTATTTGTGTCACACCTATAAAAACCGTTCATTTAATCCAGCAATAATATTGAGTGATGATGGAGCAAATGATTTAGGTAGGAATGGCGGTCGTGGTAAATCAATTTTAGTAAATGCTCTTGCCAATGTACAATCTTCAATTTTAAAAGGAGGAAATGAATTTAATACTAATTACATTCATAATTTTGCTGACTTGAAAAGGGATAAACGTATTTATATTATAGATGATGTTTTAGCGAGTTTCAAGTATGATGACTTGTACACTAATATTGTAGGCGCAATTAGTTGTCAGCGAAAAGGAACAGAAGCCATAGAAATATCTTTTGAAAAAGCACCTAAATTTATAATCACTACCAATTGGGCGGTACAATATGACGAGAAAGATACATCTACAAATAGGCGATTTTATGAATATAAATTCACAAATTTTTTTAATCTAACAAACACGCCTGTAGATATCTTTGGACATAACTTTTTTATTGACTGGGACGATTTAGAATGGGATAGGTTTTATAATTTTGTTTACACCTGCGTTTCTACATATTTAGTAGACGGGCTTCATCGAATTGCTTATAATAAAGCAGAGGACAATTATAGAGCGATGTTCAGTAATGATGCTTTACTAAATGAATTTGAGCGAATATTTAATTTGCTACCCCCTACTTTTAAAGTAGCTAATTTTTTAGATATGTATAATGCGTTTGATAACAATTTACGTTTTGAGAAAATATTTCATTCGAGAAATATTAAGAAATTCATAAAAATTTATATAAAGCATCATAACCTGCTAATTTCTTACAATAAAAGAGAGAGGGAATGGAATAGTGGGAGAGTGCCTGATGTTGCAGACTCATAAGATTTAAGTGTAACGCTGTTACAGACAGGGAAGGTCACTATATTCATATTTTACTTGTGTTTCAGAGGTGTTGTTACACTTGTTACAGATAAAGTTCTATGTATTTATATTATATATTAATATTCTAACTTTTTTATTTTTTTTAAAATCTTTATACGTATTTAAGTGTAACAAGTGTAACAATACCTCCAAAGCCTTTATATCAAAGAGTTTTTCTTAAAAATTTAAGTGTAACACATCTGTAACATGTTACACTTGATTCTTCAAAGTAGTCTATCAGAACTACAAAGAGTTCCGCTTAAAAAAAATAGTTATGGATTCCTGCCTAGATATTATAGTACTTAAATTAAACACCTACTACAACATCCATTTATTCATCGATTATCAGGTGTTTATTGTGAATTTTTATGTGCGATCATAGGTTCTCTATGTTTTAATAAACCAAGCTACAGAAAACAATGGGAGATTTATCTATAAACCTAATTAACTTATTTAAAGCCGCTATGATTTAGTTCAATAACCCTTTCATTTTCATTATACAACGGGTGTTTAAAATCTCAAAATCTCTGTCATTAGACCAAAACGAATAATAGACATTTGATGCTGGTAATTAATATTATAATAATCATAACCATGATATAACTGGACAAACAACCCAATATCTTCTAAAAATTTTGGATGATAATAAAAAGTAAAACTTGCATTAAGTCTATTGACATCAAAAAAGTCCAAATTATTAAAATTATCAAGCATAAGTGTTGTTTCAGCTTTTAATGAAAATTTAGCTTTCCCATTATCATCCTCTTTTAAAGGAAACTTAAACGATGTAAACGAGTTGCGCCATCTTAAACCACTATACTGCCCTCTCATTTCTTGAAGCATCCATTCTTTTGGATGAAATTCAATAGAACTTTTTATGGTTTTTATCGCTTTTAGCTTATCGCTATATGATGTTTTAAGAAACCCAAATTCAATAAAATTAGTAGCAAAACTTCCCGATTGCAAGTTAATTGTATTGTCTGCATTGTAAAAATCACCTTCTTGTCCATTAGAATGATGTGCTATTTTCCCGAATAAAACCAAATAATCTAGTGCTTCTTTTTTATTCGCCAAATAATAAAATGAAATTTGAGGAATATAACTTGGAGTTCGTACAGGATACGATTCTTCATTAAACATTCTAATAATAATTTGTGGCGTTAATATTGCCATAAGCTTTGAATCCTTTCGTTTTCTTATGATAAATGAAGGGTTTACATTGGCTTCAAAAATTAAGGGAGCAATGTTTCCAATGTCTGTTGGAAAGCTGATATATGTATCACTTTGATTTATTAAAGCAACTCTCTCTAATGATAACTTAGGTAAAACAGAAGCTTCCTTTTGCGCCATCAAATACATAATGGGATGCGTAATAAGAACTAAAATGAGTGTTTTAAATTTCATTTTTATTTATAGATTACTTTTATTGTAATAATGCTGTCTTTGTCTAAATTAAAACGAGCGTTTTTAAAGTTTGGCCGGTTACTTAATCCAAAGTCTTTATAATTTGAAAAACCTAGGCCTTCCTTAGGTAAAGGCGTTAGAAATTTTCTGTCTAATTTTTTATTTTTATTTTCATCATGTAATAATGTTACAGCGTATAAACCAGGTGGTAAATTATTGAAAGTAACTTCGGCATTTTTATTAATAATACCAACGGTTTCTTTTTTATAATACTTTTTAAATTTTTGATCTGGTAGTGAGCCTTCTTTATTGTATAAAGCAAATATGACACTTCCTTTAGAGTTTTCTAAGCCATTTGTTTTTATAGTTAATGAATAAGAACCTGTTTTAGTATTGATCAGAAATACATTAAACAACACGCTTAAATAGATAATATGTTTCATATATAGGTACTAAATCAAAAGGAATAAACACAAATACAGTTACTCCTATTTTATTTTTCTTAAGTTGTTTTTTTATAACTCCAAACTGCTAATCCATTCATTAGAATGGCATAAAGCAATGTTTTTAATAACTGCGGCAAAATATCCATAAACCCAGAACCTTTAAGCATTACCATACGAATAACTTCTACAAAATACTTTACGGGGTTAAACTCTGTAAGTAATTGCGCCCATTTTGGCATACTATCAATAGAGGTAAACAAACCACTCATTAATATAAAAATTACCACAAAAAACCATGAAATAAACATGGCTTGTTGTTGCGTATCTGTAAAATTAGAGATAAACAAACCCATACCTAAAACCACCAAAATATAAATAGAAGTGTATGCATATAATAATCCTAAACTCCCAAGTATTGGAACATCAAAAATAAGTTTTGCGAGTATTAATCCAACGGTTAGTAATGCCATTCCAACAACCCAAAACGGAAAAAGTTTTCCAATAATAAACTGACTCTTTTTAATTGGTGTCACGTTAATTTGCTCTAACGTACCAATTTCTTTTTCTCTTACAATGTTCATTCCAGAAAGAAAAAGAGTAATCATAGTAACCAGCAAAACCAAAATACCAGGAACCATAAAGGTTTTATAGTTTAAGGTTTGGTTATACCAAAAGGAAGGAATTGTAGTAATTTGTATTGGCAAATTTTGCATCTTTCCATATCGAGAAACCTCAACTTTTAAATCTTTATTAAATCGTTGAATAATTTGTGATACGTATACGTTTTCGACACCTGCGGCAGCACCATCAATCGCGTTAATGGTTACACCCAAAGACCCTTGCTTTTCTTTACTGAAATTTCTTTCAAAAGATGAAGGAATCTCTAAGATTACATCAACTTCGCCATTTAACATTGCCTGACTTGCTGATTTTTCTGAAGGAAAATCTGTTAAAACATTAAAATAGGTTGACGCATTAAATTTTTCTATTAACGCTCTTGATGTTGATGTATAATCATGATCTATATACCCAAACTTTATGTTTTTAACATCAAAAGTTGCAGCGTTTGATAGAATAACTAACTGAAGTAGAGGTAGTGCAAAAATGATTGGCAGCATACCTTTATTTCTAAAAATTTGCTTGAACTCTTTTTGTATGATGTATAAAATTGTTTTCATTACTCCAATCTGATTTTATATTTTTTTACACTCAATGCAATAAAAAACACAGCCATTCCTAATAAAATTAAGGTTTCTTTCCATATATATTGCAGTCCTACACCTTTCAACATAATTGCTTTAATAATGATGATAAACCATTTTGCTGGAATAATATGACTAATCACCTGTAATGGTAAAGGCATACTTGTAATAGGGAAAATAAACCCTGAAAGTAATATTACAGGCAACATTAATCCCATTAAAGAAATCATCATAGCTGTTTGTTGTGTTGCGGAAATAGTTGATATTAAAATACCTAATGCCAATGCTGTAATAATAAATAAAACACTTTCCATCCCTAATAAAAACAAGCTTCCTTGCACAGGCATTTTAAAAATAAAAATGCTTAAAACAATGATAACAATAGCATTGATTATAGAAAGAAAAATATAAGGAAACACCTTTCCAATAATTACTTGAATGGGTTTTAATGGTGATACTAATAAAATTTCCATGGTTCCTAATTCCTTTTCTCTAGTAATAGAAATAGAAGTCATCATTGCAGAAACTAGCATTAAAATAATAGTCATTACACCAGGTACAAACATATACACGCTTTTTAATTCTGGATTGTAAACCATCCGTGTTTTTGGTACAATTTGGTATGCTGCTGTTAGGCTTTTATTTTGTTCTTTAAGGTAGTTTTGAAGAATGGCATTTACATAATTGCTTATGGTATTAGCTGTATTTGGATCTGTAGCATCTGTAATTACCTGTATATTAGCATGGTTTTCTTTGATTAGATTTTTACTAAAATCTTTTTCAAAATTCAAAACTGCTTTTACTTTTCCTTTTTTAAAGACAACTTCAATGTCTGATTCTTTTTCAATAAATTGATTGATGCTAAAGTATTTTGAAGCAGCTATTTTATTGATAATTTCTTTTGTTGTTGCATCTTTTGAATGGTCTAAAATAGCAATATCTACATTATTGATTTCGTTCGTTATCGCGAAACCAAATAACAAAATTTGTGCAACCGGCATTCCAAAGAGAATAAACAACGAGCGTCTATCTCTAAATATATGGTAGAATTCCTTTTTTATGAAGCCTATAAATCTTTTCATTTCCTTTTAATTATAACCCTAAAATTCATCGAGAATTCACAAAGATTCACCTGTTTTTTATCTGCTAAATACTGTGACTGATAACTTTCTTTCATCCTCTTGCTAGTTTTAAAAACACATCATTCATATCTGCTGCCTTAAATTGCTCTTTCAATCTTTTAGGAGTATCCAAAGCTTCTATTTTTCCATTGACCATAATAGAAACTCGATCGCAATATTCAGCTTCATCCATATAGTGCGTGGTTACAAAAACAGTTGTTCCTTGATTTGCGGCTTTGTAAATCATTTCCCAAAATTGACGTCTGGTAATTGGATCAACGCCTCCTGTGGGTTCGTCTAAAAAAACAATTTTAGGGTCGTGAAGTAAAGACACAGAAAATGATAATTTTTGTTTCCATCCTAATGGTAAAGAGCCTACTAATTTATTTGCGACATTTTCCAAGCCTAACTCTTCAATTAAAACAGCAGATTTCTCCTTTATATGCTTTCTTGATAAGCCATAAATTCCTCCAAAAAAAGTAATATTTTCCTTAACAGTTAAATCGTCATAGAGTGCAAATTTCTGACTCATATAACCAATATTTTTCTTAATATCTTCTGCTTGGGTAATCACATCAAAACCTGCAACACTTGCTTTACCTGATGTTGGGCTAGAAATACCAATCAACATTTTCATTGCTGTTGTTTTCCCTGCACCATTGGCTCCTAAAAAGCCAAATATTTCTCCTTTTTTAACATCGAAAGTAATGGCATCTACAGCCGCAAAATCACCAAACATCTTGGTTAACCCTTCTACATGTATGACTTTATTGTTATTCATTATTTTGCTAATTCCATAAAGGTGTCCTCAATAGTTGGTACTGTTCTTTCTATTTTAATATTGGATAAGTTTTTAGATTCTAAATAAACTTTTAATTCGGTTGGATTAAAATCTGATCTACTATCTGTATAATGCACAAATTCGCCAAAAGGATACACACTATGATTCGGTTCGAAATCATTTAAATAATTTATTAACTGATACATATTGTTTGCACTTACGTTATAAATTGGCTTTGGATAGTGTTTTACAATAGCTTCTGGCGTATCAATCTCTAAAATTTCTCCATCTTGAATTAATGCAATTCTATCGCATAAAGCAGCTTCATCCATATACGGTGTAGAAACTAAGATTGTAATATTTTTTTGTTGCAAACGTTTTAACATTTCCCAAAATTCTTTTCTAGAAACTGGGTCAACTCCAGTTGTTGGTTCGTCTAAAAACAACACTTTTGGTTTATGAATTAAGGCACAACATAAAGCAAGTTTTTGCTTCATTCCTCCAGAAAGCTTCCCTGCTCTACGGTTTTTAAAAGGTTCTATTTGAATATAAATCTCTTTAATTAAATCGTAATTTTCTTCAATGGTTGTTCCAAAAATTGTTGCAAAAAAAATTAAATTTTCTTCAACAGTTAAGTCTTGATACAATGAAAATTTCCCTGGCATATAACCAACACTTTTTCGAATACTTTTATAATCTGTAATCACATCAAAACCAGCAACACTTGCGATGCCCTCATCAGCGATTAAAAGCGTGGTTAATATTCTAAAAAGGGTTGTTTTACCTGCTCCATCAGGACCAATCAAACCAAAAAGTTCACCAGGTTTCACTTCAAAAGAAATGTCTTGCAAAGCTTTTACTTTTTTATAGGATTTTGATATATTAGAAATCGTAATACTCATCTATTCGAAATAATCAAAATATGCATTCATATTCTCCTTGATACTTTCTTTTAATTTTGCGGCATCTTCAATTGTTTTTGCTTCAGAAAGCGCATCAATTTTTGCTATTAACGGCAATAACCAAACGTGTAAATTATCGTGTGATGCACCTTTCATGGTACATTCTTTTAGCACATTATTTTTTATATCATTTAGTTTGTTTGCTAATTGATGATAGTCTTCAATAGATGTAGTTGTTTGAGATTTTAACAACTCTTGCATTTTCTCAACACCTTCGGTAGTTTCTATGTTAGCTTCCCAGTTGTTACCATTATTCAACTGGATATCATTGATCCATTGAGTATTTAAAACACCTTCAGCCTGTTCTTGATTAACTTCTTTAAGATTTTTGATTTTCTCTTCCTTTTTAGTGTTTTTACAACTTGTAACCACTGTTGCTATTAATAGGATAATGAATACTATTTTTTTCATAATTATATCGTTAATTGTTAACTGAATTTTCTATCCACATTTCTCCAGGCATACCAATTTTTAAACTTCCATCATTTAAAACATTAACTTTTACCGCATACACTAACGCTACACGCTCTTCTTTGGTTTGGATAATTTTAGGCGTAAATTCTGCTTCAGAAGCAATCCACTTAATGACGCCTTTATAAGATTTCATAGCATCTGCATCATCAATTTTTATAGTAACTTCTTGTCCTATTTTAATGTTTGATAATTGCGTTTCACTAATATAAATACGTAATTGCATCGTGCTTAAATCTGCAATCTTATATAAAGGTTTTCCAAAAGCGGTAATTTCATTCGGTTCTGCATACTTGGTTAAAACAGTTCCTTTTACAGGGTTAATGATTTTACTTTTTTTAATTTGATCATCAATTTGTTTCAGTTGAACATCAATGCTTTTTAATTCATTTACAACGGGTGCATTCTGAATTTCAACACTTCTAATCTGACTTTTAATGACATCAATTTCGCCATAAACAGCATCTAATTGTTTTTGTGTTCCTGCGTTCTCTTTAATTAAATTCTCTATTCTAGCCTTATTGATTTCAGTAGTTTTAAGTCTCGTATTTAAAACAGAAATTTGAGATAACACTCCCTTAGATTTTGAAACAACAACAACTTTAGAAACAAAAAGTTGCTCGGATTTTAAAGCTAATTGTATCGTATCTATAAAACCAATAAATTGATCTTTCTTAAGATTATCTCCTTCATCAACATTAAACTGAATTAGTTTTCCGTTATTTTCTGCTGAGATGGTTATTTCTGTTGCTTCAAAATTGCCATATCCATCTGCTTTTCCAGTATCTTTTCCGCAGGAAAACAAGCTAAAAATCATGATGCTTATTCCTAATATATAGTGGTAGTTTTTCATTTTTAAATATTTATTGTCCTTTTATAATATTGTAATTTTCTTTTGCTAATTGTATTTGTATTCTGTGTTTTAACAACGTATTTTCTGCTTCAAATAAATTGGTAAATTCTGTAATATATGTAGAGGATGTAATGACACCGTTTTTAAGTTGAGCATCTATTGTTTTAAGTACTTTTTCACGAAGTATAATAATCTCTAAATCGGAATTTATAAATGCTGAAATTTTTCGAATTTCCTGCTGCTGTTTGTTCAATTCTATATTGGTGTTTAGTTTAAAAATTTCAGTTTCGTTTTCAATAATATCTTTGTTTATTGCAACTGTTTCTTGTTTTCTTTTGTTGGTATTCCAGTCAAACACATTCCAATGTAATTTAACCCCAATAGTATAAAATGGTTGAAAAGAATTATCAAGCATATTTAATCCAGGGTTACCATAACCACCTGTTGCAAAGCCATTTAATTTTGGTGCATTTTGTTTAGAAATAAGCATTTTTTGATTATTAATCTCCTCCTTTTTAAATTGAAATAAGTCTAATTCGGGTCTGTTTATTTCGTTTTGTAATTGCGTTTTAATTAGAGGTACTTCAAATTCGGTAAGACTGCTTAAAGATTGCCCAATTAAACTAGACAGCGTTTCTATTAAAGATGATTTTCTGCTTTCAACCTCAATAAATTGCTGCTTAATCTTTAACAATTCAGCTTCCAAAACACTATCTGAAGCAGGCAATAATACACCATATTTAATACCCGATTTTACTTCTTTTAATTTGGATTGCAATTGATGCTCTTTAGCCTCTAATAATTTATAGGTTTCTTGCGTTAATAAAATTGAAAAATACAGTTGATTGATCTGTGTTTTTAATTGATAGATATTCGCGTCAAGCTGTTTTTGTTTCGTTTTTAATTGTCCTAATTTAACTTTTAAGGCAGCATTTGTTAATCCGCCATTATAAATAAGCTGATTTACTGAAAATGTAGCGCGATATTGATCTTTACTTAATGATTCTATATTAGAATTTGGAATAGGAACCTCAACCACATCAGATTGATACGTCGCTTGTGCATCAATATTAAATTGAGGCAATTTTGAGTTGAAAATAATTTTCTTATCTATTTGATTTTGCTGCGCTAATAATTGATGCTGTTTTACTAAAGGATAGTTGTTTTCTACTAAATTATAACAATCGTTAAGTGTTACTTTTTGTTGCGCGAAAGCAGACAAACTTATCGTTACTATTAAAAAGAATACTACTTTTTTCATTTTATATTTTTATTGAATTAATTATAAAATCAGCAACCTCTGTTTTACGATCTTCTACTATTTGCTGAAACTCTTTATCTTCAACTGCTAATAAACCCTGAATTAATGGTTTCGCTATAAAAGGAAATACATTCAATGCCAAAATATTAATGAATAACTGTTGTGCATTTGTTTTTTTGATGAGACCTTTTTCAACCTCAATATCAACTTGTTTTTTGAATTTTTCAAGATTTGGAAATCCCCTATTTTCCTTCATTTTTAAAATAAAACCTGGATTTCTATTTAATTCCTGAATAATAAAATTAGGCAAATAAGGATGCTTCATCATAAACGTAATATAATTTGATGAGAAGTTTCTCACTTTTTCCTCTATGGATGAATCATCATTTAAAACACTATTTAATTGAGGTGCTAA
>Ga0308003_1001039_pt1 | contig 12287 bp, 4 predicted proteins | sample Neamet36_FD_203159 | JGI IMG/M metagenome (GOLD analysis project Ga0308003, IMG submission 203159) | Marine microbial communities from water near the shore, Antarctic Ocean - #36 | ecosystem: Environmental > Aquatic > Marine > Unclassified | place: Southern Ocean | collected 2014-06-06
TGTAGATGAATACACTTTATGTAATGGTAATTTATTGGTCGGTTTTGAAATTCTAAATCCACTTGAATTTAGCGTGTATCATTGGAGTAATATTAACGTTGGAGACAATAGTGTTGAGTATACAACCGACTCTTCCTTTAATGTTGAATTAAGTAGCCCAGAGAACTTTACTTTCATTGTCTCAGGGACAGATTTGAATGGATGTGTAAACGAAAAAGAATTAGACATAACGATTAATGAGGGACCAACACTAGAAGAAATTCTGATAAGTGTAAATAACCAAAGCTCAGATTGTGTAGATCCTGGCAGTGAATATGTCATAGACTTTTCTGTAATTTCCTCATTTCAAATTGAGAGCTTCAGCCCTACTAGTTATAATGTTAATGTAAGTGAAACTCTTTTGAGTGAGGAATTCAATATCCCAATTACTATATTGTCTAACTCTGGTTGTAGTTTATCGAAGACCTTTACATATTCACATAATATTAATCTAGAACCCTCATATACCACAGGTTTTGACGGTATCTGTGACGAAAATGAGATGCTGGGTTGTACAGATGATACTGCAATTAACTATAATGAGTCAGCTACCGATGATGACGATACTTGTGAATATGAGGGTGCTGGTAACTGTACACTTCCAAATCCATTTGTATTAAATACTGGAGCTAACATGACTGTAGTGTTACTTCCTGCCCTTATAAGTTCCTTAAATATAACAGAAGAAAATGCTTATTTAGTTGCCCTTACTGGCGATGGACTAGTAGTGGGTTCTGTGGCTATTTATGGCATAACTCAAACGTCTATAGCGGTCTGGGGTAATGACTCTTCAACTCCTCAAATAGACGGAGCAATGGCTAATGAGTCTATCAGTTTCCAGCTTGTAAACGGAACCGATTTATACGATGTAGTAATACCTACAACTGTTTCATATACAACCAATGGAATGTCTGTTCAATACGCTGCAACTCTTACAGATGCTTGTCCAATATACATCTGTTCAGACCCAAACTATTTAGAATACTATTTTAACCCAACAGGAATAGATTTAGAAAATGCAAACACTGAAGAAATTTGTAGTACCCCAATAACAAGTACTGGCTTAACATCCGATATGTTTACCGATCCTATAAACACAGGAGCAAATATGACTTTACCAATGCCTGGAGGATTGTTAGAACAATTTTCAGGCGGACAAATAGCCGCTTTTATGGGCGATATATGTGTTGGATTGGAATCTATCACTACAGGGTTTATAGCTATGGGTTTATGGGGAGACGATAGTTCTACAGAACTTATTGATGGCCTGCTAGTAGGTGAGGTACCTACCTTTGCAGTTCTTTATAACGGTGGAGTTATCAGTTTAGACCAAAACGAAATGACAGGTTACCAAACCAACGGAATTGCAACCATCTTAAACTTTCAATTTACAGAACCTATAGGATGTACAAATCCAGCAGCTTGTAATTATCTTTCATACGCTCTTATAGACGATGGTTCTTGTATCCTTCCAATTGAATTTTACAACTGTAATAATAGTTGTATAAACGATACTGATAACGATGGGATTTGTGATGAATTAGAAATTCCAGGCTGTACAGAGTGGGGCTATAATAATTACAACGAATTAGCTACAGATAATGACGGCTCTTGTACAGTGTCTTGGCAAGAGGATTACACAAGCCTTAGTTTAAGTTCTAATACAATAATAGATAGTATAGAGACTGATTATACTAATTATATCACAAATTCAACAGCTACAATAGACAGTCTTCAGGCAGCCTATGACCAATTAGATGGTTTATCCATAAGCATCGATTTATTACTGGGTTGGAATATAATTGGCTACACAAATAGCTACGAGCAAGATGCTGAAGAAGCATTATTTGCTATCGAAGATTTAATTGAGGTATTTAAAGACAACAATGCGGATGTATATATGCCCGAGTATGGATTTAATGGAATAGGTAATCTAGTACCAGGCCAAGGATACCAAATAAAAGTAAGTGAAGCTTACAATTCATTCTCATTCGAAAATTCACCAATCTTTGGTTGTACTTACGAAAATTCGATTAACTATAACTCCATAGCCCTTATAGACGATGGTACTTGTATTACTATTGTATATGGTTGTACAGATCCTTGGTCAGAAAACTATAATCCTTACGCTACAATGAATGATGGTTCATGTTTTTATTACATGTGCTACGATCCATTTTGTGGTACACCACCTATATCTTTTGATCCTTGGTGTCAATGGATGCTAAATGATTTTTCTACTGATCCTACATACTTAATAGATGGTTATGAATTTAATGACTACATTGATGAAGCGTCTCAGAATGATGGTGCTATTTATGGATGTACTGACCCTGAAGCTTTTAATTATAATTCATCTGCTAATTCCTATGATGGAACCTGTACTTATCCATAAACGTGAGCATGCACTCACTTTATACAACAGCTGAAAATAATGGTTCTGTCTCATTAATGTGACAGAACCATTATTTAATAGTATACCTAACTAAGAACTAGATTTGTGGGTTAAATGAAAAGCTTTTTAAGATTTATTTATTGTACTTTTAAATCTTAATTCCCCTATTATGAAAACTGCTATCCAAGGATTAATTTATTTATGTTTTTCACTACTTTCAGTAAATACATTTGCTCAAACACCAGACGGTTCAATTCCTGGTTGTACTGACTCAGAAATGTGTAATTTTAATTCAGAAGCTACTGTTGACGATGGTTCTTGTTTTCCAATTATATACGGTTGTTTGGTTAATCTTCCATTTATTTGTAATTTTAATCCCATTGCAAACGTAGACGATAATTCCTGTGAATCTTCTTCGTGTGCGGGTAGAGCTACTTTGCGCTCCTTTGCCGATGCTATCTGTGTCGATCCAATCTCCGAGAATTACTTTCCTCTTTTAGATTCAATCACTCCATCCACAGAATGGGCTACAAGTTATTTCAACCCAGATGCAGCGAATTTTCAAAGCGCTTGGGTAAACCAATTTTATATAGACAATAGTATATGTGATTATATTGATGGATGTACAGACCAAACTGCAATTAACTATAATCCATCTGCAACATCCGATGATGACTCTTGTATGCCTTATGTATATGGTTGTATCGAAATTGAATATATAGAATACAATTTCAATGCAAACGTTAATGATGGTTCTTGTTTAACTCCTATTGTTTATGGTTGTACTGATTCAAGTGCATTTAACTATAATGATGATGCAACTACAGATGATGGTTCATGTGTAGCAATTGATTGTGAATATTATAATTGCTGTGGTGTATATAATAACTTTTTAGAAGCTTTTTGTCCTTCTGAGCTAGCAGTTGCTTGTTCTTATAACTGTGCAGAAGTAGTTATAGGTGGATGTACCCAGGTTACTGCGTGTAATTATAGTGAAGAACCTATTGTAGATGATGGTTCTTGTACTTATCCATCCACAGAAAATTTAGACTGTCAAGGAGTTTGTTTAAATGATACAGACGGAGATGGAGTATGTGATGAAGATGAAGTAGATGCTGAGTGTGGGGATTCAGTAGCATGTAATTATTCAGAAATAGATGCTACGACAGATATTAATAATAGTTTATGTACTTATCCCGCACCTGGTTTTGATTGCGACTATATCGATTGTGAAAACTCAATGGATGATGATTTAGTTTATGACCCATGCTATCTGGAAGGATGTACAGATGAACTCGCTTGTAACTTTAATGTAGAAGCTTCAGAAAATGATGGTACTTGTGAGTATACTTTATGTTTTGGCTGTATGGACGCATCTGCAAGTAACTATGATACTTCTGTATTTATAGATGATGGTTCTTGTGTGTATCCAATTTTTGGTTGTACAATTTGTGGTTATGAAGAATACAACCCTAATGCTGAAGTTGATGATGGCTCTTGTTCAACTGAAATAATATTATTTGGTGGATGTTGTTGTTTTAATCAATTTGAAATTTCTGAATGCGGATTTTTAGATTGTTCAACTGTATATTGTTCTGACCAATATTATTGTAATGAAAATGGTGGGGCTATCTCTTATTGCCCTGAGAATAATTATTTAGAATATTATTTTAATCCTGAGAATTGGTATGATTTAATTAATTATGATAATCCTACTAATTGTAGCACACCTATAACTAGTACAGGCTTAACAGCCGATATGTTTACTGATCCTATAAACACTGGCGCAAATATGACCTTACCAATACCTGAAGGATTGTTAGAACAATTTGCTGGTGGACAAATAGCTGCTTTTATGGGCGATATGTGTGTAGGATTGGAATCTATCACTACAGGGTTTATTGCAATGGGTTTATGGGGAGACGATAGTTCTACTGAGCTTATTGATGGTTTGCTAGTTGGCGAAGTACCTACCTTTGCAGTTCTTTATAACGGTGGAGTTATCAGTCTAGACCAAAACGAACTGACTGGCTATCAAACCAACGGACTTGTAAGTATCGAAAACTTTCAATTTACCGAACCTATAGGTTGTACTGACCCAGATGCATGTAATTACCTTTCATACGCACTTATAGACGATGGCTCTTGTTATTTTGCAGACTTATATTACAATTGTGAGGGAAGCTGTATAAACGATGTAGATAGCGACGGAATATGTGATGAATTAGAAATTCCAGGCTGTACAGTTTGGGGGTATAACAATTACAATGAATTAGCTACCGATGATGACAACTCTTGTACGGTGTCCTGGGAAGAGGATTATGCAATTCTTAGCTTAAGCTCTACAATAACATTAGACAGCATTCAATCAGCCTATAACTTATTAGATAGTTTACCTATTAGCATCGATTTATTGTTAGGCTGGAATATAATAGGTTATACAAACAGCTACGAGCAAGATGCAGAAGAAGCATTAGAAGCTATAGAAGATTTAATAGTGGTATTTAAAGACAATAATGCGGATGTATATTTACCTGAATACGGATTTAATGGAATAGGGAACTTATTACCTGGTCAAGGATATCAAATAAAAGTAAGCGAATCTTACGATGCCTTCTCATTCGAAAATACTCCAACTTTTGGCTGTACTTATGCAAACACAAGCAATTACAATCCAAATGCCTTAATAGATGATAGCTCGTGTATATTTTTAGGTTGTATAGATTCTTTAGCTAGTAATTATGTAAACTATGCAAATCAAGACGATGGTACATGTATTTATCTTGGTTGTACCTCAGAATGGGCAGATAACTTTGATGTTATAGCTGTAATTGATGATGCTTCTTGTTATAGAGTTGGTTGTACTATTAACTGGGCAGACAACTACGATTCTTATGCTACAGATAACGATGGCTCTTGTATTCGTTTAGGTTGTACAAATTCTGACTCAGATAATTACGATACTCAAGCAACTTCAGATGATGGTTCTTGTTATAGAGAAGGTTGTATGTCCAACTGGGCAGACAACTACGATGTATTAGCAACCATAGACAATGCTTCTTGTTATAGATATGGCTGTATGAACCCTGATGCAGATAATTTTGATCTGCTGGCAACAATCAATAATAATTCGTGTGTCTTTTCACTTTCTATTGAAGATTGGGGAGTTGAAACTAACGTTACAGATAATAATATGTCTGTTGTATTTCCAGTTGGAACACTTAGTGATTATGATGGTGGATATTTAATGGTTTTTAATGATGTAGGGATTCCTATTCCTGTATCTTATAATAATTGGTCTATTGCTGAAGATGGTTCTGCTGTTATTGCAGTAGCTGGTACTGATGCTCTATGTAGTTGTGATTATGCAGAAAATGGAGAACTACTTAGTTTTGCAATTTTATTCAATCCCGAAACGATTGTAATGGTTGATGTTGATCCACCAGTTACTTATGCTGCTAACTCTTTCCAAATGTTAGACAATGAAATATTAACTTTTACTCTTCTTGATGGTGCTGTTGTTGTATTTGGTTGTACAGATGCTTCTTATTTAGAGTTAGATGCTTCAGCTAACTTAGATGACGGTTCTTGTTCTGTATTAGTTGTTGAAGGTTGTACTGATGCTACTGCTGATAACTTCGATGCTGCTGCAAACACTGAAGATGGATCTTGTTTATTTACAGGATGTATGGATGCTGCTGCAGACAACTACGATTCTAATGCTAATGTTTACGGGTATTGTCAATATTTAGGTTGTATGGATGCTACTGCTTGTAATTTCTATGCTTCTGCAAATGAAGACGATGCTTCATGTAGTGGTCTTATAGGTTGTATGGATGATAATTATTACGAATTTCACCCAAGTGCTACTTGTGATGATGGTTCTTGTTCTTCTTTAATAGTTCCTGGTTGTACAGATGAAACTGCATTTAACTTCAACCCTTCTGCTACTGAAGAAGATGGTTCTTGTATGGATATAGTTGTAGGTTGTATGAACCCATCTGCTGATAATTTTGATTATGGAGCAAATACTTCCGATTCTGAATCGTGTTCTTATGCACCGCCTAACCCTTTGGGTCCTAATGGTGAATTTCTTTTAGTTACTACAAACTCTATGTCTGTAATAATTCAAGCAGGTGTAACGTCTACTTTAGATGATTTTAGCGACATGGAAGTAGGTGATATTTTATTTGCTGTCTACGAAACTTCCCGTTTAGTAAACAATTGGGTTGAATATTCTGAAGTTTCAGGAGTTCAAATAGCAGGTGCAGTAGTTTGGAATGGAGGTCAGCTAGATATACCTGTATATGGTACAGAAAACGTTTATGATAACGGCTTTGAAGAGGGTGAAAACATAACTTGGTTAGTTCAGAAAGCTGATGGTGTGATTTATAATATACAAATGAAAGACGCACAAGGAAACCCAATTACCATTTCTTGGGAAATAGGTGGGCTTGCAATAATTAGTGGTTTAACTATTGGTACTCCTTACTTCGATGGCTGTACCGACGCAACTGCTCCTAATTTCCAACCATATGCTAATACTAATGATGGTTCTTGTGAAACTCCTTATTCTATTGGTTGTATGGATGAAGATGCCTTAAATTTTGCTGGTCCTGGGGCAGATCCCATTTACTTTAATGCCGAAAATTTTGGTGATGTTTATGGACAGAATATCGGTATTAACTTAAATACTGGCTATGAATTTTCTAGTGGAATTGCTGCAAATATTCATGACCAAAGTTTCTGTCAATCTCAAGTATTAGGATGTACAAATTCTGTTATGTTTAATTATGACACACTGGCAACTGAGGACGATGGCTCATGTATTTCAGTAATACTTGGCTGTCTTAATTCATCAGCATTAAACTACAATGAATTATCTAATACAGATGATGGTTCTTGTGTATATTAATTTGTTACAATATTGCTATTTCCAGATGTGTGGATTATAGAAAATATGTTTCAGTTAATTATCTACTTGTATCCTATGTGTTTCTTCTAAATATATAACAACACTAAAAACATTTAACACACTCCAATTGTTCTATTTCTTTAATCACCTATTACCCTTCCTTTTCTCTAATGTTTCAATAAGATTTATGAGACCACAAAGGAGTGTTAAATCGGCAAAATAATAGTTCGATGTACCTCCCTGCATCTCCACAGCAAAAAGGCGAACCATCTGGTTCGCCTTTTTTGTGTACTGTAATTTTAAATCAAAAGTAAATAATCTGTTGTGGTATATTGATGCGAGAGAGCCGTATACCCTACTTATTTGGTTGCTTTATTTGTTGTTACTTAGTCTTTTGTAAAATAAATTGAAATTAATTCATTTTACTGTTAACCTTTTCTGTTTTGCTTACATTAAAGGTGTTGGTCTGTTAATCAAATAAATGCAACATAACTAGAGCCCTCCATTATGAAAAAGATACTTTTATTACTTATTGCACTACCTCTTTTTGCTTTTGGGCAGGAAAATAACCTTTATCACATACCAGATGCAAACTTTCTAGCGTATCTTCAAAATACTTATCCAGAAGTTATATTAAATGATTCTTTGGATGTAGACGCTGCAGAAGTTATTATTACACAAATTAATTGTCAATCCTGTGAAATATCAAGCCTTGATGGGGTGCAGTTTTTTGATAACTTGGAGTCAATATTATGTCCTGATAATCAACTTATTACTCTACCTGAAATACCTTTGAATGTTACTACTATTATTGTGCCCGGAAATAATTTAATTGAATTACCATCCTTACCAGAAGGGTTAATTCATTTGTTAGTATCTGACAACAACTTAACAAGTCTTCCAAATTTGCCTTCTGCAGTCGTTTATGATGGAATATTTTATTTTTCCAACAATCCAATTGAATGTATGAATTATAATAATGTTATAAATTATAATACAGGGTTTTATTTTAATAATAATAATTATTATTATTATGAAACTTTACCTTATTGTAGTGCTTGTCTAGATGAAAATGCCTGTAATTCAACTTTTGATCCAGAGATTTTATCTGTTGATAACACACTTTGTATATATTCTACAGACCTTAGCGATTGTGCTACTTGCTCAGGTGAAACTGACGGATTTGGATATATAATAGAAAATGATTCTGATAATGATGGAGTTTGTGATGAATTTGAAACTTTTGGATGCGTAGATTCAACAGCTTGTAATTATAATGCTGCTGCAACAGCTAATCAAGCCTGTGAATATTCATGGTATGAATCTGATTGCGCTACCTGTTCTGGAGAAATAGATGGAACTGGAGTAATTATTTCAAATGATATTGATGGGGATTGGTTATGTGATTCGGAAGATATACTCTTTGGTTGTACAGACGAACTAGCTTGTAACTATAATGAGTCATCAACGATAAATACAGACAATTCACTTTGTGTTAATTTAGTGGTTGATTGTGATACTTGCTCCGGTGAACAAGATGGTACAGGAACAGTAGTTGATAACGATTTGGATAACGATGGTCTTTGTGATGTAGAGGATACACTGATTGCTTGTACTAATTCTACAGCTTGTAACTACAATGCTTCAACTACTATAAACTCTGACAACGATTTATGTACTTATACAGAAGGTTTATGTGAATCATGTGTAGATGGTCTTGTGGTAGACAACGATATTGACGATGATGGAGTTTGTGATGACGATGAGATTTTAGGTTGTTGTTCCCCTTGGGCAGACAATTATAATTCAGCTGCAACCGATTGTGATGACTCTTGTATTAGAGAAGGTTGTATGGTAGAAATTATGTTTAACTACGACTCATTAGCTACTTACGATCAGGGTGGATGTATTCAGGTTATTATAGGTTGTATGGATTCTACTTATACAGAATACAATTCAGTAGCAAATACTGATAATGGTTCATGTCTTACATTAGTAGTAGAAGGCTGTATAGATTGGTTATATGTTGAATACAATTCAGATTCAAATACAGATGATAGTTCATGTCTTACATTAGTTATTGAAGGTTGTACAGATGATTTATATACTGAGTATTTTGAGATAGCAAATACAGATAATGGTTCATGTCTTACGTCAGTAGTATTTGGTTGTGTGGATTCTGCTTATACAGAATACAATTCAGAAGCAAATACAGATGATAGTTCATGTCTTACATTAGTTATTGAAGGTTGTACAGATGATTTATATACTGAGTACTTTGAGATAGTAAATACAGATGATGGTTCATGTCTTACATTAGTAGTAGAAGGTTGTATAGATTTGTTATATGTTGAATACAATTCAGAAGCAAATACAGATGATGGTTCATGTCTTACTTTAGTAGTAAACGGTTGTACAGATGATTTATATACTGAGTACTTTGAGATAGCAAATACAGATGATGGCTCATGTCTTACATTAGTAGTAGAAGGTTGTATAGATTGGTTATATGTAGAATACAATTCAGATGCAAATATAGATGATGGTTCATGTCTTACATTAGTAGTCGTAGGTTGTCCATATTCGTATTTTTTAGAATACGACAGTTTGTATACCGTTGCAGACGTTTCTATGTGCTATAATGTAATAACCGATGGCTGTACTGATGGTAATGCAATTAATTATAACTATGCTGCAAATTTAGATGATGGGTCTTGTATCGTTTATGGATGTTCAGATCCTATGGCCGATAACTACTATGAAAATGTAACTATCGATGACGGTTATTGTATAGTTTATGGATGTAAAAACCCAACAGCTATAAATTATATTACTAATGCTACAGAAGATGATGGTAGTTGTATTATCTATGGATGTACGTTTGAAGCATTTCCCAATTACAATTACTTAGCGACCATTGATGATTTAAGTTGTTCTCCAACTTCAGATGGTATATATGGTTGCACACAAAACTTGGCTGATAATTATGATTATCTCGCTTCGGTAAATAATGGTTCTTGTTATACCTACGGATGTGTTTTAACTTGGGCTGATAACTATGATTCTTTAGCTACCATTAATAATGGGTATTGTTATCGATTTGGCTGTATAGATGACTGGGCAGATAATTATGACCCACTATCTACTGAAAACGATTACTCCTGTTATAAAATTGGATGTGCAGAAGATTGGGCAGATAATTATGATTATAATGCAACTATCGACGATACATCTTGTTATAGACTTGGTTGTACTGAAACTTGGGCTGATAATTATGACTATCAGGCAACTGTAGATGATAATTCATGTTATTTGTATGGATGCCCATTCGACTTTTACTTAGAATATAATTTAAATTACACCTTACCTGATGAGAGTATGTGTTGGAATTTCATATCAGAAGGTTGTATTGACTCATTAGCAACGAATTTTGATTATTACGCCAATACGGATGATGGGTCATGTGAATACAACATTGTGTATGGGTGTGCGAATGTATTCGCTTGTAATTATGATGAAAATGCAAATACTGAAGGAGAATGTATATTCGCTTTAGCGTATTTAGACTGTGAGGGAGTTTGTTTATTCGATTTTGATGATGATGGAGTATGTGATCAAGTTGAACAGTATGGTTGTACATATGAATGGGCAATGAATTTCAACCCGAATGCTACAAATGACGATGGTAGTTGTATAGAAGTTTATGGCTGTACGTATGTTTGGGCTTTTAATTATGACAGTACTGCAACTCATGATGATGGTTCTTGCTATTATGAGATTCCTCTGCAAGAATGTGAGCAAGGTTTTTCAATTTTATTATTTACTGGTTGGAACCTAATCGGCTATTCTTGTGATAATCCTATTAATGCTGTAATTGCATTTGCCCCACTGATTGATAACTTGATTATAGCAAAAGACAATGATGGAAATGCTTTTTTACCTGAATGGAACTTCAATGGAATAGGTGAACTCAATAGTGGTTATGGGTATCAATTGAAGATAACTGACCCGATTAGCAACTTTAATATTTGTGAAGAATGAAAAACCTACTATTATTACTGTTTATCACCACTCAATTAAGTGTAAATGCACAAGTTAAGTCCAACGAGGTATCCAAGTATGATTTAGCTGAACTTGAGTATAAACTTGATGAGTATATTAAGCTAAAAAATAATGCTAGTTACGTTAAAGTTGCTGGGCTTGGATTAATGGGTGCTAGCTTTATATCAATTTTTAGCCTTAATAATCAACTAAAAGAAATCGATTCTTTCGAGGAAAATGATAAATTCAAAAAGACTACTGACAAAATTAATAATAGATATTTATTAGCAGGATTAGGTACAATTATTTCATCTATTGGTGTAATTATACCGTTAAGTTTTAAAAAAGATAAAACAATTACAACACCTTCAATTCGAGAGTTCGACCCTAAATCATACGAGTTAAATAGAAGTTTACGGCCTATAAATCTAAAGAATGTGAAGTCAATGTTTAGGGAGGGAGATTCTATTTCAGTTAAAACTATAAATGGTCCAGTGATCTTAAATGGGATATTAAAGACAATTGCAGTTAACCGAATCGAAATGGAATCCAATTCTAGATTGTTTAAGTTTTATCTAAATCAAATAGAATTTATTAAGCGTTAAGATTAATTCCTTCTAACTATGATAACAACATTAAAAAACATTTAACACACTCCAATTGTTCTATTGCTTTAATCAACTATTACCTTTCCTTTTCTCTAATGTTTCAATAAGATTTATGAGACCACAAAGGAGTGTTAAATCGGCAAAATAATAGTTCGATGTATCTCCCTGCATCTCCACAGCAAAAAGGCGAACCATCTGGTTCGCCTTTTTTGTTTACTTTATTTTAAATCAAAACTAAATAATCTGTTGTGGTATATTGATGCGACAGAATCTTGAACCAAGGGATTAT
>Ga0308003_1001055_pt1 | contig 12213 bp, 13 predicted proteins | sample Neamet36_FD_203159 | JGI IMG/M metagenome (GOLD analysis project Ga0308003, IMG submission 203159) | Marine microbial communities from water near the shore, Antarctic Ocean - #36 | ecosystem: Environmental > Aquatic > Marine > Unclassified | place: Southern Ocean | collected 2014-06-06
ATTGTACAACTGTGGTGCGTGAGACTTAAATAATGCCATATTGCTATTATTGTAATGCCAAAATTCTTCGATGATGTCTTTTTTATTCATTTCAAAATGATATTCTGTACCAAAGAAGTTATACATCTTTCTTAATTCATCTTCGTCATTTTCAAAAAATATCTTTCTGTAATCTATGCTCACATCTGAAAATTCAATTTCTTCTCGTAAGTACCCTTTTGTTGAGTCTAGTTGCCAATCGTCTCGAATAGTTTTACAAAATTCTTCAAATCTAGGTCCAATGTCACCACGTTTAATTTCTAATAACACAGCAATGAATATTGCCGTATTGGTATCACAAAACATCGTACCCGAAGTAAAATTGTTAGGCGGTGTAAATCCAGGCAATTCATGTATTGGACAAGCGTGTGATATTTTTATATTATCCCAATCATGTCTACTACATACCGAGTAGTAATACTCTTTGCATTTTAAAAAATACTTCTTAATATCTTCAATATCATCTAAGATTGAAGGTTCTACTTTGACCATATTTCCAGATAATTTTCCCCATTCTGACCAATCCCAAAAACTAGAATAAGCCATGGTCCACTCATCTTTCCATATTCTATCAATTTTTTCAATAATGAGATGGCGATTCAATTCCATTCTTCTTGCCTGTTCTTCTGCATTAGTGGCACCAAAATTATGCTCTGGACGTAAGTTGAATACGTATTCGTTTACAGACTGCATTACTTTAACTATTCTCTTTGTCTCTTTATTTAAATGAGTATCATCACACTCCATATGATAAATTATATCTTGGTTGGTTATACTATCGCCTATCTTTGCTCTGGGATAGAAATATTCGTTAACAGAAGAATCAATAGAGACATGAGGATTACTTGGTTCTGGATTATTCACTCCAAGCCAAATACATTGTTTTGCTATAAAATTGCTACCCGCACCTTGGCGTACATATAACTCTCTAACCTTAGTCATGGGATAATACAGTCCTTCATAAACTTTAAATGCGGTATCTTTGTTTTAATTTGGTGCATGTTATTATCATTGTAGTTTTTAAACTCTTGCATAAGATGTACTTTGTTGTTATCAAAGTATTCTCCATTATCAAAAAAATCAAACATTTTTCTTATTTCAGATTCATCATTCTCAAAGAATATCTTTTTATAACTAACAGTCTCGTCAGAAAGCATTGCACTCTTATTTAAAAATAACTCATCTTCAGATTGGTCAATCATTGAATACTCATCCTTGATTTCGCCTTGTTTGATATCTAATAGTGCAAACAACACCATATCTACTTCTTTGTCTATTTTTACTGCAAGAGTTTTAAAAGTATCTGGTAATTTTATTCGTGGTGAAATACTAAGTGTAGGATGTTTATGCGATATAATAAAAGAATTATAGGAATTCAATTTACATAACTGATAATAATATTCTCTAAATTCTGCAAAACAATCTTCTACTTTTGTAAGGCATTCACGCACTTCAGAAGGAAGTGAATCCACAATGAAATTTTGAAAATTCAAATAAGTGCTAGTGTACATAGAAGCATCTTGTAGCCATAATACATTGATATTATCTCTAATCGACTTTCTTAGGTCTTCATCTGAGCCCCTTTGACCTCCATGTGGATAGTGAGCATTAGAAATAAACTCATCTAATTGTTCTAATAATGGAATTAGTGTGTATGTACGTGGTCTTGATGGTGGAAACTTTTCAAATGATACTGTGTCGATTAGTCTACCGTCAACTTTTTCTCTATGATAAAAGAATTCATTTGTAAATGAATTAGCATTGTAACTAGTTTCTACACCCACTGTGTCTGCCCACAGTATATGCTTTGCAAGAAAATTACTTGCCGCGCCTGCTGGAACGTATAATTCTCTAAACTCTGTCATTACTTTTTAAATATCTCTTCGAACATAGCATTGAGACCAGGAACTATCTTAATTTCTGGTGACCAATGTAATAGATTTTTAGTCTTACTAATGTCTGCTAATGTTTCTGGTGCATAACCTCTTGGTTTATCTACATTTACTGAAGTTAAGTCTGGTCTATGTTTCTTCAGTATGTCAACAACTGCATTGACTGATATGTTATTTCCAGTGCCTACATTAAATGTGTCATTCTTAACTTTACTTTCCATACTGGCTATTAATGCTGATGCAACATCAGACACATGAATATAATCTCTTTTGAATTCACCATCACCATGAATAGTTACTGGCTTACCTTCTTTAACGAGTTGAGCAAACTTTCCAAACAACAAAGAAGTTGGTTGATTTTCTGAATACACAGTAAAGAATCGTAAGATGTTATAGTTTAACCCAAACATAATCTTGTATTGTTTACATAAGTGTTCGCCAAATAATTTTGACATTGCGTAGTAATTTAATGGGTCTGGTTTATGAGTTGGTTTATTAGGGGCAGTGTTGTTACCATAAACTGAACTAGAGCCAGCATATACAAATTTCTTAATACCAACTGCACTAGCGGCTGTTAATATATTTCTCGTGCCTGTCACATTACTATCAAAGTATTCATCAGGATTAATAAAACTCTCTGGAATTCGTGCTTTGGCTGCCAAATGAATAACATAATCTTGATTAGCACATGCCATAACACATCTAGCGGGACTTGACAAATCACTTTTAATATATTTTATATGGTCTAGTCCAATTGGTTTCTCTTGTTTGTCCAAGATAGTTATCTCATAACCTTTTTTATACAACTGTTCTACTAGTTCCGTACCTATAAATCCTGCACCACCTGTTACTAATACTTTGCCTGCTGTTTGCATTTATTCTCCCTGTTTAATACTCAAAAATTGTCTTGGTATTCTTTTTAATCTATAAGTAGTATCATCTATCATGCTAAATGACAGAGTGCCAGTTACTGCCAACTCACCCTTTTCTTGGTCTTTTGTTCTATTATACAAATCAACTTCAATTGTAATTTTGCCTGGTGTAATGTCAACACATTCAGCAAACGCTGAAATAAAACCATACTGTAATACCCGTTGGTGATATTTTACATCTGCTGTACATGTTGCTACTGATACACCTTCGATTTTGTTGGTGATGTTTTCATTAATCCATACCAATGACGCTCGGTCTAATATATCAAATAGACATGCGCCTGTTATACTGCCGTGCATATTTAATGGCACGTCTGCGGCATGAAGTTGATAAGTTAACTCTTTCATTACATAGGCTCTGGTGGTTCAATAATATCTCCGCCTTCAAAGAGAAATTCATCTCTTCGTTCTGCCAAAAATACTCTAGCCTCGCTATCCATCAGATTTAATTGATTTTCGTTAATGAACATAGTCTGCATCTCAAGCCATTCGCCCCATGCTTGTGCTGATATGTTTTCTAAGATTCTTGTTCCTGCTTCACCAGGAAATGGTGCTTGAAAAAGTCCAGGCATCTCTTTGCCGTATTTCGTACAAAAAACCATACTCATTTGATATTCTCCATAATAATCGTTACATTAAGTATAACATATATGGAAACAATAAGCAATACTTAAATCGTATAATTATTACTTAAAATAGTCTTGTATTCCACCTTCTCTAACTGTGTCTAGTGTCAAGCAGTGTAACCCACCGTCCCAGAAGTTTCTGTGTCTAAAACGACAGTAGATTGGTTCTATTCCGTGTTTATTTAGTGCCTTATGGACTTCAGGCTGATAATTTATCGTAAGACTACACTCAGGATTAATGGCTAACATATTTACTTCAAATATACTTTCTTCAGAATAGCCAACCCAATTAGTTAACCAATCTTCTACATAATTTACTAACTCTGGATTAGATTTCGCTTCTGGTGTCCACCACTTTCCATTTGTTATATGTTTATCTTTTGACCAATCTCCTAAATCGCCTTTCATGTAATTTGGATGTTCTATTCTTAGTACATCCCATCCAGGCAAAGTTTTATCAAAATAACCCTTAGGCAAATCAGGACTACAAACAACTAATCCTGGTTTAGGCAAATTCATCATACCATCATTATGTCCACCCATGGCGACATTCGCACCTATAAATTCTGGATATCTTTCTAACAGTAATTTGTCTATATTAGACCAATCTTGTAAATCGATAATAAGTCTATTGCCCACCCGATGAATAAGAGGTGCCCAGAATTGAAAAGTGGCATCGAAGTACCTACCATCATAATCTGTTTCGTCTTTTAAAAGATGGTCTGTTGGTTTTAGCGGTCCGTACTTTATCTTACCTTGTTTGTATTGGTCAAATTCATTTTGAAATAAAGTATCTAAGCAATTAGGATTAAATATTGATGATTGGTCGATGACTTCATCCCATAGATGACTAGTATATAAAATTCTATCGCCCAATGTTATAAAATCATCACGAGGCATAAGACATGGTTTAGGTAACCCCCAAACTTTACCTTCTTGCATAACAGACTGGGACTCAAGACTTCCTATTTCTGCCGCTTCATTGATAGTTCGTGGGCTTGATTGTCTTGTCATTCCTAGTGCTGTTTTACCATTACTAGGCATTCTTACTACCTCAACCCCTAAGTCTTCTAATGTTTTCTGAATACCATCTAAGTCTTCTCTAGTTTCATAAAGTATCTGCTGTAATAAATCTCTTAGTTTAGAGTCTTTGATATCTTCAAAGAACTCTGGTTCAAATACATTGCCTAGGACTACTTGCTTTAACGGATCCCATCCATTGTATGCATTAACTTTATTTACCTTATACTTTTTCGAATCCATTTATACTCCATCTGTTATCTATCCATGCGACTGGACTCATTACTTCAAGTCCGTCCATTTTATTTTTATATTCATCTGCACCGCCGATATACAGATATTTAAAACCTTTTTCTTTATAATACGCACATTCATGTTTTAGTGTCTTTAGTCCTAATTGCAATTTAGGATTAACATAATCCCATGCAAATTGCACACATTCAGCATTTTCATCATCATATACTGATATCATACTAAATGCAACTAATACATCTCCATCATAATATCCAAATATATCGTTTTCTTTGTAATCTCTATCAAACAATGGCATAACACTATTGAACTTATGATAGTGACAATACTTATAATATATTTCATTAAGTTGCATCGGATCAGGATTAAGTAAAACCTGATAGTCAGATGAGTTCATCATACTGTAATCTGTTTTATCTAAATTAATCCTAGCATATGAATAACTCATTACTCTCTCCAGTTAACCACATCGTCTAAATTCTCTTTACTCCAAGTGTCATAATAACCTTTTTCTTTGAGTATATGACTCGCTTCATTTATTTTACTTAATCGTTGTACTAAAATTATAATACATTTACCAAAGTTCATTTTAACACCATTCACATCTTCTTCATCGTCTGGGTGGTCTTCTAATGCAACAATATCTTTTGGCATTGCTACTTTATTGAATTCTTTTATGATATATTGAAGTCCTTCAGGTGTGTAATTACCCGTAGAAGTATATAAACACACAACCTGTACGTCATCTTTCCAATTTTCAAGAATATTCGTCAACTCATTGCTGATATGGTCAGTTTCTATATAGTTGATGATGGCTGCCCTTGCATAAGGACATGGTGGAAACCCATTTAAGAGTTTATTAGGTTTAGTGACGAAATTCTCTATCCATTTTTGTATTTCTTCTTGCATACGATTATTTATGCTGTAGGAATAACTTAACTTTTCAAATCTTCGTCACCTGAAGAAGTAGAAGAATAAAACATCTTACTGATGTTTCCATTAAACGTGTAATGACCGATATGGTCTAGTTTGACAAGTGGGTCTAGCCATATTTCACCACCTAAGGCTTGCCATCTACGACAAAATGCGTAATCCTCACTCAAGTATCGCCTTGTCTCTGGTTCATGCATACAATCAAAAAATAGATATGTCCACTTTGCGAATTCTTCTTCAAATCTTAAATCATTATTGAAGTGCAATTCAGGATAAGATTCCACCATTTTTTCTATAACACTTCGTTTTATTAACATGAAACCAGTGGCGGCGTCTTTTAATCTTACTAATCCGTCTTCAATATGTAAATTTCGTGTATCTGTTTCTTCATTATAATCCCAATCTGGATTCATGGCATAATTTGCTCCAGCATCTTTAAGAGCGCCAACATCTAATCCTTTTTCTGATGCATCTTTAATAGATGCCCAATCTAATTCTTTCTTCGGATATGCACCAACAATAACATCTTTATCATGTTGTAGCATATGTAATATATCAAGTGCATCAAAGTTAATATCTGCATCTATAAACATCATATGAGTTGCTTCTGGATTAGCCATAAAATAGGCTACCATATGACATCTTGCACGTGAAATTAAACTTTCATTTGCTGATGTTGTTATTGTGTATGGTATGTCATATTTCGTAAACATCATATGACCTTTAGTCCATGACCTGAAATATGGTTCTGAAATTTGTCCTGCGTAACAAGGGGTGCAATAGTGAACGTGTGTCTTTTTTATAAAATCTAAATCTATTTCTTTTCTAAATTCGGCCAGTTTATCTATTATTGCCATTTTTATCTATTATTCCTGTTGATTAGTTGTATTCTTCTCTCTTGTTTTCATATCAATCCATTTCTTAGCATAACGATTTGATGGTGGACGAGATATGAATGCTGTAATGTTTTTCTCAACCTTATGAAAGTTTTCTGCTCTTGCTGGGTCTTCTAACCCACCGTTGTTATCAACGATTTGAAATTTACCATCACCAAATAACTGTTGAAATTTCATCATATTATTTTGAACTGCATTCCACATTTTTTCAACTTCTTCAGGTTTAATAGTTCTACCTTCTCGTTCTAAATTTCTTTGTTGTGCTATATCTAAACTTGTGTTAACAAAGACCATCATGCATGAATATCCCATCTTAACTAATTTTTCAACAGCACGAGCAATTTTATCTACATCTCTGCCTGTTCCATCAATAATAAGACCTAATCTGCCATCTAAATATCGTTGTTCCATTCTACCTGTTAACTCTTTAGAGGTATTACGCATATCTTGTCCTTGTGGACTGTATATGACTTCTGGGTCTTCGTAATCTAGTCCTGCTTTTTTCATCTTGTATTCAAATATATCATCTGAATTTACAACTTTCAAGCCATTGCCTTTTAATAGTTTTGACGTTGCTATATAACTTTTACCACTTCCTGGGCCACCAGCCATAAACACTGCTTTAAAGATATGAGGGTCATATACTCCCTCTTCTACTTGATTGATTATTTCATTTACAAACATAATATATTCCCGGAACTAGTACTTTGTAGTATTTATCTTAAGTTAGTGCTATATTCGTATTATAACATTAATATATCTGCGTGTCAATACTATTCCACTCTGTTTTTATAGAAAGCATGGAATTAACTGCATTATTGTACATACGGGTTTGTGCTGGTCGAATACGTACATTAACTATGTGTCGTATTTTTGCTTCTGTCACTCTGCTTGGTTTGCCACCTTCAGTCCAATATTCAAATGATTGAGCATATTGTTTAGTAAGGCTTTCGACTGTTTGTTGATTAGTGTATTGAGTATCTAGTAATTGCCTGATTCTGCTTTTTAATGCAGTTTTTTCAACGAAATTCTTTGATGAGAGTGCCTCACGCATATCATTCACTAATGAACGTGAATCTCTTACATAATCTTTTTGTTTCTGTTGCCATTCTCTTACCTGGGCTCGTGCTTGTAGTGAAACTACTTTCTTACTCTTCTTGGCATTTGTTTCTGTTTGTGTTGCAGTTACGGATTTAGTTGCACCAATACGTTTCATAAATTCATCCATAGATTCACCAGCACGTCTTGTTGGCATAGGACTATTATTGAATCCATGTGCATCTGTAGAAGTTGCAAGTGTATCACCTGGTGTTATCTTAGGACGTATAGATTCTACAATTGGTGAGAAAGAATGTAACGCAGAATCATATGTTGCGTACGTTTGTGCCGCATCGGTGAATGGTGATTGAGGAACACCAGCCCTAAGTAATGCCTCTGCTTGTGCTTGAGTTAATTTCTTGGTTACTTCGTCTTTATCTGCTCTAGTATCAACTGTTGTGCCTATACCGCCCGGAGCGGCTGTTCCTAATGGTTGATTTAGTTGAGTAAGTGCATCTTTCATTGCCGCTGAGCCTGTATTATCTAAAACTGCTCTTTTACAAGGGTCAAGACCTGCCGCACCTATAAGTAATGCAAATGCTTTCTTTAATAATTCGGCAGCCATATCAGTAAGGGCACTAATCTCTTTAGCAATTTGTGAAGTGATATCACCTATTGCGTTAATAATTTTTCCTACTAGAGGTGATAATAATCCTAAAACTTCTTTAACTACGCCCGAAATCAATCCAACTACTGATGCGATTGCTGTTGCAACTACTCCGCCAGCGGCTGTTAATGCTGAAAGAATATCTCCTAAAATTGCTGGAATTCCTGTCTTGTTGATTAATGACATAATATCACCAATCGCTGTTTCTATGAAATTTAAAGTACCATCAAAAACACCACCTAATATTCCCATCAATTGATTAAAAAATGAACATGGGTCGCCTTGTTCGCCGAACTGTTCGTTCATTGTTGATAAAGCACTTGCATCTTCTAATGTTTTTGGTATATTTGCTGTCTGTTGGTTTGTATGATTAGTCAAAGATGTATACATTGCCCCACCTAATGTCATTAAGCCTGCAACTTTTATAATCTTTTCTAAATCTACACCTGTTTTTGATAACACTCCTGCAACTAATAATGCTCTATTAATATCTGAGAATCCAGAAAAACCACCATTAAGTAATCCAGCGGCTATTGAACCTGATGAACCAGCCAATGCTGAAAGAAGTGAATTACCATATACTCCTCTAGATGCATATGGATTAGAAAAAGTATTATTGCCAATTTCATCTGAAATTACACCTAATGCTTTTTGTCTGTTGTATTGATGTTGTCTTGCTTCTAATTGTGCCATCTCAAGTGGTGTTAACTTAGATGTTGCAATTGCATCAGAATATTGTTTCGGTGTTAAATTCGCACCAGAAAACGACAATGCTCCGCCACCATTCGTTACGAATAGTTGATATAGTCTTTCAATTTCTGCTTCACTTGCCATTTTTTATCCCCTTACATTCCTGATTTAAACCAATTACTTTCTTCTTGTCTACGTGTTGTAAGTCCAGAAGAAACAACTCCACTTGCCTTATTATATAATAAAATTTTATCTACAATAACTGCATCTGTACGAGTAGCACCAGCAGTTACTTGAGAAATTGCTCCAGTACCTAGATTATATGCAAAACTAGTAAGAGCATCAATTTGTGTAGATGACCAATTATATCCATTGTTGTTGCCGTAGTTAGTAACAAAAGTTCTACGAGTAGCCAGGTCTGAATCCATTCTAGTTTTGGCTTCTGACTCACTTATACATTCAGTAGAACTATTCGCTTCTGTACCAAAACCATTAGTATACTGAGAACCATCAAGAAACGCACAAGAAACAAATCCTTCTTTTTGCTGAATAAAACTTGATAAACTACCTGGAACACTTGTACCACCACCAGATGATTTTTGTGTTGCAGATGGTGAGTTAGATTCAAAAGGTTTTCCTGAAACACTATGATGATGATTACTACCAGAACCACCATTAATATTTACTTTATTTGCTCCTGCTATAACTACTACACCGCAAGAATGACTATCTCCTACTCTTCCTGCTGGTTGATTATTTACAAAGACGTTATGAGAACCTTTTACTAATGGTGTAACATGTGGAACACATGCGCCGACAATAGGAACACCATGTGGTGCTGTCGAGTTGCCAACATGATATGCTGGCAAACCTTGAATAATCACATTATTACTTCCTGGTCCGCACTTTCCTGGCGCACAAGGTGAATGTGGTGATATTGGGTCAGTTGTTCGTGCGGCTTGTGGCATTATTTTACAAGGCCTCCTTTTGCCGACACAATAATTCCAGATGTTGCTTCGATATATGACGAAGATGTTTGGTCATTCGTTTTTAGTATAGAAATAATCTTTCCTGTCTTAAATGCTACATTTTTTTCACTATCACCTGTTACAGTGAATGTCTGAAATGCGGCACCTTGTGGTCCTATCGCTACAGTTAAAGGCTTTGTAAGAACAGTAGAACTATCGTCTTCTGATACAAATTTACCTAATATTTCTTGACCTGTTTGTAAGTATACTGTTACTATGTCACCTGAATTGTATGTTTTCTCTTTTAGCATTTTTTTATTTACCTGTTGTTATTATATGTATTTATTTATACAGAAACTACGCACTTAATCATTTTCTATCTTTAAGATGCGGTTCTATATCATTATACACAGTTCGTTCCATAATGTCAATATCGTTCTTGATATCTTCGTATTTCTCGACTTTGCCATTGTATCTGTTCAGAACATAACCGTCCATATGGGCGACTAAATAAATTTCACCACCTTCCGTCAGGTCTAATATCAACCATATTTCTGGGTTATGTTCTGGGTAGGAGTGGTATAGAGTATAGAAACATCCTAATCCATTACCACTATTTGTATAGAATTCTTCATTGATGTATTCCCACACATCTGGCCAAGTGGTTACATCATCATAATTGAATCCATTGCTATGATAAGGGAAGGCTTTCCACCAATTAACGATTTCTTGCAGTGTTGATTGTGTTAATTCTTTTTTTAGTTTTAATCGTAATTGGCGCCACTCATAAAGCAATATCGCTTTATCTCGCATTTACATCGTCCATCTTTTTACAGTATATGAAATTTCTGAAGAGAAAGATGCAAGTTGTGTGTAATTAATTTCTAAGTTATTTCCTTGTAAAGTCACATTAAACTCAATATTTGAAAATTCATTTGCATCTTTTATATTATCACTATCTAAATCTTGCCATACTTCTGTATTTTCATCTGTTATACTAGTCTTCGTTATTCCTTGCGGAACACCGTTAATAACTCTAAGTGTGCCGACACGAACAAACATGTTTGTACTGTCTGTTTGTTTTAATGAATAATCTACGAAGAATGATGTACTATCTCCTTTAGGATATTTTAAGAATGTACCTATTTCTTCTACGGTACCTGTTCCAACAGGAGTTGTTGAATTTGCATAAAATTTAGTTCCTACAGTACTATTTGCCGCACCATTCAATGTAAAGTTAGTTGTTCCTGCACTTACGATGGTGTATTGTTTGCCTTCTACTACGGTAGTTGCATTAATTGTTGCTCGTGTTACTTTTAATTCTTTCTTATACAAGTCTGAACGTAAACCTGTTGAAGATGCATGTGATACTAAATGTTGATTTGCAAATAATTGATTTCTTGATTCTTCTGTAAGAACCTCAACATTCATTCTCTTATGTCCAAATAATCCAATCTTAGTATCTGTTGAACCAGAAACTGATGTCGATTCAACTGCTGGACTTAATGAGGAATAATTAGCGGTACTAGGAGTACCAAAATAGAAATAAGCACTATTATCTGGTGCATTCGAATAAGGCTTTGAGCCTGCACCCTCTTGTTGATATTTAAAGTAATCTGAATTTTCATCAACTGTTGCAACCACAGTAGTGTTACCACCAGCCTGTGTTGCTGATTTAATTTTTCCGTTAGCATAAATTTCGTAACCGGCAATCGCCGCTATTGTGTTAGCACCATTATCATATGTTACTGTACCGTCACCGGAGCCTACTGCGGTTGCTGTGAATACTGTGCCAACTATAACTGAAGTTGCTGTTCCTGTACCTTGGTAGTTTGCAAAACCAGTTCCTGTACCGACACCAGTTGCTGTAAATATTAATCCAACTGTGTTTGCAGTTGCACCTATTAATGTAAAGTTTGTGTTACCAATTGTACTAATTGTGTATTGTCTACCTACTACAAAATAACCTGCACCTACTTCTTGTACACCTACGTTAGTTGCAGTAAAAATAGTTCCTACAGTATTATTTGCGGCACCAAATGATGTGAATGTTGTTGTTCCCGCACTTACGATTGCGTATTTTGTTCCAACTACAAAAGAACCTGCGGCTGTAATTGCTGGTGCGCCTGCGCCTTGCCAGTTTGCCTGTTTTGTTGATGATACTCTTGTTGCAGTACCAGTTCCTGCTCCAGTGCCTGTAGCAGTAAATACTGTGCCAACAGTGTTTGCTGATGCACCTATTAATGTAAAGTTTGTGGTG
>Ga0308003_1001057_pt1 | contig 12182 bp, 10 predicted proteins | sample Neamet36_FD_203159 | JGI IMG/M metagenome (GOLD analysis project Ga0308003, IMG submission 203159) | Marine microbial communities from water near the shore, Antarctic Ocean - #36 | ecosystem: Environmental > Aquatic > Marine > Unclassified | place: Southern Ocean | collected 2014-06-06
ATGATTTCTACTTCCGTTTCAATTCCAGATACAATCACATCTGGGAAGTTAAATTTAATAGATTCAGCTTTGGCTACAAATGAAAAACAGAAGAGAGATAATCCTAATAGGTATTTATACATAGAACAAAAATAATATTTTTATTTTACGAACCGCCGAATTATCAATAAATTTGAATAACCAAAAAAAGCAACCCTATTTATAGAGTTGCTTTTATATGTTTTATAACTGAATTGTATCTCTACAAATTAGTCTTCTACTACCTCAATAGTTGCACTTTCAGTTGGAAATTTTCTATCAATTTTTTTGAATAAACCTTGTAACACTTTACCTGGACCTACTTCAGTAACAGACTCACATCCGTCAGCTATCATTTGCGTCATGGTTTGCGTCCAACGTACTGGTGCAGTTAATTGTGCAATTAAATTTTCTTTAATCTCTTCTGGGTTAGTTACCGCTTTAGCAACAACATTTTGATAAATTGGACAAGTTGGTGTTGAAAACGTAGTTTTTTCAATTGCTTTTGCCAATTCTTCTCTTGCTGGTTCCATTAAAGGTGAATGAAATGCACCACCTACAGGTAATTTTAAAGCGCGTCTTGCTCCTTTTTCTAATAAAATTTCACATGCTTTGTCAATTGCAGGTACAGTTCCTGAAATTACTAATTGACCTGGGCAGTTATAATTTGCTGCTACAACTACATCATCAATACTAGCACAAACGTCTTCAACAACGTTGTCTTCTAAACTTAAAATAGCTGCCATTGTAGATTCTTGCGCTTCACATGCTTTTTGCATTGCTTTTGCTCTTTTAGATACAATAGTTAAAGCGTCAACAAATGTTAATGTATTATTAGCTACTAATGCCGATAATTCACCTAAAGAATGTCCTGCTACCATTTCTGGTTTAAAGTCATCTCCTAATACTTTCGCTAAAATTACTGAATGTAAAAATATAGCGGGTTGTGTTACTTTAGTTTGTTTCAATTCATCATCAGTACCATTAAACATAATGTCTGTAATTCTGAATCCTAATATATTGTTTGCTTTTTCGAATAATTCTTTTGCTAAATTTGAATTATCATAAAGATCTTTACCCATTCCTACGAATTGAGCGCCTTGACCTGGAAAAACGTATGCTTTCATATTTTTTAGTTTTAAAATGTCAAATTTAACAAATATTTATAAAATCAAGAGTCTAATCCTAAATTTAGACATTAATCTAAGTTTTTTAACTTGAAAAATAATTATTCAAGCACGACTACCCTGTCAATTCATCCCAATAGCTATTGGGAGTTTCAAGTGGTTGTTCGGAAATACCGGACAACCACTTTTTATTATGTTTAACTAATTTAGTATTTTAACAAATTCACCTACAATTTTCATTCCTTCAGCATCTTCTTCATTAATAATAATATTTTGATATGATTTATCAAAAGAATTTGGTCTTAAGACAATTGAAGTGTGTTTCCATTCATCTTCAGTAATGTTTTTTTCACTAGAGTAAGTTTTAATAGTAAATGCAGAATTAAAATCTTGATCCTGTACATCAATGTTTTCGATTAATACAATCTTACCATTTTTACTACCTATACTAGGTTGTTTAAATAAACAAATAGAATTATTTGGAATGACTCTATTCATTGACTCCCCAATTATTTGACAGGCAAAGTAATCATTATTAGAATTTTCTGGACCCTCAATTAATGTATAATCTTTTTCAGATTGCATTTCACTAAAATTACCTGCAGCAGCATAAAAGTCGTAAAGAGGGATAGGGTTCTTTAAAACTTTATCACTAGTTTCTTTAGCTTCGATTTTTATGACCTTAGTTTTCTTTTTTGTAACTATTTTTTCTTCTAAGTAACTATATACCGAATCAATAACTGGATTATTTAAATTGAATCTGATTTTTACAACCGATATCTGTTTACCACTATCATTACTCATAGTAGTCTGTTCTACTTTATCCATATTAGGAGCAACTTCACCCATAAAGTAGAAGTCGGTTCCTTCATCATTGTTCTTTTTGATAAATAATGGCAACCTTATTTTTCCTTTTTTCCCTAATATGGATTGAACGTCATTACTTGTCAATTTTCTATTAGATTTTGACATCCAGTCAAATTCTTTATTATTTACGAATTCGTCTTCATATTTTGTAGATTCAGAAATATCATCTTCTTTGTGGTAATTCACAAATATTGGACAATGAGAACTGTCAGGACTAACTAAATAACCACCAACATTTTGAGCTACAGGATTCTCGATTACATTTAGAATTCTAAATACATCTTTTCTAGAATACTTTCGATAAAGTAAGAATCCATTTTTCCAATTTTCGGGTTCGAACAATCTATCAAATTGATAAATAGAATATTGAATAGAATCAATAAGGAATTTTTTGAATATATCTTGCTCTAGGTTTTTAAGAAAATCATTCGAAAAAACGAAATAGCCATTTTCAATATTTAAAATATCTAAATCGTAAATATCTCTTACCGGTATTAGCTTTGTATTCTTTTTTTCTCTAACAAACTCAAAATTGATGTTTGCCACGCAAGATTTAATTGTTAAATCTGAAACGGTATAGCTATATTTTTCTATCACCATTTTTTTAAAGTCTAAAACTGATAATTTTCCAGACACAATCAAAAGATTTAGGATTAAACTCTCCTCAACCCGTTTTGAATTATTTATTTCTTTTGAAAATAATTCTAATAATTTAACTTGGGTAATAGTTAAATTTAAATCATTCTCCTTTTCAACCTTATTAATGAAATTAAAATACGAATTTGAATAGTCAACATATAAAAAAGGGTCTCTTGAACCGTGTTCAATAAAATCCATCATCAATGGTATTCTACCTAATTTATACTTTAGTAGATTATAATCTTTCTTTAAATCAGAGAATAACTGCATATTGGCAGAATCAATAGATTCAAATATTTTCTCTTTAGTTATTTTATCAAAATTAATGGTTGACGCTCCAGGAATCATTCTACTTCCTTCTGTAATCAATTTCCTTAAAGCATCTTTATTGTAAGACGTATCGCCATATAAAGCAATTGGAATTAAATAATTGTTTTTATAATTCCCTATAAAATCAATTACCGTTAAATATCCCTTTCCATCAGCCTTCCTTAATCCTCTACCCAATTGTTGAATAAATATAATTGCCGATTCAGTAGGTCGAATCATTATAATCTGATTTATTTTTGGAATATCAATACCTTCATTAAAAATGTCAACAGTAAATATATAATCTAGTTTATCTTTTAAATTATCCGATTCTAATTTCTTAATAGCATCTTCTCTTTCTTTTTCCGAACTATCTCCTGTTAAAGCAACAGTTCGTAAACCTTTAGAATTAAAAGAAGCAGAAAGGTCTATTGCCTCATTTTTTCTTGAACAAAACACTAAACCTCTTGTTATGCCATTATCACTACCATAAAAATTAGCTTTTTCAATAATTCTTTCAACTCTTTCGTTAGAAATTAATAAATTAAAATCTGATTTATTTTCAATTTCAGTATTATCAATAAATAAATCTGTAACCCCATAATAATGAAATGAACTAAGCATATCTTCCTCCATAGCTCTGTTCAATCTTATTTCATAAGCAATATTATGGTCAAATAATTGAAATATGTCATTACCATCTGTTCTTTCTGGAGTTGCTGTCATTCCGAGTAAAAACTTTGGTTTAAAATATTCTATTAATCTTAAATATGAGTTTGCTCCTGAACGGTGAGATTCATCAATAATGATATAATCAAAATGTTCTTTTTTAAAATGTTCTAAATGTTCCGGCTTTGAAATCGTTTGAATGGTTGAAAACACAAAGTCACAATCTAATTCTCTTTTACTTCCAGAGTAGACACCCATAGATTTCTCTTCTCCAAATACTTTTTTAAATGTATTTAAAGCATCTTTTGCAATAGTTAACCTATGTACAACAAATAATAATTTTTTTGGATTGAATGCTTTAGCATCAAATGCTGACAAATATGTTTTACCTGTTCCTGTCGCTGATATTATAAGTGCTTTACCTTTACCCTCAAACCTAAGTGCTTCAAGATTAGCTAAAGCTTCTTTTTGCATTAAATTAGGAGTAATGATTGGATTAATAGTATCATTTGAAAGCTCAATCCGATTGTTCTTATTAAACAAAAATTGCTTTAAATATATTTCTTGATATTTTGAAATATAATCATCAGTGACTTTAGTGGCTGAAGTAAAATCAGTATTAAACTCAAGGAGTACTTTTTCAACGATTCCACTGTTGTGTAAGGCTGAAACTTTTAGGTTCCATTCTTTATTTGTAGATAGTGCTTTATCAGTTAAGTTACTACTTCCAATGATAAGATTATGATAGTCTTTAGTTTTAAAAATATACCCTTTTGAATGAGCATTCCCTTTTGTCGCTATTCTTAAATCAATATTCTTAAAAACAGAAAGTTTTCTTAAAGCTTCTGGTTGAGTGAAATTTAAATATTGTGATACTAAAATTTTTCCTTTTACACCACGTCTCTCCAATTCTTGAAGTGTATTAATTATGGTCATAACACCACTTGATGTAGCAAATGCAACAGATATATAAAATGCATCACAGTTTTCAAGCTCCTGTATTATAGTCGAAAGTACTTTTTTAGGCGGTTGTTTCTGATTAACGAGAAATTCAGGTTGATACTTTGCATCAGAGAAAATGGATTTATCCACAAAACCGGTTTGTAAACTTTCATTGAAATGTATTAGTAGTTTATCCATTTGTTACTAATTTATTTACGATTGGAATATCCGCAGCTGCCCAATTAAGTTGATTTAATTCGTTTAAACTTAACCAGTTTAATGAAATATGTTCATTCAATGTTAAATCTAAAGATTCAACTTCACAAAGATAACTATGCATTGTTAATTCAAAATCAGGATATTGATGAACAACAGTTAGAAATAATGAATTAATTTTTGGTGTAATACATAACTCTTCAATTAACTCTCTTTTTAGGGCTTCCTTATTTGCTTCTCCTTTTTCAATTTTACCACCTGGAAACTCAAACTTCTCTGAAATATAAGTTAATTTGTTTTTTGGCCTTTGAACGCATAATATTTTATCTCCAAAATATATAATACCCGCAACGACTTCAATTTTCTTCTTCATAATTAATAATTATTTATCAAAACCATAGAGTTACATCAAAGATACCAATTTTAAAATGGAAATTATTGACTTGCCAGTTCTTAATTTTTGAACATGAATCAAAAAATTAATAATCAGTTCTATAATTGAAATAGTTCTCTCAATCCTAAACAAATTATTTATCAACCCAACTTTTAAAACCATTTGCTTTTACTTGACTGGATAAAATGACCAGTCAAGCAGTAAATTGTCATTATTAAATTTAAGACAATTACTTAGAAACAAAAAATAATATCATATTGATGTGAAAATCCGCTTTCTATCAGTACAGTTAAGTTAAAAAGTATTATTTTTGCTGAAAATTGAAATCAAATGTCATTAGAAAAAATTATTGTTAAAAAAGCTGGATTTAAATCTCAAGAAGATTTTTTAAATACGGTAAGTAAAAAAAGTAAGTCTTTTTATAAGAACAACTTTTTTATTGGAAAAGAAAAGTACTTACATATGTTAAGTAGTTTAATAAACGAAATCGCTGAAGATTCTGAAATTAGAGCAGAATTAAAAGCAAATAATAAACCAGTAAAAAAGAAATTTAAAGCTGAGTTAGAATTGTTTGAAACAAATTTCAAAAACAAATTAAAGACCTTAAAAAATCACACGAATTTTTTCATTAAAGGTTAAAACCTATTTAACACCATTTACTAATTTTTATAAATTAGTAAATGGTGATAAATTACGCCTACTGCATTTTTAAATAGTCTTAAAATAAAAAAACCAACCCTAAATAAGAGCTGGTTTTTAAACTATTTTTTTAAGTAACCTTACGATTAATTTTCCTCAGGTAAATTAATTCCTTTTACTAAAAGCCAAGTTCCCATTGCTAACATCCAAATTACTTTGATGTGAAAAAATGGTTTGTATAATTCGAAATTATCAGGTATAGCTAATATTAATAACACAACACCAAACCCCATTAAAAACGTTAAGTAACCTATCGCTTTGTGAACAATATTCCATTTAATTAAAGCAAATCCAAGTAAAACAGATCCAACACCTGAAAATATTCTTCCAAATCTATTAAAACAAGTCACATATTGATTGGTAGGCAAAATGCTATCCATAAACGTTTGAACTTCAACTCCTGTTTTATCCATTGTTTGTCCAACACCCCAAGCGCCAAAGTTATAATAGAATGCTGCTGCTATAGCCAAAGTCATAGAACCAATAATCATCATTCCTGCTCCTGGTAAAACGACAACTCTATATGGTTTTTTTGCCGCAATTGACACAAAACTAAATAAAGCAATTGAAAGTGTTACCCATCCAAAAATGTGAATTCTGTACATCCAAATCCAATACCAAACACTTTCTCCTACGTGAGAAAAATCATCAGCTTTAATATATTCACCTAAATGGTGTGGAGAAAAGGCCCAGCCTCCCCAAAGCATAATAGCCGCAAAAATAAATGCCCAGCCTACAAATTTCGTTTCGAAATCTTTTTTCATAATAAATAAATTGTTAGTTAGTTCTCGCAAAATACAAATAGTTTGATAATCTAATGTAATTAATATCACATAAGAAAATATATAATTTATAAAAACCCTAGAACGTCAATAAATTAGCATATTTTAAAACAAACAGTGACTCTACCAAAACTAATTAGTTCTTAGATTAAGATACTTTTTGCTTAAAAATGTCAATATTAAAATCACAAGTCACAGACAGTTCATTTTTATTAGTAATGTTTTCTAAACGTTCTATTCCTGTACTCCAATAATAAGGTGTCATTTTTAAAAGTGATAATAAATCAGCTGCATTTTTAATATCTATTGTAAATGTTTTTCTTTCATTAAATACAAGCTCAAATTCAGTTGTCATTTTCTCTTCCGCATTTACAGTATGCGGTTTAAATGTTTCATAAATTAATTCTGCCATTTCACGCAAGTGATTCGGAGCCGGTGTTACCACAATAACATAACCGTCTATAGATAAGATACGTTTAAATTCTTCAGCTTTAATAGGTGAAAAAACAGAAAGAATAATATCAGTACTGGCATCAGCAATTGGTAAATTGTAAACAGAACTCACAAAATAAAAGTTGTTCTTATATTTTCTAGCGGCATTCTTAACCGCGAATTTAGAAATATCTGTTCCAAAAATAGTTGTCTTTAAACCGGGTAAACTGTTCAACGCTTTTTCAGAATAATAACCTTCCCCACATCCAGCATCAAATGCAACAATATCAGTGGCATCAAAAGTTAATTTAGTAGCTACTAAATTCGTAATACTTTCAATAAGCGGATCATAAAACCTAAGTTCTAAAAAGTTTCTTCTCGCCGTTATCATCATTTCATTATCTCCCGGATCCTTAGACTTTTTTTGATTCACCGGTAATAAATTAATATAGCCCTGCTTTGCAACATCAAATGTATGATTGTTTTCGCATCTATACGTTTTTTCTTTAGTATCGAGTAAAGCGCTTTTGCAATAAGGACAAATGATGATTGACATAAGAATAGTTTTAATAATTAATTTTGTAGTTTAGTTTTTATGTTTTCTTTATGGTTTCTAATAGAACGCTTTTCGAATGACAATAAAAACAAAAACCATTAGTGTATAAATTAAAAAGAAAGGCAGGATAATAGCTTTTAATCCTAACACAAGTAAAACAGCAATAAGTAATAATTGAAATCCTAAACCAAATGTAGACACAGCTGTCATTAACCAATTAGGAAATGTTTTTCCTTTACTGGCATTGTGATCTAACCTATAAATTGTTTTATCAAAAACGCCATATAATACTTTATACAAACCAAAAAGAATATTTACATGTTTTTGCTTTTCGCCTTTCAATGCTATAGGTGTTTTATTTTCAAACACACGACTAGTCGTGTCCCCATCAAACTTATTTCTTAAAATAACATAGTAATAATTGTAAAGCGTACCTTGTAATTGCAACCCTAAAAAGGCTAAAACACATACCCAAAAAGGCGTAGTACTAATATACCATATAGACATAAAAAATAATACATTTAATATAATATCTGATACAGAGTCTAAATATCGCCCCACATAAGATGGCGTATTTTTAACACGGGCCAATTCGCCATCTGCTGCATCTAATATAGATTTAAGAATTAAAAAAAAAGCTGCTGACCAATAGTAACCTACAAGAATACAATAAATGGCAATCAATCCAGATATGATAAAACTAATAGTGACATGAACAGGTGTGAATTTCGTGTTTTTTAATGAATTCGCAATCAATCTGGCTACCGGTCTTCCGTAGTCTGATAAGTCAAGAAACTGATGTGCTTTTGGTAATTTTGACATGTAAATTCATAAAAAAATGCAATATGGAATATCCCGAATTACAACGCTTCAAAAATACAATTAAATCTTTGCTTATGAGTTACTTTAAGAAAGTAAATTATTTAATCACTTCAAAACCATTATTACCTAAAACTATTGGCCCTTCATTTCCAAATCGTTTAGCTTCAGGTCCATTCTCTAACTTAAGTACACCCCTTGGGCAAACAGCTGCACAAATACCACAACCAACACAAGAAGACCTTACAATATTCTGACCTTTTTGAGCGTAAGCCCTAACGTCAATACCTTGTTCACAATACGTTGAACAGTTACCACAAGAGATACATTGCCCACCATTTGTTGTAATTCTAAACCTAGATTTAAAACGTTGAACAAGTCCCATATAAGCTGCTAAGGGACAACCAAATCTACACCATGTTCTACTTCCAAATATTGGATAGAATCCTGTTCCGATTACGCCAGCAAAAATTGAACCTACCAAAAACCCATACCAATCTCTTACATCAAACGCAGAAATTCCAAGAACAGTAGAATATCCCTTTCCTCCATTATAATCTAGCAAAGAAGTAAATGTATGAATTCCAACAAAAACAGTTAGGATAGCAGCAAACACAAGTACAATATGAATAATCCAACGTTCAAACTTCCAAGCGTTCATTGATTTATCCGAATTTTGCCTGTATGGATCTCCTAATGTTTCAGCTAATCCTCCACAGCCACAAACCCAACTACAATACCACCTTTTCCCGTAAAAATAAACTAATGTAGGCACAATTATAATCGACATCACCCCGCCCCAAACTAAAAGAAACATTCCAAATTGACCAGCAGCTAATAATTCATCTACATTGTACTTATACAGGAAAGTATAATCCAAAGGCATTGCATTTTTTAAATCTCTACCGGGTAAACCAAATAATGGTAAAATTTCTACCAATAAAAAAGCGAAAATAACTTGAAAAAATAAAACGCTAGTGGTTCTAACCATTTGATATTTATTATGACGGTATTTAATATACATACGCACACCCATAACTAACATAGAAATAGTATATAATAAACCATACAGAAACCACTTTGAAGCTTCCGCTCCTTCTTTAAACAATTCCTTAATTGGGTCTGTTAAACTAATAGCATTTGTTAAAACATAAGGATGGAAGTAAAGTAATATATAAAAACTTACTAACCAAACCCCTGTTAAAATACCAATCCAACCTTTATTTGTAGTACTATCGTGATAAATTCCATCATTCTTAATACCTGGTCCCCCCTTTATTTTTAAATCAACAATTATATATATGAGGGATCCTAGAATACCTAAACCAAAAGTAAGAATAAAGAAAATCCATTTGTTTTGAGCTACTATTCCTCCAGTTGAAGGACGTGATAAAGTTAAAGCTAGGTCACTTGACTTTGTCCACATAACTTTATCCCATTCCTCATTTTTTTTTAATTCAGAATTAACTTCATTATAAATAGATATAAATTTACGTGAAAAACTATAATTTGACGAAAACTCTTTTCCAATCAACTTCTCCTGCAAAACAGACTCCAAGTTACTCAACTCCTGTTTATTTAATTTTTCAAACATTATAGCGTTTGTCAATTTTACATTACCTAAAAAAGGTGTTATGGTAAAAATAGCTAAACCTATAAGGAATACAAACATTCCTATGTATTTCAAATTTTTCATATCTAAGCGTCTTTATTTAATAAGTTTAACCACCACGATTTTGGTTTCAATTGTATATTTTTATTTGTCAATTTATTGAAGCCTTCTAATATGTCTTTTTCATACACTCTAAAAAATTCTGGATCAAAATTTGCCGTTCTTAAATTTGACATAATAACATCTATCGTAACTTTATCAGTTAACCATTTATCAAATAACTCATGTCGTAATCGAATACCAAAAGTATTAACACCTATAAACTCTCCTGTATTTTTATCCCATACAAAATGCATGGCAATATCTTTAGTCGAATGCTTCCAATAATAATCAGCTTCAAAATCTCTACGCTGAGCAAAAACCCAACCATAAGTTTGATACTCTACATCAAAAAACTTTGCTGAATTAAACCAAGGTCCAGGATTATAAGCCAAACGGTTTCCACAAATAGTTTGCGCCAATGTTTCTCCCATTATTCGTCCAGTATACCAAACCTGCTCTATATTTCTTCTACCATTAATACCTTCATCAAATTGAGCACAATCACCAATAGCATAAACATCTTTAATATTAGTTTCAAAATAGCTATTAATCTTAATTCCTCTATCTGTATCGATATTAGATGACTTTACAAATTCTATATTTGGTGAAACACCAGCTGTTAACCCAACAATTTCACAATCTATAATGTCTCCGTTTTTTGTTCTAATTCCTTTTACATTTCCATGTCCATCATCAATCACTTCATCTAATTCTTCATTAAACCTTAAGTCTACATGATGACTTTTAATATGATCTGAGATTAACTTACCTTCTTCATTCGGAAGGATGTTACCCCAAAATTTAGATTCTCTAACTAAAAAGGTAACCTCTATATTTTTATAGAGCATCATTTCAGCAAACTCTACTCCAATTAATCCGCCACCAACAATAACTGCTCGTTTAGCTTCTTTTGAATTCTCCTCTAAATTTTCTAAATCTTGAAATGAATATAAACCTTGTGCACCATTCAAGTCCTGTCCCGACCAACCAAATTTATTTGGCTTTGAACCTACTGCTAAAACTAAAACATCATAATTAACCTTATCACCACTTTTCATGGTTAACATCTTTGAATCAGTATTAATAAATTCAACAAAATCAAACATTAAATCAATTCTATTCTTTTCCCAAAAATAGTCTTCATATGGTTTAATATCTTTAAAACGCATATGTCCCATAAACACATACATTAATGCTGTTCTAGAAAAAAAGTGTTCTGTCTCACCAGATATAATCAGTAATTCTTTATCACTATTCTTTCTAATATGTCTTGCTACAGTGACACCAGAAATACCATTACCTATAATTACTATTTTTTCCATTTACTTTATCATTTTTATAAATAACTCTGACCCTTGTCTGGGGAGAGTTGAATTATATGCAGTTTCCATAATTTCAATTTTAAATACTTTAGAAAAAATTGTATTATATAATTTTGTATCACCACCAAACGGTGGTCCTTCCGAAAAGTAGGCATTAAAAAGCAAACCTATTAATTTCCCATCAGTCTTTAATAGCTTTGTCATCCTCTCGACATAATTTTCACGATAACTCGGATCCAAAGCACAAAAAAAGGTTTGTTCAAGTATTAAATCATATTGACCTTCAATTTCAAAAAAATTAGAATGAATAATTTGGGAGACTGGAAATTCAGGACATCTTGTTTTAAAAGATGCAATGGCAGAACCAGATATCTCTACAACGTAAATATTTGTAAATCCATTATCAATTAAGTATTCTGCTTCATATGCATTTCCACAACCTGGAATTAGTATCTTAATTGATTTATCAGATAATTGATCAATATATTCCTTAATCGGTCGAGAGACTTCTCCTAAATCCCAGCCTATATTATTCTCAACCCATCTGTTCTCCCAAAATTGTTCTGACATATAATTTTAAAACTTTTATTTCACAAAATAGTAATATATCTAAACCCATTAACATTTTTTGATCAAAAATTAAAAACAATGAATTTATTATAATCGTATATAATATC
>Ga0308003_1001062_pt1 | contig 12140 bp, 9 predicted proteins | sample Neamet36_FD_203159 | JGI IMG/M metagenome (GOLD analysis project Ga0308003, IMG submission 203159) | Marine microbial communities from water near the shore, Antarctic Ocean - #36 | ecosystem: Environmental > Aquatic > Marine > Unclassified | place: Southern Ocean | collected 2014-06-06
TCATCCATTAAAGCGGTGTAGCCTTCCATCAAGCGGTAGCTTGGTTCAAAATACCCCGGCCAAGAACTATCAGAAAGTAGGGACCATCCGTTATCTTCTGCAGATTGCTTTGCCGCTGCCATGCTTTCTTCGTATATTTGACCGGCCCTAATGACTTGCGCACCTTCCGCTTTAAGGCGTTTTGCAAAAGCTTCGGGCACAGTTTCCGCAATGTAAACGACAGAATTTGCTCCAAATGCCTTTGCACCTGCGGCGACACTCATTCCGTGATTACCCGCACTAGCTGTGACATAGGTTTTTCCAGTTTGGCTTTCGCCTTCAACCACAGCGCTGTGGGCAATGACATAGGCTGCACCCAAAGCTTTGAAGCTGCCCAACCCCATGCGGCTACGTTCATCTTTGATACTAATACGCCCAATGCCTTGTTCAGATGCCATGGCAGTTGCGTTCACCAAAGGTGTCACAGCTGCACTCGGGCACCGAGCGAGCAAAGCTTGAACTTGCTTTGTATTGTCGGAAGGAGCTGGAATATCGCGCAGAATAGCGCAGTCCAAGCCGATGTGTCGGTGTGGGTTATTTAAAATTTCCATACAATTAGGAAAGCCCAAAAACCTTTAGATATCAAGTTCAGAAGTGGCCAGTGATCGCATTGAATTGACAGCCAGTAGTCTAGCGGTACTGTCTTGAACGGATATAAAGGAATGTTCTGATGAAATTGATTCACCCCCAACATACAGCCCCAAAAGAAGGTGATGAAATGCGCACCACTGGAGTTCTGGTTTGTTATCCGGTTGACGCGCTTCCTCAGGCTGATTTGGTCGGGGCGCTAATACGCCGCGAAGGTGCTGTGAATATTGCAACCCTGAAAGTTCCACCACGAGAGGCTGGTTGCATTGATGTTCAGGCAGGTCACTTTGCGCGTATTTTATCAGTTGATGGGCCACAAGTTGGTGATCTTAATATTTGGAACACTCATAATATCCAGGAGTGTTTCTACAGTGGAAAAACGCGGGCGTTGCATGGCACGCATGTTAGTACAGGCGACAGTCTTTGGTCGAATTTGCCATACATGCGTCCTATGGCCACGATCACTTGCGATACGCTTGACTGGTACGGATATGATGCGGACGGTGGTTCGGTGCATGATGTCATTGGCACTCGTTGTGATCCTTATACTGGGCGGTTATTGAATGGAGAAAACTACCACCATTGTTGCCATTCCAATTTAACCCGCGCTATGGCAGATCATTTCGGTCTTACGTTAGCGGATGCAGAAATGCATGTGCATGATGTGATGAATGTGTTCATGTTGACTGGTTTTACTCATGACACACATCAGTATTTTATGAAGGCGAGCCCCGTTAGGCCTGGCGATTTTATAGAGCTAGAGGCGCAGGTAGATATTACATTGGGCCTTTCAGCTTGTCCTGGAGGAGACTGTGGAAATGAACATTCAAGCGATGTGGCCTCCTGCCATCCGCTACATATAGAGATTTATGCACCAACCAATTTGGAGGGATTTTCGCCTGCTAAGCTAAACCAGTACGCTGGAAATCATGGAAGATAATTTTTTTGTAATAGTATTTTAAGGCATTAAATTAATGTTAGGTGGAATTAATTTTTGATCAAAAGTAATTTGAAAACTTGTATGTCTGGTTTAGCTGTCAGGGAAACTTCTAGTGCTTTGTTCAGCGGTGCTATAGCGGGTAAAACAAAAATAGTAATACAGAAAACTTTTGCTTTTAGTCACGCGAAGGTTTCGTACATGTATTTTAGGTCAGGACCTTATTTATTGAAAACCAACGTGTATCAGTGAAGTCACCATAGGCTAGTGGAAAAAAACCTAAGTATAATGTTGCTCTGGTTAATTTTCATTTTAACTACCTACCACATGATTTTGGACAGGCATATGGGGTTTTGGATCAATGCCCAAAGCTTGGGCTGCATGTACTGCCCAGAAGGGGTCACGAAGCATCTGCCGTCCAAGTAAAGTTACATCACATGTACCATTTTCAATCAAAGTATTAGCTTGCTTGGGATCAGTGATGTACCCGACTGCCATCGTTTTGAGCCCAGTGGCCGCACGCAGTTTGCCAGCGAGGCCTACTTGATCTGAAGTTCGCTCTCCGATGCTGGCACGGGCCGCAGGGGTTGCGCCACCGCCAGAGCAATCGATTACATCAACGCCTGCTTGTTTTAGCCATTTAGCAATCTGTATGTTCTCTTCGATTCCATGACCACCTTCTATCCAGTCATGCACAGACAAGCGAGTGGCCAGTGGGAGGTTTTCAGGCCAAACTGCCCGCACAGCCTCAGCTGTTTCTAGCAAGAAGCGCGCCCGGCTGCGTAGATCACCGCCATATGTGTCATCGCGTGTATTGACCAATGGGGTCAAAAAAGAGTGCTGAAGGTAGCCGTGGGCTGCGTGCAGTTCGAGCACTTTATAACCAGCTTCTAAAGCGCGTTTGGCACTTGCAACGAAATTAGCGGTCATTGCATGAATGTCGCCCACACTCATTGCGTTGGGTGTCTTCCAAAGACGCGTGCCATCCGGATCAAAGGCTTGATCTGTGGGACCATACGTTTCCCAGCCATCTTTTTCATCGCTGGCAATATGTGCACCGCCATTCCAGGGGACATGCGCGCTACCTTTGCGTCCTGCATGTCCAATTTGGATTGCGGGAACTGCTCCCATGCTTTCAACGAAAGCATTTATTGGCGCTACAGCTTCCATCTGACTGTCATTCCAAAGCCCTGTGCAGCCAGGGCTAATCCGACCATCAGCGGTAACAGCTGTTGCCTCACATATAATCAATGCAGCACCACCAATTGCGCGTGCACCAAGATGAGTGCGGTGCCAATCATTCATGACTCCATCAATGGCTGAATATTGACACATTGGTGCCATTCCGACCCGGTTTTTCAGGGTTACGTCCTTAATTTTAAGAGGTGTGAATAGAGCTGACATATTTAGTCTCCAAAAAGGAATTTATAGAGGTGCTTGGCGCCCGCGGTAGCGACAGGTGAAAATTTATGACTCTTTTTTATCTTGAACGATATTCATGCCTGCTATGCCGGAAAACCCTATTTCTACAGTGGCAAAAGGCCCACCATGGCACATTTGACCAAGGTCTGTGGTATCCGCTGGTTCAGAGTTTGCCAAAACCTCTTCTGCAAATTGTTCAGCATTATCTTTAGGGCGGTATCCTAGAAAACTGGCCTTGTGGTTATCTACGGGGCATCGGTCATTATTTGAGACGCCGTAAACAATTGAGAAGCCAGTAATAGGCGTGTTTATTGCTTGTTGGACCATATGAATCATATCATCATAAGAAAGCCACGAGCCAAGCGCGCGCGTATTGTTGACTTGCGCGGCGGATAGGATGCGCATGTGTACACTTTCAATGCCTTTCTTGTCCCAGTACAAGCTCCCCAAGTCTTCAGCAAAGCACTTGGCTAGACCATAATAAGTATCTGGGCGATGTGCCACTTCAGTATCAATCCGCATAGTTTTAGGATGCATGCCCACAGCATGTATGGAGCTTGCGTATATCACGCGTTGCAAACCTTTGCGCGCGGCGGCTTCCCACACATTGTAGGCGCCAACTATGTTTGAATGTAAAATTGCATCCCAGGGAGCTTCGTCGCCGATAGCGCCAAAATGGATTACCATATCCGCGCCGTCTAACACCGTTTCCATTTCTTCGAGTAAGCCAAGATCGGCTTTTATGTAAGTCTCGCCATCGTAGAGGTTACCAATATCCTCCACCCAATCTGTTGAGACCAACTCATCACACATGTTTGTCAAAGGCTCACGCAGGTAGGAGCCCAAACGGCCAGCTGCTCCAGTTAATACCATTTTTTTCATTAGATTATTGCCTTTTCTACAAATGGTTTTCCTTCAGCGATACGCTGGTATGCGAAGGGAGTAAGATCGATTGAGCGATATTGCCCATAAGTTATTATTTCAGAGACACCACGGCCCATAGCCATTGATTGCTGAAGGCCATGACCTGAGAAACCGTTTACGAAGACAAAGTTTTTGACCTCATGGTGGGGTCCAATGATCGCATTTTGGTCAAAGGTATTGAACGCGTAATGTCCCGCCCAGCTATTAATTAGTTTGATGGATTCAAATTGAGGCACCCGGTTCGCGACGATAGGCCATACTTTTTCCTGCCAAATGGAATGATCCTGATTGAAATCGTCGTAGTTCACGGCCGGGTCCTGATCTGGAGAGCAACCGGCTAGATAGTATTTGCCTTCACTGCGCATATGAACGCCCGATGGATCAATCGTAAGGGGTAAGTCGCGGTCAAGCGGTGTTTCAGCGTCAAAGATGAATGTGTAACGCTTGCGTGGCTCAACAGGTAACTTTAGACCAGCCATCTGGGCTGTCTTAACAGCGCGTGGGCCCGAGCAGTTCACCAAAGTCCCACATGTAATTTTTTCACCAGACTTAAGGGTCACATCTGTGACCCGCTTATCAGTAATGCCAATCGCAATAGCTTCGTTCTCAACATACTCGGCGCCTTTTTCGCGGGCTGAACGTGTCCACCAGTTAAAAATGGTTCCCCCATCAAAATAGCCTTCGTTTATCAAGTTATGATTACCCGCAACAATATCGTCGACCATATAAAAAGGGTAATCTACTTTAATCTCAGTCGCATTCATGTGCCGTGTGCCTGCGCCCAGTTTGGTCTGAATTTCTTGGCATTCTTTGAGTGTTACAGCAAATTCTGCATTATTTGCCAAATACAAGTAGCCAAATGACTGTAAAAAAATATTTGGCACCCGTGGGTCATAGTCAAAGAAACTTTGGAAGTTATTAATAAACTCGGCCCCAAACTGACTTATTTGAATATTTGTTGAATTTGAGAACTGTTGACGGATGCACGAGTTCGTGTGGCTGGTCGAGGCAAATTCAAAGCTCATATCGCGTTCAATTACCAAGATAGAACCTGCAAAATCTAGGTTGCGAGAGAGCCACCAAGCGACGGAGCTACCGTACATTGCCCCACCAATAATAACCACATCATATTCAGTTAAATTTGGTATATTTTGGGCCCAAGCCATTCTAAAATTGTTCCCCATTCTTAGTACGTAGCAGGACTTCTGCAATGGTTTTAGCTTTTAAACCATATACTTCACGCGCAGCCTCCTCTGAAATATATCCATGTGCAAGGTCTCGAATGATCTCTTCCGCTTGTCGTGCTCCAACTGGGCCATACCCAGCCCCGCCCGGGAAGGCCATCATCACTTTACGTCCATGCGGTACAAACTGTTTGCCTTTGCCTTTCATTTGGGTCCCGTCATCAAGCGCGATGGTCGTAGCCGCTCCAATGTCACCGCCTTGGCGGCCATTTGCAGGATGGTTAACCCGATCAAACATCGCCTGTATATCAAATTCATGCCCTTCTTGTGCTCCTACTTCCATATACTGACCCAGACCACCTCGGTATTTTCCAGAACCACCACTGTCGGGGCGCAGTTCTTTACGCCAAATTATGACTGGTCCAACTTGCTCTGTGGCTTCAACCGGCATTGTCATAACACCGCTCGGAAAGGCAGTTGCATTCATGCCATCGAGTGTTGGCCGGGCACCCGATCCGCCTGAATTAAAGGTCAGGACCTCGGCACGGCGGGTACTTGATGTAGCAGGGGCACCTGTGCGTGGGCGTAGCGAAACTTGGAAGTTGCACAAACAGCCCGCGCCCTCTGCGGGCACCATATTGGGCAATAGCTGATCAAGTGCGGAGTAGACAGCGTCTGGCACCATATGCCCGATGACATGTCGCAGAGCCACGGGGGCCGGATGCAAAGCATTCACAATTGAATTTTCAGGAGCTATCACCTGAAAGGGTGCAAGGCTTGCCGCGTTGTTTGGAATTTCTGGGGCCACTGCACATTTTAAAGCATAACATGCGTAGGCTTTTGTATAGACTAAGGGGCAATTGATACCCTTTTTATCTAATTCTGAGGTACCCTCAAAATCACAAACTATACGGTCTTTCTCTATGCTGAGGCAGACTTTAAGATCAACAGGGTGTGAATAGCCATCGCTTCGCATTTCTCCAAAGGCTTGGCCTTGGGTGAGGGCGTTAATACGCTCAAGTGTGGCGCGCCGCGAATTTGAGAGAATATAATCTGCTATCCCACTCAAGTCATTAAGTTTAAATTCAATCATCATTTCAACCAAGCGGCGATGACCTATTTCATTGCAGGTAGCTAAAGCGTATATGTCGCCAACCAGTTGATCAGGCTCACGCACGTTTCCGCGAATGATATTAACCAACGTTTTATTGACGATACCACGATCTGCAAATTTCATGATTGGGATATACAGCCCTTCCTCATAAATGCTGTTTGCGTCCGCTCCAAAGCCACGACCACCTATATCTACGATATGCGCCGTACAGGCGAAGAAACCTACAAACCTTCCTTTGTAATAGCTTGGTGTGACGATAGTAATGTCGTGTAGATGTCCGGTACCTTCCCACGGATCATTAGTGATATAGATATCGCCCTCAGCAAAGTTTTCAGGTCCAATCCGACGTATAAAATGTGCGACTGCGTCGGCCATAGCATTTACATGTCCTGGAGTGCCAGTGACTGCTTGGGCCAACATGTTACCGTATTGATCGTATGTGCCTGCTGATAGATCACCCGCTTCGCGCACTGACGTTGAGAAGGCTGTACGAACTAAAGCTTGCGCTTGCTCTTCAACAACTGAGATCAGTCGGTTCCACATGACTTGGAACTGCACGTTTGAGGAGCTAGATCCTGGAGAGGACTGTCTCATGAGATTTCTCCCTTTACAGCTAAGTCGATACAGCCGTCGATCAGTATGCTTGCCATACGTGATGTGGGTACAATAATGGTCGTTTCATCTTCTGTGATGACTGCAGGACCTGAAATTCTGTTTCCTGGGTGCATCTGCGCGCGCAAGACTTCTGCGGCTTGGGTGGTTCGTCCCAAGGCAGGATCAAACAATATACGGGTATTATGTTCTGTGATTGAGGCTGTAGTTGCCATGTCTTCCAAACGAGCAACAGTTTTTTTTGGGGTTGTCGCATTAACAGACCAAACTGTGATCTCAACATCCATACCCTCGACAACGCGCCCAAATAGGGCAGTATAATTTTCTTCAAATAGAGCTAAAAAATTTTCAGCAACTGGGTTGGCAGCCTGCGCAGGTGTTAGGCTTATTGGTATTTCCCAGCCTTGACCTGAATATCGCATATATACTTTATGTTCGGATTCGATTTCAGATTCTGCGTCACAGCTACGCACGAAGCTTGTTGCTTCTGCACGCAGGCCTTCCAACAGGTTCTTAATGGTAACGCTATGAAAATCAGACAAACGCATGAATTGACTGCGATTTGCTTCAAAGCTAAATGGGGCTCGTAAAAAACCAATTGCAGAACCAACACCTGCGCCAGCAGGGATCAAAGCCCGAGTAATTCCAAGCTTTTCGCAGAGGCGTCCGGCATGAAGTGGGGCTGCGCCTCCAAAAGCTATCATAGTATATTCGCTAAGGTCTTCGCCATTCTCAACGGAATGAACTCTCGCTGCGTTGGCCATATTTTCGTCGACCACTTCAGCTAAGCCAAAGGCCGCAGTTTGTGCATCCATTTTAAGGACATCCCCCAAGTGGGTTTGCAAAGCGATGGTACTCGCAGCTGCGTCGAGTGGCATGGTGCCTCCTGCAAAATTTTTAGGGTCAAGTTTTCCAAGGATCAAATCAGCATCAGTTACCGCAGGGCGCATCCCTCCAAGGCTATAACATGCAGGACCGGGTTCTGAGCCGGCGCTTTCAGGTCCAACACGTATTTGATGCATGCTATCAACATGGGCTAGCGAACCTCCACCAGCCCCAATTTCAACCATATCAATTACTGGGATCGAAATTGGCATTCCTGATCCCTTTTTAAAGCGATAAGTTCTTGCAACTTCAAAGACACGAGCTGTCTTTGGAGTTTGGTTTTTTATGAGACAAATTTTAGCAGTAGTGCCACCCATATCGAAAGACAGCACTTTGTCTAATCCATGCCGCGCAGCAATATCCGCAGCAAAGACAGCGCCACCCGCTGGACCTGACTCGACCAAGCGAACTGGAAATTCAGCGGCATTTTCTAGGCTAATTATACCGCCACCTGAGTGCATTAAAAAAATAGGGCAATTTGTACCCTCATCCGCTAGGCAGGCTTGAAGGCGTATAAGATACGACTTCATCAAAGGTTTAATATAGGCATTCGCGATGGTTGTGTTAAATCGCTCATACTCACGCATTTGAGGGCTTACTTGTGATGAGAGCGAGACCATGGCGTTTGGCATTTTTTCAGCTAAAACTTCAGCAATGAGACGTTCATGACTGTCGTTTACATAAGAGTGTAGAAGCCCCACTGCGATGCTCTCAAATCCAGCTGTGATAATTTCATCGGCCAATGCCTCAATATCAGCGCGCTGCAGCGGTATAAGTACTTTGCCATCAGCTTGCATTCGTTCTGCGACTGTATAGCGAAAGTTGCGTGGTAATAAAGGATCTGGCAATTTGAGATTTAGGTCGTATTGCTCAAACCGGCTCTCTGTCCTCATCTCGATAACATCGCGAAACCCACTGGTCGTAATAAGTGCCGTTTTAGCACCACTGCGTTCAATCAATGCGTTCGTGGCCAGAGTCGTTCCATGGATAATTTGAGAAATTTTCTTTGGATCAATGCCAGACAAACTACAAACTTGATGCATCCCCTCAATTATTGCATTCTCCGGCGCTGTGTAAGTGGTGAGCACCTTTGACGAATATTGCGCAGTTCCGCACTCTAAAACAATATCTGTAAAAGTGCCGCCGATATCGACGCCCAAGCGAACGGATTTATTTTGCATTGAAGTCTCCTTGTCGGAGGTATTGTAGAAGACATTTTAGTATCATGTAAGATTATTTAAAATATCAGATTGGTAAATTTTATTTATAAATAGTTATCGGAGAATTGAGTGGCGATCATTGCTGTTCTTTGTGGCTTTTTCGCGATGTACGCCATCGTGCGCTGGATACAATAGCGTGCCTGAAATGCCATTCCATTGGGCGTCCATCCATAATTTAACTCGATGAGTGTTACATCTATGAAGAGCGTTCCGTCTGCTAGTTGCTTGGTTGCCATTGCTTTTGGTAAAGCTTCGGCTCCCATGCCATCAGCATTTATCTGCAAAATAGCAGCCAGGTTTGATGATAAAACTGGGTGTGCTATGTGCAATTTTAAATGTTTGGCCGCGAGAAAGTGTCTCGAGTTATTTTAGAGTTATGGCCATAAATATGAATTACCTCGAAGCTTTCGCTAGACCATAACTATTTGTGACGTGAGGTTATTATAACTCTGTCGTGGAAACGATTGCCAGACCATGATTCCGTGTTTTAGGGCTTCGCTTACTATACCAAGGATGACATAAATGTTTCAAGTTTTCCCAACTGCGCGCCTTCGGCCATCACCTTTCTTCCATTCTGCAATGGCCGAAGGTTGTACTAGCGCTTCCATCTATAACCGTATGATATTACCTGCTAGTTTTGGTGATAAAGAGAAGGAGTATAGTGACCTAATGAATGGGGTCGTGATGTGGGACGTCGGGGTGGAACGTCAAGTTCAGCTTGAAGGTCCTGATGCTGCAAAACTCGCACAAATATTGAGTCCCCGAGATCTTTCCAAATGTAAGGTTGGACAAGGCAAATATGTTGCGATGTGCAATCATGACGGTATATTGATCAATGATCCGATATTATTGAAATTGCGTGAAGATCTTTACTGGTTTTCAATTGCTGATAGCGATATCTGGTTCTGGGCACGAGCGATCGCGGCGGAGCGTCGTCTAGATGTTAAAATCAGTGAACCGGATGTATCGCCTCTGGCAGTGCAGGGGCCAATGGCAGAAACTGTTGTTGCCTCAATTTTTGGTGACTGGGTTCGGGATTTAAAGTATTTCTGGTTCAAAGAGACAGAACTGAATGGAATTCCACTTGCCGTGCAACGTTCTGGTTGGTCTAAACAAGGTGGTTTTGAAATTTATCTGCGTGATGGAAGCCGAGGCACTGAGCTTTGGAATATCGTAAAGCAAGCAGGCCTGCTTTATAATATAGGAAACGGTGGTCCCACTTCGCCTGAACGTACTGAAAGTGGCCTTGTCAGCTGCGGGTCCGACACTGATGATACTACCAATCCATACGAGGTCCGCCTTGGGAAATTTGTGGATTTGAATCTTCCTGATGATGTTATAGGCATTGAGGCCCTCCGTGGCATTCATGCCGATGGGCCAAAACGCCATCAGCTTGGGCTTGTTTTGGATGGTGACAGTTCTGATCCATTATCCTTCCATTGGGAAAATATTACAGTAGGGGATCAAAAAGTTGGTGATATGACCAATTGCGTTTGGTCTCCGCGGATGCAAAAAAATATAGGTTATGCTTTGATTTCAAAAAAATTCAATGTTGGAGATACTGTAGTTTTGGAGCGCTCTAATGAACGCAAAGTAAACGCCCAGTTGGTTGATTTACCATTTTATTAAAAAGTGATTGGCCATGCATGGGTTCATTTGTGCGTATTTGATGGCCCCAAAATTCTTTAAGTTTATCTTTTTGGTATGGTCTTGGAATCGATTGAACATGCTTGACCCTTTGCCGCAACAATGATTTCTAAATGGTTAAGATTTAGAAGGAATTTGCGCCCATGAAAAAGATCTACGGATCAGCTAATGAGGCCTTAGAGGGCTTGTTGTTTGATGGAATGTTTATAGCCGCTGGCGGCTTTGGCCTCTGTGGACTCCCTGAAAATTTGCTGAGTGCCATTCGAGACGCGGGGACACAAAATCTGACGTTTGCTTCTAATAATGCCGGTGTTGATGATTTTGGCATCGGTATATTGCTTCAAACTAAACAGGTTAAGAAAATGATTTCGTCTTACGTTGGAGAGAATGCAGAGTTTATGCGCCAGTATCTCTCCGGTGAGCTTGAACTTGAATTTAATCCCCAAGGAACTCTAGCTGAACGTATGCGGGCAGCAGGCTGTGGCATCCCAGGATTTTACACTAAGACCGGTGTGGGCACTATGATCGCTGAGGGGAAAGAGCACAAAGATTTCAATGGAGAAACCTTTATTCTTGAGACGGGCTTGTTTGCAGATGTGTCAATTGTGAAGGCATGGAAGGCTGATGAAACTGGTAATCTAGTTTTCCGCAAGACGGCTCGTAATTTCAATCCACCAGCTGCTATGTGTGGCAAGGTTTGTGTCGCTGAGGTTGAGGAAATTGTCCCAACAGGCAGCCTTGATCCTGATCTTATTCACTTACCGGGAATTTATGTTCATCGGTTAATCCAAGGCACACATGAAAAACGTATTGAACAACGCACAGTGAGGGAATCCTAATGGTTGGAGCAAAAGGTTGGGATCGCAACCAAATGGCCGCGCGGGCGGCTTTAGAGTTAGAAGATGGAACATATGTCAATCTTGGTATTGGCATTCCAACATTGGTGTCCAACTATATCCCGGAGGGCGTAGAAGTGACGCTACAATCTGAAAACGGAATGCTGGGAATGGGCCCGTTCCCAACAGATGACGAAGTTGATCCAGATTTAATCAATGCCGGTAAACAAACCATTACACAGTTACCTCAAACTGCCTATTTTGACAGTGCAACTTCGTTCGGTATGATCCGGGGTGGAAAAATAGCGATGGCTATTTTAGGAGCCATGGAAGTGGCTGAAAACGGTGACCTTGCGAACTGGATGATCCCGGGCAAACTGGTTAAAGGAATGGGGGGCGCCATGGATTTGGTGGCCGGTGTTGGACGTGTGGTTGTGGTTATGGATCACACCAACAAAAAAGGTGAAAGCAAAGTTTTGTCCGCATGTACCTTGCCACTAACAGGCGCAGGGGTCGTAGATCGTATAATTACCAACCTTGGAGTTCTCGATGTTGTTGAGGGTGGATTAACGATTGTTCAAACCGCTGAAAATGTTAGTGAAGATGATCTGCGGGCAGCAACGCTGGCTACAATAATTTGACAATATAGATGCGCCAATTACTAACACTCAAAACGTCGTCTAGATCTACAAAGCTCGTGCTTTTAATGGGGTAAGGCTCAACGGTTCAAAT
>Ga0308003_1001066_pt1 | contig 12133 bp, 27 predicted proteins | sample Neamet36_FD_203159 | JGI IMG/M metagenome (GOLD analysis project Ga0308003, IMG submission 203159) | Marine microbial communities from water near the shore, Antarctic Ocean - #36 | ecosystem: Environmental > Aquatic > Marine > Unclassified | place: Southern Ocean | collected 2014-06-06
TATGGCTCAATTGAAATTGGCAACCGTGGCGGCATCATTACCAAAAAAACTAAGCTCTATGCGCCATTGGATTAGTGTACGAGAAAATTCTACTTTTGACCTGCGTTGTTTATCGGGGGGATTACCCCCCAAAGTACCTTTTTTATTTAGACATAAAAAAACCCAGTACAGTGACTGGGTTTTCTACAATCTGTATAGTATCCAACCTAAAGTTTTATAAGTCAGAAAAGTATTGAGGCATTAATGAAGTACACTATAAAAAAGATTTTTTCATATCTCGTGAGCTTAACTTTTCTTGTTATCGCAGTAGCTTCATTTTCGGGATCTGTATTTGCTATATTTATCCGGCCAGATATCAACGTAGCCTCCACGCTTATAATTATCACTTTAATTTCTACAATCGTTACCATTGCAGCTATTAAATCTTACAGGCAAAATTCAAAATTTCAAAAAAACACATACGCCTATTATTGTTCAACTTACCCAAACTACGCGAAACATAGCTCGGTATCATGCGCTTGGTGTGGTAGCTCGAAAATACATGTTAGAGCTCTAATGAATCGAACATTCCACAGAGAGCACTTCTGTACTCAGTGCGGCAAAGTCTTATATTATTCTCCTGAAGGAGTATGATTTTTCGTTTGGGTGCTGCTGAGTCAGTTACTGCGAGAGTGGCATAAATATACACCCTGATTAACACGGTGACAAACCACCACTAACGCCGTTGACAAGTTGCCTGTGGATAAGATCAGCAAACCCTTGCCAGACGGGCACTTGTTAGAACCGCCTGAATCAAGGTGTGCGCCTTGTTCAAACGTCGATACATCGTCATGTGTGAAACCTTAAGGGCTTTTGCCTTTTGCGCGTGGGTTGAATCAAACTGTAAATAGAACTCCATCACCACGTTTCGCAAGTCTATCGGCAGTTGATTAACACACTTTTCCATTTCTTCTGATTGCAAATCCATGCAAGGCGCTCCACCAGTAGACCGCACCAACACACCACCGCTGTCAATCAACTTTCCTAATATTGACCCTTGCCCACGAAGGTAAACGCCACCTCGCCCTACTTGTTCAGCCCAACTGACTAACCGCCCATCGATGTAACTAATCATTTAGTGGCCCTAGATGGCGTGCCGAACAATCCCATAAGGCCTGCCAATTGCTCAGTTCCGTAATCACGTTCCTCTTGGGTTGGTTGTTTGGTAATCATCAAGGGGAATTCCCGTCTTTGTATCGCCTGCATGCCAGCAATTGTATTTTGCTCTTCACCGCCGGTAGATCGCCCAAGGCACATGTTTCTAAAATCTGTTGCACTTGGTGGCCATGCGCCTGTCCATTCCCGCAGCGCATCGATGCCAGCTTTAAATTGAAGCGTTGTTAGATCATCAAGGAATGTTGCCCAGCTTCCATTGTCGGCATAATCGTGCGAGCTGGTCCACTTGTGCCCAAACAGATCAGACATCACCTCCCAAAGGCGCTCGATTAGTCTCTCGCTCAGCTCTTTCCCGTTGTGCTTGTCTTGCGGCGTTGACTGCCCGCACCCTTGCAGGGGCTGAGTTGTTAACTGGCTGATTGTTTGCATTGGCATGATTCAAGGTTCCTCGTGGTGGATAAACAGATTTCCAGTTATTCAGAATTGCAGCTTCCAGCAGAGCTGTTGGGTCGTGCCCTAGGGTTTCTAACCTGCTAACTTCGTTGATCAGGATTGTTAGCGCTCGCTGTGTCATCGGTGATTTAATAGAATTTCTCATGTCGATGTAATCGGCCATCAACTGAAAATTAATGTGCTGTGGCAAATCGTCCAAACACAGAGAATTTTTTTTGTTTACTTTTTTTATAGGTTCCTTGATAGGTTCAGAAGAGTGATAGGTTATGGGTGACACTGTGTCACTACTAAAATCGAGTGTATAAATGTTGGATTTGTTTAATTTAACACCCTTTCTATGCTCAATAATCACGAACCCTTGGCGCTCCAATTCGCCAACGTACCGAATTACCGACCGCTTAGACATTTCGCAAACGTCGGCTAAATGCTGGTAACTAGGAAAGCATTGCCCTCGGTCATCGGCAATGTCTGCAAGCATCATCAGAACGAGCTTACAGCCAGAGCTACCCGTTTGTATTGGTTTGGCTTTTGCCATCATTGTGAAGCTCACTTAACTGCCCCCTGTCTACATCGTGGACTATTCTCAGTGGTAGATGGTTCGCGAGCCAGTGACAGGCGGCGCGCACATTCTTCACTACAGCACAGCCGCCCAGTTATGCGACCTCCTGGCAAAAAATCACGGCCTACTCGGATGCTTCGTTGGCAATCCACCGAACACTTTTGTTTTTTTATAGACATACGTGTCTCCAATATTGCTATTGTGTAAATAAATCAAAACGTCATCGCTTTATAAATAACCGCACCTACCCGCTTAGCGTGCGTCATAAAAGGACTAATCACCCTCAGGTTTTGCTGGCACTTCGCGCCCTATACCCATCAGCATGCCCGTTTCATCTTCTACTGCTAATAACTCACCATCCAGCGAGTAGCAGCACTCCACTTGCCTTACAGGATTTTCGGCAGTACCATCGCCTAACCAGGTATCTACCATAATGACCTGCATTTTTTTAACCGAAATCGGTAACTGGTGCTTTTCTATGAACATAATTAAACCCTATCAACCTATTGTGGACGTTGCGGATAAGCTAGACGCTATCCTTGAGGCCCATCCAAACGCCACGCCCAACCCTGAAGCGATGGCACTAATTACCGAGCAGCGTGTGCTGATCAGAGAAATAGACCTTGGCCACTCTTCCGAAATAGCGGGAAAATTTATAGACAAGGCTGGAACCTTTTACAGCGTTAGAAAGCATAAAAACTATAAAAGCTTTGGCCCTGATTTACTCTTAGCAGAAATGCGTAACTGCGTTGGACTTATCCGCAATAGAGCACAGATCAGAGCAAACATAGCCGCAGAACGAAACAACCCTACTGATTAAGGCTCTCGTATTGTCAGCTTTGAGCGCGATCCATCGCACCCCATCGGCGGAAGTGGGCCATGGAATGGATCGAATTCTGCGACATAAGAGCTATCCTTACACCAACGATAAGTACGAACTATCCTTTCAGGATCACCGTGTTCACCAAAACCTCGCCAAGAAACAACCTCAATCACATCAATGATTTGGGCAAGAACAGCCCCTCTATGGCACTCTACAGCCATGGTTGAGACCCCTCAGAGCCTAGCGCATCAAGCCGGGCTTTGGTTTTAAGCAAACTACCCAGCGCATCATCAGCATCACAGCCAGTTGCGAGAGCTAACTCAAACGCCATTTCGAATAACTTACTTTTTCCGCCAGCGCTTAACGTGCCTTCAGCTTTACTTTCTTCACTCATAACATTTCTCACTTTCAATTAATTAACACGCCGCGAAACCCGCATTGTGGCGTTCTAACGCTTGCTGGCAGCCGATGCATGTGGTGCAGCCGCGCACCGCGTCGCGCCTTGGTTTAGGAATGTCGTTACCGCATTCCTCACATTCCAGCGCGCTAACGCTGGGCTTACTTAAACTGGCTTGCTGGGCTGCATCTAAGGCCACGCTAAGCGATTGTTCTTGTATTCTTTGGGCGTAATCAGCTGCATCCATACATCACCTCACATAAACTGTTTGGCGCGCTCTAGCACATAATGAGCGCTTTGATTAAGCCGCAACACTGCCGTTTCTAGCTCTTTAAGCTCGTCAGCAGTCACACGACCACCGTCTAGGCTTTGCTGCACCTTGGTGCTTAGGTCACCTAGCCGCGTGACGCAAGTGGTAATGTTATCCAGCATGGCCATGTCACTACCGCCACCCATGTTGCCCAAATCCAACCACACCGCGCCTACTCTGGCGCAAATGGCATCTAAAATGCGGGGGTCTTTGGTCACCTCTAATATTTGCTCCACATCCACCGCATAGAGATTGTGTGACGTTTGAGTGGGGTTAAGCTTTTTTTGCAGCGTGCCTGGGTTACTAACAAAGACTGAGGCCACTCCTACACATTTACCGGGGTAGCTTTGTACCGCCAAATAGCACGCTTGCTCTAGCGATAATGTTGTTGTTTCTGTCATGTTCAATTCCTTTATTAGTGCGGTCTTTGCCGCTGCTACACCAAATGCAAATTTGTAAAAGCCTGCTATCGTTAAAATACTTACATCAAAAAGTCAGGTGTTTAAAATGAAAACACAAGAGCCTAAAATCACTGTAGGTGATCTCATAGACCAGCTGTCTATACATAACAGAAGCATGGAGCTCGACTTTTCGGGGCTCGATTACTACCGCCTAAAACAGCGAAGCGACACCATCATGCAGGTTGAGTTCGAACAAAGCGTATACCGCAGTAAAGATGGCGATATTTTTATCCAACACATCGACTAAGCTGTGTTTTCACAGCTAAGTGCGGTAGCTGCTGGCGCCAGCCTTGAAGCTTTAAACCTGTTCTACGCCCCTGTCGCCTCACTTCTAGCTGATAAAAACAATTGGCTATAGATGAACCGTGATATAACTTAAACTGTTGTTTAGCTGCGCATTTTTCTGGCGCATATATCGTCACACGCCACTGGCCACCTTTTTTAACAAAGTTAATCGGGCATCCTTGTAGAGGAACAGCGGCCTTAAAATACATGCTTGGCAACTTTTCTGGCGGCGGCTCAGGCAGTAGATTTTCCATATTCAATGCTTCAATATGATGTAGCTCCATCTTCAACTCCTTATGTGGTGCAGGGGGCTTTAAAACGCCGTAGCCCTATCGACTTATTCCCACTAAACTGCCGCTAACGTTTCGGTTGGGCGGTAAAGCTCTGGCCGATAGGCCAATTCACCTTTTGTAATCAACGCTAACCGCATGGCTTGCTTTTCTGGGATGATGCCACCCCAATAGCTCACTGCAGAAGAAGATATGCTTAATACTTCAGCAAGTTTAGTTTGCGAACCATAGTGGTTAATCGCTGCTTCCTTCTTCATAGTTTGCCCTATCAAATTCAAGTTTTATTGATTTTACAACTACAAGGTTTCTTGAGTCAAGTTTAAGTAAACTTAAATTTCATTAAATTGGGTAAAAAAGATGTCCACACTTGGCGAAAGAATCAGAAGTCAGCGTAAGCTCTTAAAGCTGACACAAAATAGTTTGGCCAAGATGGTTGGCGTGACAGGTGCGACGGTATCGCTGTGGGAGAAGGAGGAGACGCTTCCAAAAGGTGGTAGTCTATTCTCACTCAGTAAAGCCCTTCTTTGTAAGCCCGATTGGATTCTCTATGGTACAGGCGACGTAACAGAGCTAAGCAACGTTACACACGCGCCACCTGTGAAAAAAATGATTCCTGTTATAAGTTGGGTGCAGGCCGGTGCCTTTTGTGAAAGCAACGTTCTAGAGCTGCACGAAGTAGAGGAATGGCTCCCCTGCCCAGCTAGCGCCAGTGATAAAGCATTTGGTTTGCGAGTAAAGGGCGACAGTATGACGTCGCCACACAGAGCTGAACGGAGCTACCCAGAAGGAATAGTGATTTATGTAGACCCAGAAGTAGATATAACCTCTGGCCGCCGCGTTATAGCTAAATCAGCTTCATCAGACGAAGCCACATTTAAAACCTATGTGGAGGATAACGGTAAAAAGTACCTAATCCCTATAAACCCACAGTTTCCTACAATAGAAATAACGCCGGATGTGCAGGTATGTGGGGTGGTTATTGGTAGTTATTGGCCTGAGTAGACAATATGTCGATCAAAAAGTACTTCAATGCATTTTTTTTCCTTTTACTCCTTCTATCAATGGTTTGGAGTGCATATTACTACGAAGACTTAGAGGTGATGAGGTATAACCAAATAGACTACTATTTATTCTTCCCAGCATTCATCATATCATTGTATTTGACCAACCAAGTAAGATACCAACACGTTAAGCTTTTTATTTGGTGGAAAAAAGCATACTTATGTTGCATTTTTTTTGTTTTTATTTATTTCATGACTAGTGGTCTTTTACGAGTCACATTGCCTGTACTTGCCCATAGTGTTTCCACAAAAGCTCCAATCACATTGACACGTCAGGTGAAGCGAAAAGGAGACGAGTATTATTCAGACTCGTGCCAGGGTGCTGTGAGCATTTTACCTATGTATTTTTTTAACTTACATTCTGACCGTTTGTGTGGGCTTATTAGCTATAATGATTGGATGAGACTAACACCTAACACGGTACTTAAAATCCATGGTTTAAGCTCTTTTTTTGGAATAACCTATACTGGTTATGAGTTGGTGGAACTAAATAAAAAGTGACAGTAGCCAAAGTGTGAAACCTAAGGTAACAAGTATGCCTAGCCCACTCATACAAATTGCCCACGCAGTTCCTTCATAGGTATAGGATACTTGATCCATACATTCTAAATCGGCACTGCCTTTCCCATAAACTAGTCGCTTACCTCCAATAAACAAAAGAAAAGCTGTCATTAGCAGCCCCATAAACATAGACAACAAATCACTTTCTGTCCAATCTACGCCGACATCCAAAAACATCTGGATGAGCGCATAAAACCACATACTAGCCAGACTTAAGCAACCTATGCTTCCAAATATCGTTATCTTGTTACCCACTGAGCCTCCCTACCTTAAATTTCTTCGATACACATAAAGCTAGCACTGTTTTTTTAATATTGCACGCAGAATTACTCGAAACACTCAATCCCCAAAGGCCGCCACAACTTTGGAGGATAACGGTAAAAAGTACCTAATCCCTATAAACCCACAGTTCCCCACTATAGAGATAACGCCCGATGTGCAGGTTTGTGGGGTGGTTATTGGGAGTTATTGGCCAGAGTAGATGTACTCTGTGGTTAATGCTACTTGCACAGGAAGAGGCTGCAAGATTGCAGTGGTAGTTTTTGATTGACTATGCACGCTTTTCAACTACCTTAGCTAACCACACCGATATAAATGTAATCATATGTAGCGTACCAATTATTGCTTCACTTGCAACAATATACTTGCCTGTCGTGTTACCTGGTACAAACTCCCCAAAACCTAGCGTTGTAAAGGTGACTACAGAAAAATAAACTGCATTATGAAAATCAGCAGTCCAGTTTTCTCCGGTCACTAAATCAAATAAAAAATAATAAGAAGCATAAATTATTATAATCAGCAAAGTAACACTAGTGTACAGAATTACTAGCTTCAACATGCCCGAGTGCGCAATCGTACTGAATTCAGTATGAAGAGAGTAGGTATAATAAGCATATGCATAGCAAATACTAATAACAGCTAACCAACCAATTATTGCCCCAGACTGACCTCCATATAAATAACTTAATGTGAATAGAGTAATAAAGGCTAAACCCCAAGACTGAAGAGCCCTAAAACTTGCTAACCTAACAGTATTCTTAACGTCATCTGACAACAGAGTGCAGAGTCTGGTGTAATCCCTTTTAAACATTCAATATCCACTTTTTAACAACGTCAGATAGCGCATCTCTAACTTCTTTTGACGCCATTATTTCTTTTAATACTTTTCGCAACTTTGTTCCAGTAGTTTTGTACCACACCCCTTTTGGATACAACTTTAGATCAGACTTACTCTGTTTAATTACTTTCTCAATCTTCTGTGTTTCTTCTGGAGTTAAGTCCATTTTTTTTCAAGCTCAACGACTCGTTCATGGATTTTATCAAGCTTTGATCTCATTTCATTTTTTTCATCCTCTTCAAAATAAGACTCTGGATCCTCAATATTTTCATCAATGCTATTTTGAAAGTCCTCACTCAACTCATCAATCGCTGGACTCAGCAATAATCTAGAATTAGTTAGATCATCTACGATGTTTTCAACCCAAGCGCTGACACTGTCAATCGCAAGATCGATGTTTTCATGGGTGGTTTCTTCATAGTTCTTATATGAGCCTGGTATCTTTGTAGTACTAATTATTTTGTTAGAACTGCCTCTGCTAAAGTTCTCTAGCGTTAAGCCAAATGGGTTAGATGAATAATTTTCACTTAAGACAAAGATATATTTTGGGAGTGCTTTAAAAGTAATCCGTGCTAGCTCAGATGAATTACTCTCAAACTGACAGTCAAAGTCCTCTATTATGAAACTGCCATGATCCAGACATTTAAGTATTCTATTAATGATTGAGTTTTTAAGTGTAGCCATGAAGTACCAAATTCCTTTTTATGGTTAACAAAGCCTTTATATTTTAGGCGACAATTAACTCATACAAATATTATAATACTAGCATGAGAAGTATGGATTTCTAAAACTTCCCGCAAAAATAACAATACATCCACCATCAAGTGCATTTTTTTAATTTTTAGTATCACGACAAATATGCCCGAACTTATCGGGACATTCTATTCCAAAGCCTAAAATCAAGTTAAATTGATAATTGTCTTGCTTTTTAAATCAAGATAACTTAAATTAATTTGAGTTAACTACTACATCAACCACAGGAACCACACCAATGCCCACCTCGCAGTTTGATGAACTGGTAGACCTGTTTGGCACCATGAAGGATGAACAAATAGAGCTGCGAGAGCAATTAGATGCAATGCGTGAGCAAGTGGCCTTGCTGAGTGAAGTACTTATTAGCAGCGTGCCAGCCATTGGCCAAGAATATGAAAACGTATAGGTATAAACCATGAACAGCGTAAGCCAGCTAACCATGCAAGAGGCCTCTAAAATGCTAGGAGAAGGCCCAAGAATACTCTACCGCAAGCTACGCAAGGCAGACGTGTTGATTGAAGGCACGGGGCTACACAACCAAGCACGCCACCAATATGTAGAACGTGGTTATTTTGTGATTGAGATGGCGAGCTATAGCCGTGGCGATGTATTGCACCACACTACCAAAACACTCGTTACACCTAGCGGCCTAGCGTTTATACGGTCTGTGTTAGATGAACAAAAAAGAGGGCAAACAAGTGAAATTTCAAATTAAGAATTGGTTGCCGATAGTTCTATTTCTGGGGTCGCACAGAGCGATTGGCGTGCAAGACAGTATGCCTCCAAACCTGCGCACACCTCCCGCTAAACCAAATGACGTTCAGGCGAAAGCCAAAACCATGGCACAAGCAAAACGTGACCGCAAAAACGCCAAACGCGCTGCTATCAGACTAAACAATGCAGGAGTTAATAACAAATTATGAGCGCATTCATCACATTGCACGTTAACTTAACACCAGAAGCGGCTAGCGCCCTAGCAAGCTTTGTTAAAAGAGCAAGCTATAGAGACCTAAAAGACCAAAATGACAGCTCAGACCAAGCCGAAGCCGAAGCCTTTCACATGGTGTCTGCAGCTCACGCAATCAATGGCGCACTGGTAAACCAAGGCCACACGCAGCGTGTGAAATAGGTAGCACTATGATTACTAGATATTTTAGGCGCCAGTGGTATGTGCTGGACCCATACGGGTTTTTGGTGATTGCAGACGTCACCTACATCAAAGCCCAGTGGGTGGCCTTTTGCAGCCCCTTTGCTGCGTATGTGTGTTGCGATCATTCTCAGTTTTTATAAGGAAGTCATCATGAACTATTCAAATTTTTGCTGTACAAAAGACGCTCAGGAACACCTTAATCAGCCGTTTATAGCCCATGGGCATTTAGTGGCAAGCAATGGCTGCATTATGATCGCTAACCCAAACACCAAAGACGCATTGGAAGGCACTCCCCTACTCCAAGGGGAATGGCCTGCACTGATGGCGTTCATCACTGTGTTTATTAGCACTGCTGGCACCGCTTGCTTTACCCCGATAGACCCTAGCACTATCGCTCTACACGATAAATCAGTGTGTTCAACCTGCCAAGGTAATGGCTTGGCATATACCGCTCATTGCGGCGAATGCGATGGTAATGGTGGGTTAGATCTAGATAGCGACTTCCACACCTACACTGTGGAATGCAAATCATGTGGTGGTGAAGGTGAACGCCACTTTACGGGTGCAGACCCCGTTAACGGCCCTATCGATTGTGAACAATGTCACGGCTCTGGTCAAACGTTTGGCCGTGATGAATTTGTGGTGATTGAAGGGGTTCACATCCACCCAAAATATGCTGAGCTGATCTTTAGCCTTCCTGACCTTCACGTAAGCGGTGATCTATCACAGAACATGCTCCTTTTTAAATCCTGTGAGCACATTGGTGTGGTTATGGGCATGCGCGTTTAATACGGCTAACGCCTAGGCCCACACAACGTTTGGTAAGCAGTCACACAACAGGATATAACCTAATGAATAGCTATTATCGTATACCCCAACAGGGCCTCAATTTTTCTGGCGAGCTGATTATAGATAACTTCGCTGGCGGCGGTGGCGCAAGCACGGGCATAGAAGCGGCATTAGGCAGACCTGTTGATATCGCCATTAACCACGACCCCGAAGCCGTGCGAATGCACGAAGTTAATCACCCTCAAACACAGCACTTTTGCGAGTCAGTGTGGGACGTAAAGCCGCTAGAAGCATGCAAAGGCCAGCCCGTAGGTTTGGCGTGGTTTAGCCCAGACTGTAAGCATTTTTCCAAAGCGAAAGGGTCTACACCAGTCAACAAGAATATTCGTGGGCTAGCATGGGTTGTTCTTCGTTGGGCTGCCACGGTGCGCCCAAGAGTCATCATGCTTGAAAATGTGGAAGAGTTTAAGAAATGGGGTCCATTGGTCACCGGCGAAGATGGGGAGCTACGCCCTTGCAAAGCAAACCAAGGCCGCACGTTTAACAGCTTTAAAAATGCATTAAAGCGACATGGGTACCAGGTAGAACACAAAGAACTCCGTGCCTGTGACTACGGCACCCCAACCATTCGTAAGCGTTTGTTTTTAATTGCCCGGTGCGATGACCAGCCCATAAATTGGCCAGCACCCACCCATGGCGACCCAACAAGCACAGCTGTCAAAACTCGCCAGCTGAAACCATGGGTACCAGCTTCAAAAATTATTGACTGGTCTCTACCCTGCCCGTCCATTTTTGAGCGAAAAAGACCACTAGCAGAAAATACTATGCGGCGTATTGCTAGAGGCATTCAACGCTTTGTAATAGACAACCCTAAGCCGTTTATTGTGCGCATTGGGCAGCAAGGCCACGGCAAAGACGGCATGCAATATGAGCTTAAAAAGCCGTTAACTACAATTACAACGAAAGCCGAGCACTTACTAATAGCCCCCTACATACAACCCTATTACGGTGATAAAGCACCGATCGCAAGAGGCAGAGAGCTAACCCAGCCTATAGGCACACAAACGACAGAAAATAGATTCTCACTTTGCACGGCTTTTTTGGCCAAACATTTTGGCGGCGTTACCGGCACAACCCTAGACAAACCATGGCCAACTATCACAGCCATTCCCTGCCAGAACCAGATAGTCACCAGTCACTTATTAAAGCTGCGTAATGGCCAATTTGGCCAGAGCGTAACAGACCCAATTCCAACGCTCACCGCTGGCGGCACCCACGTTGGCGAAGTTAGAGCATTGTTAGTGCAATATTACGGTACAAGCCACGAAGCTAGCCTAACCAAACCACTACCCACCATCACAACACGCGACAGGTTCGGCCTGGTTATGATTCGCGGCGAAGCCTACGAAATAGTAGACATCGGCATGCGCATGCTTCAGCCCCATGAGCTATACGCCGCACAGGGGTTTCCTAAGGATTATGTGTTCACGCATGATTCAAAAGGCAAAAAGATCACCAAAACCCAGCAAGTGGCAAAGTGTGGCAACAGCGTTTGCCCAAAACTTGCCCAAGCGTTGGTTGCAGTAAATGTGACTATTAGCTTAACGATTGGAGAGGTTGCGGCATAATGCTTAAAACATGGAGCCAAATCAACCGCGAGTGGTTTGCCAAAGGGTCTAGGCCCCCAAAGGCAAGCTGGCAAGCGTTGATTATGCAAGGCGCTGTGTCTGGCAAAATACTGGCAGGTATTCCCTACATTGAAGAAGACTATTTGGCGGCCAACACTGACCTGTCTGAATGTAGAGACATGGAAATGCCGAATTTATTGGAGTAGGCTGTGAGTATATTTAATAAAAAAAACCCGAACACCATGGCAAGACCTAAAAAACAACGCACCTTCGATGGCGTGGTGCTAGCAGATCACCTGTACAAAGATAACAAAGGCCGCATAGGCTATTGGCGTTACTGC
>Ga0308003_1001067_pt1 | contig 12113 bp, 9 predicted proteins | sample Neamet36_FD_203159 | JGI IMG/M metagenome (GOLD analysis project Ga0308003, IMG submission 203159) | Marine microbial communities from water near the shore, Antarctic Ocean - #36 | ecosystem: Environmental > Aquatic > Marine > Unclassified | place: Southern Ocean | collected 2014-06-06
CATAAAAAAAGCCTCTCATTTCTGAAAGGCTTTTCGTGGTCCCACAAGGACTCGAACCTTGGACCACCTGATTATGAGTCAGGTGCTCTAACCAACTGAGCTATAGGACCATGTCGTTTTAACTATTTGACTAGCTATTAGACAGGAGTTAAACTCCTTGGCTTAAGACAAGCTTAAGCGCGTGCAAATGTATTCCTTTATTTCTTTATTTCAAAATAAATTTGATACTTTTAGCAGATGAATTTGAATTTTAATGCAATTATATTCGATTTGGGAGGTGTAATCCTTAATATCGATTATCATAAGACTATTTCAGCCTTTAAAAACATAGGGGTTTCTAATTTTGATGTCTTATATACGCAAGCAAAACAAAATAATGTATTTGATGATTTTGAAATGGGGAAAATTTCTGAATATGAGTTTAGAGACTATATTCGAAAAGTGTCTAATAAAAATTTATCAAATGAACAAATTGATTTAGCATGGAACGCTATGTTGTTAGATTTGCCTATTTCAAGAGTGAGGTTGTTGAATGAATTAAGTAAGATCTATCCAATTTACCTTTACAGTAATACAAATGCAATCCATTTAAAGGCGTTTAGACAGATTATAAAATCTAGTTTTGACAATGAACTGTTATTGGAAAGTTTATTCTTAAAAACATATTATTCGCATGAGTTAGGCATGAGAAAACCGAATCAAGATGGGTTTTTAAAGATTATTAATGCGCATGATTTAGAAATAGCATCAACTTTATTTATTGATGACAGTGAACAACATATAAAAGGAGCAACAGCAGTTGGATTACAAACTGTTTGGTTAAAAGATAAAACGATTGAAGAATTGTTTGAAGAATAGTAGTAAATTTACAAAAAAGAAAAAAATGAATTTAAGTTTAGAAGGAAAAACAGCAGTTGTTTGTGGAAGTACACAAGGAATTGGAATGGCAACTGCTACTGAATTAGCAACTTTAGGGGCTAATGTAATATTAGTAGCAAGAAATGAAGCGAAATTAAAGGAAGTAGCTAGTGCGTTACCAGGAAATGGAAATCATACATATGTGGCAGCAGATTTTTCTAGACCTGAAGCATTAGAAACGATAATAAATACATTTTTAAAAGATAAAGCAGTTCATATTTTAGTAAACAATACTGGTGGGCCTGCAGGTGGACCTATTAATGCCGCTAAAACAAGTGAATTTATCAATACATTTAATCAACATTTAGTATGTAATCATATTATGATGCAGGCTGTAAAAGATAAAATGATTGAAGCTAAATATGGTAGAATCATTAATGTAATATCAACGTCAGTTAAGCAACCATTAGACGGTTTAGGTGTGTCTAATACAATAAGAGGCGCTGTTGCTAATTGGAGTAAGACATTAGCTAATGAATTGGGTCAATTTAACATTACAGTAAATAATGTTTTACCTGGTGCTACTGATACAGTTAGGTTAAAATCTATTATTGAAAACAAATCAGCTAAAGTTGGTAGAGCAACTGAGGATATTAAAAATGACATGGCTAATGCGTCTCCAATGAAACGTATTGCACAACCTGAAGAAGTAGCAAATGCAATTGCGTTTTTAGCTTCTCCAGCCGCAAGTTATATTAATGGTATTAACGTACCTGTTGATGGTGGACGAACTAAGAGTTTGTAAAAATTAACTTTTAACTAAATACTAAAAAAGGACTCAATATTAATTGAGTCCTTTTTTCTTGTCTTCTATTTTTATATTCAAATTTAATAAATCTCAGGGTATTCAGTAGGATTAGATTCTTTCATAACATCATAAACCCCATCAAAAATTGTTTCAATACTTGGTTTTGAGAAGTAATCTCCATCCGTACCATAAGCTGGTCTGTGATCTTTAGCCGTAAGTGTTATTGGCTCAGAATCTAAATGGTAGTATCCTTTTTGTTTCACTAAAATTTGATCTAACATATAAGCAGTAGCACCACTTTCGTAATCTTCATCAACGATTACTAATTTGTTTGTTTTCTTTAAAGATTCAGTGATCATTCCATTAATGTCAAATGGTAATAAACACTGTGCATCAATTAATTCAACTGAAATACCTACAGCAGCTAATTCTTTAACAGCTAACGTACATAAGTTGAATGTTGCACCATAAGATACTAAAGTAAGGTCAGTACCTTCTTGTGTGATTTCTGGCGTACCTAATGGTTCACAAAACTCACCAAAGTTAGTTGGTTTCTTTTCTTTTATTCTATAGCCGTTTAATGGCTCAATAACTAAAGCAGGATCATCAGATTTTAACAATGTGTTATAAAAGCCTGCCGCTTTTGTCATGTTACGTGGTGTACAAACATGAATTCCTCTAATCGAATTTAAAATCATTCCCATTGGAGAACCAGAATGCCAAACACCTTCTAATCTGTGTCCACGTGTTCTAATAATTAATGGTGCTTTTTGTCCACCTTTAGTTCTGTAATGTACAGTTGCTAAATCATCAGACATGATTTGGATACCGTATAATAAATAATCTAAATATTGAATTTCTGCAATTGGTCTTAAACCACGCATAGCCATTCCAATTCCTTGACCAATAATTGTTGCTTCTCTAATTCCTGTATCAGCTACTCTAAGTTCACCAAACTTTTCTTGCATACCTTCCATTGATTGGTTTACACCACCAATTTTTCCAGTATCCTCACCATAAGTTAATACTTCTGGCATGTTTGTAAATATTTTGTCAAAATTTTCTCTTAATACTAATCTACCATCAATCATGTCATCTCCATCATAAGTTGGAGGAACAGCGGCAACGTTCATTGCAGATTGATCAGATTGAGAATATAAATGAGAAGAGTATCTGTCTTCATTTACAACTTCAGATGCTTTTAACCAGTTTAGTAATTCAGTTTTTGATGCAGAAGTTTCAGTACGCATATGACGTAATGCTTTTTTTGTAGCAGAAATAACATCTTTTCTAATTGGGTTCATTTCTGACTTTAAATCATCAGCAATCTTTTTAATAAATGCGCCATTTGAACTCTCAGTAGCTAAGGCGTCTAACATTGGTTGAACAGCAATAGCACTTTGGTTTAGGTCTGCTAAAAATTCAGTCCAAGCTTCTCTTTTTTGAGAAGATACTTCTTTTTTAGCTGCTTTTTCAATTACCTCTAACTCTTCATTAGTCGCAATGTCAGACTCTAAAATAAAGGCTCTAAATTTTTCAATACAATCGTATTCAACTTCCCACTTTAAACGTTCTTCAGATTTATATCTTTCGTGAGAACCTGAAGTAGAATGTCCTTGTGGTTGATTTACTTCTTTTACGTGAATTAATACAGGAACATGTTCGTCTCTGCATAATTTAATAGCTTTTTCATACGTTTCACAAAGTGAAGGATAATCCCAACCCTTAGTAACGAAAATTTCATAACCAGGTGTTTTTTCATCTCTTTGCATACCAGATAATGCATCTGAAATACTGTCTTTAGTTGTTTGGTGTTTTCTGGCTACAGAAATTCCAAAACCATCATCCCAAACAGACATGGCAAAAGGTATTTGTAAAACACCAGCAGCATTAATAGATTCCCAAAAAGGACCTTCACTTGTACTAGCATCTCCAATTGTACCAAAAGCAACTTCATTACCTTTATTTGTAAAATTAGTCATGCCGTGTAAAGCTTCACTCTTACGGTAAACTTTAGATGCTAAAGCTAAACCAACTAAACGTGGCATTTGACCTGCAGTTGGAGAAATATCAGCAGAACTATTCTTTTGTTCCATTAAGTTTTTCCAACTTCCATCATTATTTAAACTACGTGTTGCAAAATGTCCTCCCATTTGACGACCACCCGAAGCAGGTTCTTTTTCAATGTCAGTATGTGCATATAAAGCCGCAAAATATTGCTTTACAGTTAACGCGCCAATTGCCATCATAAAAGTTTGATCTCTATAATAACCTGATCTAAAATCACCATTTTTGAATTGTTTGGCCATTGCCAATTGAGCAACTTCTTTTCCGTCACCAAAAATTCCAAATTTTGCTTTACCAGATAAAACTTCACGTCTACCCATTAAAGAAACTTCTCTAGAAACTCTTGCAATTCTAAAATCGTTTAAAACTTCTTCTTTGTATTTTTTGTCAACTGATATAGTTGTTGCTTGTGATTTAGCCATAATGTGTGAATTTTGCAAGCGTAAAGGTAGTGATTTTTAACGAGATTTTCTATTTTTTTAATCGATTTATTTATGCCTTATTATGCTGTGATTATAGTCAAAAACAGAATGATATCGTTGGTTTTTAAATCAATAATAATACAGATGAATCAGTATTAAAAATGAGAGGAGTGTTAAGTCAACTCATTTGTAATTAGTGTTTAAAGTTACTAATTAAGTAATGTTTATGTCAATAAGTAGTGTGTTAATTTCTACTAAGATTTACTTTTTTTAAATACAGGTACTGCAGAACATGGTTCACCAAACATTAACATTTTTACTTTAGGGACAAGTAAATCTGTTAATTCTACATAGGCTCTATTTGGATTTGGAATAGAAGAACATCCTTTCACCATAACACGCTGATTTTCTAATTCAATAACGTTGATTGACTGTAAGTTTTTGAAAAACAATTGACTTTCAGCTTCTTTTTTATCTCCAAAATAGATAATAGCATCTACCTTTTTTAATTCTGTAGTAATTAACATAAATGCCCATGCAGGAATAATTGCATCAACCGAACAAAATAACGCAATGTGCTTTTGAGTTAAAGAATTCCAGTCAAACGTTTTTATGAAGTCACGAAATAAGTCTTCTTTAATCACTAATTCTTGCCAAAGAGCTTGTTTAATATCAAATTCTTGAAATGAGGCAGTATTGTGATAATCACCTAAATCAATTTGGATGATATTTGCTTTTGCTACTTTATTTATTATTTCTTCTGACATGGTACAAAGATAATGATCTATATTTATATTTCAATAAATTATTTTGCTATCTTTAAATTATGAAAGGATTATTTTTAGGTATTATCTTATGTATTAGTGGAATTTTAAATGGGCAAAACCTGAAGAAAATAATTGATAAAAATGATGCAATTGCACTTCAAAACTATGTAGATACAGGAGGAGATTTTGAAGAGTTGATACCTATTTTAATACATGATAATAAAATCATACACATTCATCCTTTTGTGTATGCTGTACGTAAAAGCGACTTATATTTAGTAAAAGTATTTGTGAAAAATAAATCTATTTTTGAAAATTTTGACACACAATTGTCAATTGCTTTTGTTACTTCTATTCCGCGTAAAGATACTGAAATCACAGAATTTTTATTAGAAAATAATCCTAATGTAAATCAGATAAGTGAAATTTTTCATCATTATAATGGGTTAATGTTGGCACTTGTTTACGGAAAAGAAGAGTTGTTTTTTAAATTAAAAGATAAATCTGACTGTAATTTATTAAGTGATGAAGGTAACAATCTGTTTCATCTAATTGGAACGAATTCTAAAGTATATAATTCGAAAATTTTGAATTATTTAATTTTACAAAAAGATTTAGATATAAATTTAATTAATAATTATGGCAGAACGCCTTTGCATTATGCTGTAAAGAATGGTAATTCTGAATTGGCTTTTGAATTAATTAAACAAGGGGCAAAACCAAATGATTTAAATGATTTATATATTGATGCGGCTATTGGAGGGCATGTAAAAGTGTTTAAATATGTAAGGCAATTAATTAAAACCGATCCTAATTGGATTGCGTTTCCTGAAATGATTGATGAAAATGAAAAAACATTTTACGGGTTAGAATATGCCATAAAAAACAATAATTTTGAAGTAACAAAAATAATATTTAATGAAATGTTTAGTGAGGTGAAAAATGTAAAACATGATGATCAAATTGAGATTGTTACAAATATTTTAAATTCACGACAATTAGAAAATGATCAGTTTTGGCCATTATGGGAAGCAATACAATTTCAGAATAAAGTGTTATTTGAATTTTTAGTAAGAAGTATGGTTAAATTCAACAGTTTACAAATTGAATATACTGCTTATAATAGCTATGTTGAGGACGATTATACAGAAATAGCAGAAGTGCTTTTTACTAAATTTGAATACCGTTCTGCTAAAAGGCGTTTTGGAAAAGACTATGTTAAAAACTTGTATAAAGAATTAGGTATTAGTTTCTAATTGTTTTTTATAGTTTTTAAAACTATACTCCTTATCAAATTATTATATTTGTAGTCTTATAAATTATTAGTTTCTAATAACCAAGAACTAATAGCTAATAGCTAAATATAAAATGGAATATACTTTTAATCAAATAGAAACCAAATGGCGCCAATTTTGGGCTGAAAATAAAACATTTAAAGCTGAAGATAATTCAGATAAACCAAAATATTATGGTTTAGATATGTTCCCTTATCCTTCAGGAGCAGGTTTGCATGTTGGGCATCCACTTGGTTATATTGCATCTGATATTTATGCGCGTTACAAAAGGTTATTAGGGTTCAATGTGTTGCACCCAATGGGATATGATTCTTTTGGTTTACCAGCAGAGCAATATGCGATTCAAACAGGACAACATCCTGCTATTACAACTGATAAAAATTTAGCACGTTACCGTGATCAATTAGATAAAATTGGTTTTTCATTTGATTGGGACAGACAGGTTCAAACCTCTTCTCCAGAATATTATAAATGGACACAATGGATTTTTAAACAAATTTTTGCATCTTGGTATAATAGTGACACTAATAAGGCACAAGATATTTCTGATTTAATTGTGATTTTTGAAAATGACGGAAATTCAGATGTAAATGCGGTTTGTGATGAAGTAGATGTATTTACTGCTGAGCAATGGAATGAATTTAGTGAAGAGAAGCAACGTGAAATTTTAATGAGTTACCGTTTAACTTATTTGGCTGATAGCTGGGTAAACTGGTGTCCTCAATTAGGAACTGTGTTAGCGAATGACGAAATTAAAGATGGTGTTTCTGAACGTGGTGGATTCCCTGTTGAACAAAAACTAATGCGCCAGTGGAGTATGCGTATTTCTGCTTATGCAGATAGATTAATTTCTGGATTAGATACTGTAGATTGGACAGACTCAATTAAAGAACAACAAAAAAATTGGATTGGAAAATCGGTTGGTGCTTCTGTAGAATTCAAAATAGAGAATAGAGAAGATGCCATTGCTGTTTTTACAACAAGACCTGATACTGTTTTTGGTGTCAACTTTATGGTGTTAGCACCAGAACATGATTTGGTGGATGAATTAACTACTGATGAATTTAAAGAAGGTGTTGCAGATTATAAAAAACAAGCCAGTTTAAAAACGGAACGTGACAGACAAGCGGATGTAAAAAACATTACGGGTCAGTTTACTGGTGCGTATGCAATTCACCCATTTACTGGAGACAAAGTTCAAATTTGGATTGGTGATTACGTTTTAGTTGGTTATGGAACAGGAGCTGTTATGGCTGTGCCTTGTGGTGATCAACGTGATTGGGATTTCGCTAATCATTTTAACATTGAAATTAAAAATATTTTTGAAGGGGTTGATATCTCTGAAAAAGCCTATACTGAAAAAGAAGGTAAGATTTGTAATTCTGACTTTTTAAACGGATTAAAAGTAAAGAAAGCCATTAAGTTAGCAATTTACGAAATAGAGAAAAGAGAAATAGGAAAAGGGCAAACTAATTATAGATTACGTGATGCTGTATTCTCAAGACAAAGGTATTGGGGAGAACCATTTCCAGTTTACTATAAAGGAGAAACACCTTATTTAGTAGATGATGCTAAATTACCGGTAACGTTACCTGAAGTTGATGCGTATTTACCAACTGAAGATGGTGAACCACCATTGGCTAGAGCAAAAAAAGACGCTTGGAATGTATTTGAAGGCGACAGAATGGAATTCAATACTATGCCAGGTTGGGCAGGAAGTTCTTGGTATTTCTTAAGGTATATGGATCCAAAAAATGAAGCTGAATTTGTTTCTAAAGCAAAAGCGGACTATTGGGGACAAGTAGATTTATATGTGGGTGGTGCTGAACATGCAACTGGACATTTATTATATTCAAGATTTTGGACTAAATTTTTAAATGATAAAGGTTTTATTTCTTTTGACGAACCATTCAAAAAAATGATTAACCAAGGTATGATTTTGGGAAGGTCTAATTTTGTTTATAGAGACAAAGAAACTAGTAAATTTGTATCATTTGGTAAAAGAAAAGAATATAAAACATCTAGACTTCACGTTGACGTTAATATAGTTGATAATGATAAATTAGATACAGAAGCATTTAAAAATTGGTTACCAGAATATGCCAATGCTGAATTCATTTTAGAAGAGGACGGAACTTATATGTGTGGGCATGAAGTAGAAAAGATGTCAAAATCTAAATACAATGTGCAAACACCAGATTACTTAGTTGATAAATTTGGAGCAGATACATTACGTTGTTATGAAATGTTCTTAGGGCCTTTAGAACAAGCTAAGCCTTGGGATACAAAAGGGATTAGTGGTGTACATAACTTTTTACGTAAGTTCTGGCGTTTATTTCATAATGAAGCAGAAGAATTTGAAGTGACTGAAGGAGAGGCTGATAAAAAATCATATAAGACTTTACATACAACGATTAAAAAATTACAGGATGATTTAGAACGTTTTTCATTCAATACTGGCGTATCTAACTTTATGATTGCAGTGAATGAGTTACAAGCTCAGAAATGTAATAATAAAGCCATTTTAAAAGATTTAACTGTTTTAATTTCTTCTTATGCACCTCACATTTGTGAAGAGTTATGGTCGAAATTAGGAGAGACTGAAAGTATTTCATTTGCTAAATTCCCTGTGTTTAACGGAGACTTTTTAGTAGAAAGTGAATATGCTTATCCAGTATCTTTTAATGGTAAAATGAGATTCAAATTAGAATTGCCAATGACTTTAAGTAAAGATGAAATTGAAAAAGCGGTTTTAGAAGCTGAGCAATCTCAAAAATGGTTAGACGGTAAAGCACCTAAAAAGATGATTGTAGTACCAGGTAAAATTGTAAATATTGTAGTCTAATTAAATTACATAATTAATTAAAAAGCGCCAATACATTTTTATGTATTGGCGCTTTAAGTTTTGTTTATATAAGTTTAATGTTATGCTATAATATTCTATTCAATAGACCTTCTTTATTTGCAATTTTGTGTAAATGTGGGTTTTTTCTTACAGCTTCCATTAAGTTTAAATGACCTAAATGATGACAGTCAGAACCAATGACATCAATTAAATCACGGTCAATCATATCTTCTGCCATTTTTTTAACTGCAGGGCCATATTGACCTGATAATGAATTTATGTTTAATTGAATTAAACAACCTCTATTTCTGAGGTCTTCAATTTTTTTAAAGTCATTAAAATAATAACAGTAACGCTCAACATGAGCCATAATTGGTTTGTAACCTTGAGTTTGTAGACTGAAAACAACTTCATTTACTCGAGTAGGTTCATTGTTAAATGACAATTCAAATAGAACGTGATTATCTCCAAAAGTTAATATATTCTGTTGTTCAATAAGTTGTTCAAAATGAAAGTCTAAATAATATTCAGCAGCAGCTTCAATTTCTATAGTTAAGCCAGCTTCTAAAATACCTTGTCTAACTTTTTCTAAGCCATCTAAAATAATTTCAGGTGTGTTTTTATAGAAATCACTCATCACATGCGGTGTGGTAATCACTTTCTTGAAACCCAATTCAGAAAATCGTTTTAGCATTGCTAAACTATCTTCTAAGCTTTTAGAACCATCATCAATTCCAGGAATCAAATGTGAATGTAGGTCCGTGTGTAAAATTGAATAGTCAATTGGATCTAACTTTGGCTTGCTAGAGAAAATTTTTTTGAATAGATTCATTAGTACAAAACTACTAATTTATATTTGTAAAGCTAATCTTTAATAAACTTGTTTACCAAGTTTAACTTATTGTTTGTATAAGTTGTGATGTCATAAATAGTGTAAGTAATAAGAGTAATCTTTCATAGTTATGGTATAGAACTATTACACGTAAAGTATTACAAATGGGTTGGTTGTTGTTAAGGTTTTTTTTTGATAATCACCAGAAATAATGTCATCCATCCAGTCCGTATTTGATAAATACCAAGTGACTGTTTTTTCTAATTCTTCTTCAAAGGTGATAGATGGAATCCAACCTAACTCATCTTTTATTTTGGTAGCTTCAATAGCATAGCGCATATCGTGTCTAGCTCTGTCCGTTACAAATGTGATTAACTTTTCAGATTCTCCTGATGGACGATTGAGTTTTACATCCATAAGCGATTATTATTTTTGTATGGCGACTTTACTTTTCCATTCTGAATTGTCAATCAGTAATTGTACGAGATAAAAACCATTTGATACATCTGGTAGTGTCAATTTAATAGTTTGGTCTAAAGATAATATCTCTTGAGAATATACTAGACTTCCGTTTAATTCAAATAATTTTACCATCCCTGTTTTACCTATCATTTTATCTGGAACCGTTATGTTTAAGTTCTGCTTTAGTGGGTTTGGGAAAATCTGTAATTGGTCCCCTGCATCTTGATTAATAATTCCATTCATATCGCAATCCATTGTACTAATTTCTATCGAATCTGAATTAGTACAGCCATTTGTAGAAAGTACACTAACACTATATATACCTGCGCTATTTGCTATCAAGGTAGATGAAGTTGAATTGTCTTGCCATACATAAGTAACGTTTGCTATTGTTGCATCTAAAACAATTGAACTGTCAATACAAATTATAGTATCTATTCCTAGATTAATTTGAGGTGAAGGATTTAGTGCTATTTCAATAGAGTCAGTAGATATACATCCATTTACAGCGATTATGTCTACTGAGAACATACCAGAATCGTTGACTACAAAAGTAGGTGAAATTGAATTATCTTGCCATAGATAGGTCGCATTAGGAGCTGTTGCATCCAATATAATAGATGTTCCAGTACAAATTGTAGTGTCGGCACCAATATTAAGTTGAAGAGAAGAGAGAAGTGATATGTTAATTGAATCCGAAGCGAGACATCCATTTTTACTCACTACAACAGAATATAAATCAGCAGTGTTTGGAACAATCGTTTGACTTCCTTCTGCTGTCGACCATAAGTAACTACTCATTCCTGCTCCTGCATCCAAGACAAAATCACTTCCTGTGCATACAAGAGTATCGGGTCCAAGATCAACAGTAGGATAACTATATGAATACAATGTATGTTGGATAGAATCAGAACAGGATCCATTAACCACAAGTTTGAAAGTATTTGCTCCAGTTGTCAATATTTGAGTAGCGTAATCTTGAGCATTTGTCATAAGACTTCCATTTTGATACCATGATTGAGATCCAATAATACCAGTACTCGTATTTGTAAAGTAAATAGAATCACCAACACATAAAGAAGCACTACTTGCTGTATATGAAGCATTAATAGGGCAACATGTAATAACTGATAATGAAGATATAAAAGTATCGGTTGTACCTGAATTGAATTGACCATTTGTTGTGGTAGAATAAGATCCTGGTGGTAATAATCCTAAATCAACTGTTTGAGAGTAAGGAGTGAATACGGGAATACCAAAGCCTGGTTGAGTATAATTGACAACCACAGTTATGTTAGAACCTGCTACCACAAATGAAGTTCCGATAAGAGTATAGCCTGGATATGAATGCATTCCAGACACGGTAAGAATTGTGTTTGAACAATCAGTTGCAGGAGTATTATTTAGTGTGACCGAAGTGACTGTGACTTGAGAGTGAACTTCTCCTGAATAGAAAGCTATAATAAAGAACAAAAATGGTAATAAATTTGAATGTAATGCTTTTGTTGTTAAGGATGTAGTTTTCATAATCTATGTTTTTATGGAGCTAATATAGATTGTTTAACTGATAAGTCGATAATTTCTTCTTTTTTTCTATTCATGAGTATTTCAAAAGTGTTATATTTTTAACATTTATTAGATTTCTTAATCTGATTAAATTTAGGTATTATGAGAGTGTGTTTATGGTTTTGGCGCAAGTTGGTGTAGAATAATTATGCTTGTAAGATTCTTACTTTGTCGCTCGTTTTATTTCTTTA
>Ga0308003_1001072_pt1 | contig 12081 bp, 7 predicted proteins | sample Neamet36_FD_203159 | JGI IMG/M metagenome (GOLD analysis project Ga0308003, IMG submission 203159) | Marine microbial communities from water near the shore, Antarctic Ocean - #36 | ecosystem: Environmental > Aquatic > Marine > Unclassified | place: Southern Ocean | collected 2014-06-06
TCATTCGCACCCTCCTCCAATGGGAGATCGGGATTCGGCTCAAACGCCGAGTCATCCATTACCAAACGGGCGACTTGTTGCAGGCCGCGCTCGGCAAGCGTATCGGCAATACGGGCAATCTCCTCGGATACTAGAAACGGATCGCCTAAACCCCGAATCAACAGGTCGCCACTGTCATTTTGATAAAAATGAGTCTCGAAGCGAAAGTCTTCCCCGAGGGTGGTTAATGCCACATGGGCCATCGGAATCTTAAGGAGGGATGCTGGCACCAACGGCCTGTTCGGGTTGATACTAACCAGCGCTTCACCATTCGGTGACTGCAGCATCACGCTGCCATCACCTACCAAAGCCGCCAAACGATCCTGCGCTGTAACCGGAAAAGCCAATGCGCAGCCGAGAAGCAACAGGGGAAGAATGAATTTGTGTAAAGCGCGCAATGGTTTATACAACTTTAATTTAGCCTGCCACATCAAAACACCAGAGTAGTTTGATCTCTTGGTTTTGGCAATTGAGTTTTGGCCGCGGTGTTTTGTCAGGACTAATGAGGCTGAACGCCCACGCAGACAAAGGAGCGGCTTGGAGCTTTCTTGGGGACTTTATTAAGGGCTTTATTAAGGACTTTGTTAGGGACTTTGTTAGGGACTTTGTTAGGGACTTTGTTAGGGACTTTGTTAGGGACTTTATTAGAAACATTATTAGGGACCACTTTAGAAACCTTATGAGCGACCAATTTAGAAACTTTTTAAAGCCTATCTTGGCCTTTAATTCACAAAGCTAATCCTTAGCAGTCGCAGCCAATCGGCCGTTTCACGTTGACGCCGTACTCAATCAAACAATCCCACAGTACTTGCCAACACAATTATCCAGATCGTGCTTGCTGGCCTTTTGAATCGCCATTAGAAGAGCATGGTCAACGGTTGCTAATTTAAAGCGTCCCTGCAGTTCTTCTTGGATACGTATCAACAGATGAGCGGTGCATTCAGCATCTGCCAGCGCCCGATGAAAAGTGCCTTCCATGGGCAGGCGCAATGACCTTACTAATGTTGCTAAGCGGTGATTGGGGAGCGTTGGAAACAAACGTCTAGAAAGCAGTAAAGAGCAGGCCATGTCCATGCGGGGCGTTTGCTCAATAGTCTTAAGTTCAACTTCCCAGAATTTTCTATCAAAGGCGGCATTGTGAGCCAACAAGGGCCGATCGCCTACAAAGCTGGCAGTCTCTGCCATCACCGTCGATACCGGTGGCGCAGCCCTTACCATGGCGTCGGTAATGCCGGTTAGGCCTTGAATCTCATAAGGAATGGGAACGCCGGGGTTCATCAAGCTTTGGTAGTGATCAACTATGCGCCCGCCCTCCACCAAACAGATACCAACCTCGGTAGGCCGCGCACCATGAGCGGGAGATAAACCTGTGGTCTCGAAATCGATAACGGCGTACGTAGTCAATTTGATAAACCCTTTAACGTCACTGTTTTTACAGTTGTCACAATAATCATAGCTGTTGCTGCTGCCATAGTTATTGCAAATGCCATAGTTATTGCAGCTGACATAGTTGTTGTCACAGTTAGCAGCACAGTAATATGACCAGTCAGAGCGGGAATTTGGTCTGGGCTACAAAGGCATTCACGGCGAATAACAGATTTTGGCTATTGTTGGACACAACAAAAACTGACTCTTCGCGCTGGCCCGGGGTTAGGTCGTGGTGGTCAATTAGGATTACGTCATCCCCGTGTGACGGAATTATTTCGCCATCAAGCGAATAGTATTCGGCTTCGGCGATGGCATCTAACTGCCCAAGGTCAAACTCGGCATAAAGCTCAGCGAAGCTGTTGGTGGTTATCACTATTACGCCATCCGGTGCACGGTTATTCACATCGCGCTCGGCCGCCATTCCTGAAACGACACCGACGGTCTTGCCTAAAAAATCGTTAATGTGCTCGTAAAGCGCTTGGTCTTTGGGGTTAATACGCAGCGCGCGGCGCTCGTAGAGAAACGGCGCAGAGAATGTGGCGCCCGGATGGGCGCGGTCGGAAAAGTTAGCAACATTGGTTGCGACTAAATCCACTTCATCTGTGCTGGCCAGCAGCCATGACTCATTGAAAGGGACCACAACCCATGAGATTTCTAGCGTATTCTCGGCAGCAAACCGCTCAACATACTCTCTGATCCAGAGCTGCGAATCATAAGGGTTGGTGGGGGCTTCTGACGTCACCGCGACGGTCAAAACGCCTGGCGTTATTGTTTTGATTTGTTGATCTACTGAGCAGCCAGTGGCCACAGCGGCAAAACAAATAAGAGCGATCGTTTCAAGGATTTTCATTGGTCACATTCCTAGGCCTACTGCTTAAACCACATACCTGACTCACATAACAGGTCTCATATTTGAGCCACGCTAGCGGGTCTAATACTCGGAGCAAATTAGCCGGGCCTGATAACTGAGCCGAATTATCCAGTTTTAATAGCTAAGCCACATTGACGCGGTTATTACTACCTGCCTACTCCACTGCCTTAGCCTCAATCCGGGCAGCCTGATTCAAAACAGGCTGCCCGAGCTATTAACCCAACCTCACCTCGCCAGTAACCAAAATAGGCGAGGCATCGATATCCTCAGCATCCATTAACACGGCAATTCGTTGCATTGAGCCGATTAGCTGATGCTGCTCCCAACGCTCTAGCTTGCGGAACTCCCTGAGAAAACCTGCCTGCAAAGGCTCGGGGGCCAACTCAATCATGCGAGCACCCTTTTCTGTCAAACTAACTTCGACAACACGCTTGTCATTGTTGTTTTTCTTGCGCAACACCAAATCGTTGCGTTCCATTCTGTCAATTAAGCTAGTCACTGTAGCTTGAGATAGCTGAATTTCTTTTGCAATGTTGCCGGGGGAAGGCTTATCAAGCGTGGCCGCGGCCTCAAGCACCAGTAGTTGCGATGTGGTTAGGCCGGTTTCGCGCTGCAGCTTTTTTGAGTGCAAGTCGATGGCCCTGGTGGTGCGCCGCAATGCAATGAGCAGCTCTTCATAGTCTTTCATAATCATCAACTCTGTATTCGATTGTTCTAGCTCTAAATCCGGATGCAATTAGGGCAGACTTTCGCCTAAAAATCACCCTAAAATTTCATTAGACCTCTAATTACATCCTGTTATTCAATCAAAGATAGACAGCTTTACGAGCCACCTCGATACAGCTTAAGCTACTGTAAAATATAACTTTTATTCAAAGTATTACCATCTAAATACCCTCTCTTTATGGTGTTTTTGATAAAATGTCCTACAAATATACTTTCAATACGTTATAATTTTGCTTGGAATTTAGTCCACCCTTAATAAAAAAGGCATCTTTTTATGTACCGCAAGAAACAGCTTCATCTCGCAATAGCTCTCGCAAGCAGCGCAATAGTTGTCCCTGCTCAGGCACAAATAGAAGAGATTATGGTGACTGCAACCAAGCGCGTGGAGAGCATGCAAGATGTCCCTGTTGCTGTCTCCGCCCTAACTGCGGAATCGCTCGATCAGCTTGGCGTAACAAATTTTGAAGACTATTTGCTACAATTGCCTAACGTCACGGCCGGCGGCAGTGGCCCAGGCCAAAACACAATTTATATCCGCGGTGTGGCATCAACCACCCCAGGACTCACCACCGCTGGGGTGGCTGGTTTAGCACCTAACGTTGCTCTTTATCTTGATGAACAGCCTCTGGCTCAGCCAGGCAGAAATCTTGATGTCTACGCGGCCGACATGCAGCGAATTGAAGTATTGGCCGGCCCTCAGGGCACTCTGTTTGGTGCTAGCTCACAGGCCGGCACGGTGCGCTTGATTACTAACAAGCCTGAACTCAACACCAGCAGCGCTAAACTCAAATTCGGCACCTCGTTCACTAAAGATGGCGAGATGAGCAATAACGTAGAAGGTGTCGTCAATCTTCCGGTTAGTGATACCGTGGCCTTACGCGCCGTAGTTTACGTAGATAACCAAGGCGGCTATATCGACAACGTTGCCGGCAAACGCAGCGCACGAGAAAGCGCTCGCTTCCGCCCAGAAGGCACAGTGCGCGCCAACGGGCTTCCAGTTGCTGCGGGACGTGCAGGCTTTCAATCCACGGCTGACCTAAGTGGCGTTCGTTTTATTGATGCTGATAATGGCAACCGCGTTGAAGAAGACTTCAATGACGCAACTTATTCCGGCTTTAGACTTAGCGGCCTGTGGGAAATTAACAACGACTGGAACCTTACAGTTGCCCATGCCCAGCAAGAACTTGAAACCGAAGGCGTTTTCTTTACCGACCCTAATTTAGGTGATCTTGAAATTCAGCGCTTTCAGGAAGATTCTTTAGAAGACACATTCAGCAACACCAGCTGGACCCTTAAGGGGATGCTGGGAGAGCTTGAAGTGGTCTACGCCGGAGCCTTTACCGACCGCGAAGCAGATCAGCTAGTCGACTATTCAGATTACTTATTTGTTGGCCAGTACCTGCCTTATTATGTGTGTGATCGCAGCGTGTCTTACCCTGACGCCGCTCCAATGGGAACTTGTCAGGCACCTAACTTGTTTGTAAACAGCGACACTGAGACAAAAATTAGTACTCACGAACTGCGTTTTGCAACCAACCCAGACCGTCCCATAAGCGCTACCTTTGGCGGTTTTTACAGCGATCTTGAGCTACAAGAACTGAACAACTTTACTTACCCTGGCTCTACTGAGGCGATATCCTTTAATGGCACCCGCGGTTTCGGTCCTAATTTCTCGGCCCAAGGAGCAACTGTTCGCGATACTGGTCAGTATCCAGACGGCGTGATCTTTCGCAACGACGTAGTGCGTACCGATAAGCAGCAAGGCGTGTTCGGTGAAGTCACTTTCGATCTGAACGATCAGTTCTCTATTATCACCGGTGCACGTTGGTACGATATCGAAGTAGATTTAAAGGGAAGCGCAGCTGGTTCCTTCGGTAACTTTGGTGCAACCACAGACAATAACGCTGGCAACAATTTAGACACCCTGTTTAGCAGCCCTAACCCAGACACTGCCTCTACTGACGGCATCATCACCAAGTTCAGCTTGAACTGGACACCGGATGCCAACACCTTGGTTTACGCAACTTTCTCTGAAGGTTTCAGACCGGGCCTGCTTAACCGTCCTGGCGGCTCGTCTAACGCAGCGGGAACATTTACAGTTCCTTTCGCGATCGACACCGATGATCTGACTAACTACGAGCTTGGTTGGAAAGCTGACTTTATGGATAACCAGCTACGTTTTAACGGCGCAATCTTTTTCTCAGAAATCGAACGTTTGCAGACGACTATCTTTGACCCAAGCATCACCAACCTGTTCTTTTCTGACAACGCGGCAGATGCAGAAGTTAAAGGTATAGAAGGCGACTTTATTTATGCACCGGCTTCGATATCCGGGCTGACAATAACAGGGGCGTTCTCGTTATTAGACACCGAGATCACCAACGTCATCACCCCAACCAACGACGTTATCGTTGGTGATTCGCTCGCGTTCGCACCAGAGTTTCAATTTAACCTTCGCGCTCGCTACGAGTGGAGCATCGGCTCTGGCCGTATCGCCCATGTAATGCCACACGTAACTTATTCCGACGAAGCCTACAGCGACATCATCACAATCAACCGTGACAAGATGGACAGCTGGCTTATGTTTGGACTAACCGCCGGCATTGCCAATGATAAATGGTCTGTAGATGTATTTGCTGAAAACATTGGTGATGAGCGCGCTGAAATTGCAAGCTCGTTCATTTATGATCGCCAGCGAGTAACCTATGCGCGACCATTTAATGGTGGAGTTCGAGTTGCCTACGAATTTTAGGCAATCATTCTGAACCCTCTTTTAGCTCGCTATGAAGCAGGCACTCCTTGGGAGTGCCTGTGAGTTTACCGAGTCCACAAAACGATTCCCAAGAGCACTCTAGCAGTCTTGAGGCTGCTCAAAAGCTAATTCAAGGTCAGCAGTTCGCAGCCGCCCTCGACGCTTTACAGAAACTACTCAAATCAAGACCGGACGACCCAGAGGCGCTTTATATGAGCGCCGTCTGCCTCCGTTACACCCAACAATACCAAGCGTCTTTAGACACTCTTGCCCAGCTGAAGTCAGTCCAGCCGGAGCACGGCCGCGCCCATCAAGAAGAAGGCTACAATCAGCGTGCCCTCGGCAATAAAGATAAAGCTATGCAAGCCTTTGAGCGCGCCTGCTTTTATAACCCGGCGCTGATAGCCAGCTATAAGGCCAGAATAGAATTTCATACTCAGCGCGGCGAACGTGCCCGCTTAGCACGCGTGCAAGACCAGCTGAAGCAACTAGTCGCCATGCCAAAACCGCTGGTCGCTGTGGTTGATCTCATCTCTATGGGCAAGCTGCTGCGAGCCGAAGAGCTGTGCCGCGCATTTCTTAAGAAGATACCTCACCACGTGGAAGCCATGCGCTTGCTTGCAGACATTGGCATGCGACTAGGCATATTGGAGGACGCTGAACTGCTGCTGCACTCTGCCAGCCTCTTAGCCCCCAACAATATCCCCGTGCATATCGATTACATTCAAGTGCTGCGCAAACGTCAGCAGCACCTTAAAGCTCAAGATCAAGCACAAAAGCTACTAGAGCGCGATCCGGCCAACCCTCAGTTTCAGTCACTCTTTGCGGTGCAGTGCATGCAGTCCGGTAAGTTTGACGAAGCACTGACGACCTTTGACGAACTCTTAAAAGTTTTGCCAAACGATCCCGTCACGCTCACCTCCAAGGGCCATGCCCTGAAGACGAAAGGTGAGGCTGCAAGCGCCATCGCCAGCTATCAGCAAGCCATAGCCGCTTACCCACGACACGGCGAGGCCTATTTTGCACTAGCCAACCTTAAGACCTATCGGTTTAGCGATGACCAGATCCAGCAGATGCTGGCACTCCAGCAAGATGACAACCTCTCGTTTATGGAGCGCGTACATTTGAGCTTCGCGCTGGGCAAAGCCTTTGAGGACAAAGAAAATATTGAACAAGCCTTTGCTTTTTATGAGCAGGGTAACAGTCTAAAAAAATCACAAAGCCGATATGATGCAGACCAAGTCACTACAGAATTTAAACTGCAGCAAGAGCATGTAACCGCAAAGCTTCTCGCCAGTACTAAAGACTTTGGCCATTCCAGCCCAGACCCAATTTTTATCTTAGGCATGCCACGAGCAGGCTCAACTCTAATCGAGCAAATTCTTTCTAGCCACAGCCAAGTAGACGGCACCTTAGAGCTGCCTAATGTTTTGTCTCTCTCGCAGAGGCTGCGCAGACATTCAATAGACGGCGTCACCCCCGGGTACCCTCAGATTTTAGAATTACTTAGCCAGCAAGAGCTTGCTCAATTTGGCAAAGACTTTATCGAAGACACCAAAATCCATCGGCAGGGCGCGCCGTTTTTTATTGACAAAATGCCTAACAATTTTCGCCATATTGGTCTGATTAAAATGATGCTGCCTAACGCGAAAATTATCGATGCTAGGCGAAATCCGCTGGACTGCTGTTTTAGCGGTTTTAAACAGCTGTTTGCTGAAGGACAAGAGTTTAGCTACTCGCTGGCAGACGTTGGCCAATACTATCAAGATTACATCACCCTAATGGCGCACTGGGATGAAGTACTGCCCGGGTTTGTGCTGCGGGTTGATAACGAAAATGTTATAACCGATCTAGAAGATCAGGTTCGGCGAATGCTCGACTTCTGCGACCTGCCGTTTGAACAAGCCTGTCTCGATTTTCATAATACTCAGCGCAATGTCAGAACGCCAAGCTCAGAGCAGGTGCGCAAGCCTGTTAATAGCGCCGGGGTTGGTCAATGGAGAAAATATGATCCCTACCTTGATCCCTTAAAGCACTCTTTGGGACCAACACTGGCATCATTATCAACAGAGATTCAGAAAATCTAAAAATAAATACAAAAAACTCGCAAAACTGAAAGAGGCTTTCTTTGAACAAAGGCTTTATTTAGACAGAGACTTCACCCAGACAGAGACTTCACCTATGACTCAGCCCTCTCCAGAACCACAAGCCCAAACGCAACCCGTTACTGAAGTCGACACGGATGCGAAGCTGTTCGATAGTATTTGCAAACCGGTATTCTTCATTTCAGCGGCACTAATATTGCTAGTGTGTATCTATGGCGCGGGCTTTAGCGAGCACGCAGCGGTTACTTTCAACGCCCTGCAAAATTGGCTTACCACTAACTTTGGCTGGTTCTACATGGCGTCCATAGCCTTCTTTTTTGGCTTTGTGGTGTATCTCGCTTTTAGCCGCTTTGCCAACATCAAATTGGGGCCCGACGATTCCGAGCCTGATTACACTTATCTCAGCTGGTTTGCGATGTTGTTCAGCGCTGGCATGGGCATTGGACTGTTGTTTTTTGGTGTTTCAGAACCACTAACTCACTTTGCTCAGCCTCCATCTGGCATCGGTGGAACCGCACAAGCTGCTGGCAATGCAATGGAAATCACCTTTTTTCATTGGGGTTTGCAGGCCTGGTCGGTTTACATTGTCGTGGGTTTATCGCTGGCCTATTTCTCTTTTCGTCACGGCCTGCCCTTATCTGTGCGGTCGGCACTTTACCCACTAATCGGCGATAGGATTTATGGCCCTATCGGCCACGCCGTCGATATTTTTGCGGTACTAGGAACTATGTTCGGCGTCGCAACCTCCCTCGGACTGGGTGTGATGCAGGTTAACGCGGGCTTAAATTTTCTGTTCGGCATAGAAGTCTCCACCTCTGTACAAATAGTGCTGATTGTTTTCATCACTGGCATGGCAACAATCTCGGTCGTTGCCGGCCTCGATGCGGGCATTCGCCGGGTCAGCGAGCTAAATCTTATGCTTGCTATTATTATGCTGATATTCATTTTAGTGGCCGGCCCTACAGCAACCCTTTTGGGCGCGCTAATGCAAAACGTAGGTGGCTACCTGTCTGGCATGGTTGATATGACCTTCAATCTCTATGCCTACCAACCGATCGAATGGATGGGAGACTGGACTCTGTTTTATTGGGCTTGGTGGATATCTTGGTCACCGTTTGTTGGGATGTTCATCGCCCGTATTTCTCGCGGCCGGACCATTCGCGAGTTCATCGTTGGCGTATTGCTCGTCCCCGCTGGCTTTACCTTTTTGTGGCTCAGCCTTTTTGGTAACACGGCTTTAACCATGGAGCTCGCCGATAGCGGGATTGGCTTGGTAAATGCGGCCTTGGTCGATTCACCGACGGCGCTATTTGTAATGTTGGACCAGCTGCCTTGGTCTAATTTGATGTCACTGGTTGCGACTCTGCTAATCATAACGTTCTTCGTCACTTCGTCGGATTCCGGCTCTCTGGTAATAGATATTATTACTTCAGGCGGCAACGAAGACCCACCGGTGTGGCAGCGGATTTTTTGGGCAATAATCGAAGGTGCAGTAGCCGCGGCGCTGCTGCTAGCAGGTGGCCTATCGGCACTGCAAACGGCTGCGATCACTAGTGCATTGCCCTTCGCCGTTGTGATGTTTTTAATGTGCTTCGGGCTTTACAAGGGGCTGAGTTCAGAAACGCTAAGGCGCCCCATGCCAGCGCCCGTGCCGCAATCTCCTTCAGCCAAACTCTGGCAACAGCGCCTGCGCGCCCTAATTGGAGATCATGATAAGAAAGACGTTCGCGCTTTTATCGAAAGCACCGTCAGGCCTGCCATGGAAGCGGTCTCTTTGCAGGTTGATAAAACACAGCTGTTGCCAAGAATTGAAGAAACCAATGCCATGATCAAGCTGGTCGTCGACTATGGCGCTGAGACTTCTTTCAAGTATGAGATTCGGCTGCGCGAGTACGGCATTCCTTCGGTGGCATTTCCGGAGCTACCAAAGCGCGACAAGGAAAAAACCTACTGGCGCGCCGAAGTTCATTTGATGGAAGGCCCTCAGCACTACGACGTAGCCGGCTACAATATCGAGCAACTAACTGGCGACTTACTGGGTCAGTTTGAGATGCACATGCAGTTCTTGCACGCAAAAGCTTAGTTGGATCGGGGCTCTAGAGCCCTAGCAAATGAAGGTCCCGCGAAGCGGCGGGACAAGCTATAGGAAAAACTACAGGAAAAACCATCACACGAACTGAGTAACCGGCGGCTCAAGCTGTTTATCCGATGTCTTAAATCCCTTTGGCTTAAGTGGCTAAACATCCATCAGCTTTTAACTTTATAGTGCCAACCCCACCCGAATACGCTCGCTCTTAAGGTTTTCTCAGCACATCCTGCTCGGCTTTATCTCGCGCATTTTTTGGGAAGATTAGCGTTAGTATAATAAAAGAGTGATAGAAGGTTTTTTATTGATCGCCAGCCACAGGTTTTTACGGCAAGCATTGCTTAGCGCATTCTGAGGCCTTCCACCGCTGTAAGCGGCAACCTGCAGTGATAACTTTACAGCGGGGCCATGTGCCCATGTCGCCCCTCTCTCGCCTGAATTACCTAGTAGGTAACGAATATGCAGCAAAGGGGTAGCGAACTACTCATGGGCTGACAAATAGTCGATGATTTTGGTGGCGGCTTCTTCTGCTGAGACCGTTTCGGATTCTATTTTAATCTCCGGGTTCTCAGGCTTATCGTAGGGGCTGTCAAATCCTGTGAAATTTTGTATAACACCTTGCCGAACTTTCTTATAGAGACCCTTAGGGTCGCGCTGCTCACATACCGTTAGGCTCGCGTCCACGTGCACTTCAATGAATTCACCCTCCTCAAAAAGTGAACGGGCCATTCGTCTCTCCGCCTCAAACGGAGATATAAAACTGGCGATCACAATCAAGCCAGCGTCTAGCATCAGTTTACTGGTCTCGGCGATTCGTCGAATATTTTCAACTCGATCTGCATCGGTAAAGCCTAAATCTTTATTAAGGCCATGACGCACGTTATCGCCGTCTAGCAGGTAGGCGTGACGCCCCATCTCCAGCAGTTTCTTCTCGATAATATTCGCGATGGTTGATTTCCCCGACGCAGAAAGGCCAGTAAGCCAAACAATCTTCGGCGTTTGATTCTTAAGCCTTGACCGTGCTGCCTTATCCACCGTAATTGCCTGCCAATGAACATTGCTGGCTCGGCGTAAGCCATGGCGTATTTGTCCTCGCGCTAGAGTTTTGGAATCGCTGCTTTTAAGCTCAAACGCGGAAGTTTCTAAGCCGCTGCTCATTGGATCGAAAGCGATACTGTGGCTAAGAGCAAGGTTGCCGATGAACGTTTCGTCTTTTGATATGCTTGTGGCAGCAATATGCTTACCGTTGCTTTGCTCTACTCTATATTTAAGTTTAGTAACCGAAGCATCCGCAGTCTGACCGGCGCAGCTTAGCGAGTATCTGCGGCCAGGCAGCATTTTCTGATCGGACATCCACAGAATTTCCGCTTCAAACTGATCGACATATTCTGGACGGTGATCTGATCTCGCAATAATCTCACCGACTTTAGCAGCTACCTTCGCGCTAAGACTGCCTCCGAGTTCGGCATCCACTTGGGCGACTACTTGAACAGCTACCGGCGAATCCAAGTCAGCACTCATACTGCCAGCATTTGTGTCCAAGCCGATAACTCTAACCGTCTCTCCGCTGCTACAAAATACCAGCTGGTCTGCGTTGCTTAACTCACCATTCAACACATCCATGATCACCGTGTTGCCATTGATGCTTATCAGCCGTGCTCTAAATGCTTTCGCTTCTTCATTAACCATTGTGTATTTCTACTCATTTGTTATCCATCGACAGGAATACAGCAGAGGTTATACTAATCCATGAAAGGGGTCATCCGTTGTAAAGGCGCAGTGCCGAGGAGGTTGCTCGACACTTTTATGCTTTACGTCATTTCGTCATTTCGTCATTTCGTCATTACGCTGTTAGCGTAACGTTAGAAACAAGTAGAAACCTAGTGACGAAAACAACCCCAAACAGCTTCGATGGCAGTATATCGATGCTAGGCTCAAATCCTTTGCCACCATGACAGAGGGAAAGCTAAAGTCTTATAACGGCAACGGCCGTAAGCTCGGCTAATCCCAGCCAAGCAAACCCGTGTGCCGGAGCTTCATAAAGCCTAGCTTCTAGGATCAAATCCTCAGCAAG
>Ga0308003_1001080_pt1 | contig 12024 bp, 7 predicted proteins | sample Neamet36_FD_203159 | JGI IMG/M metagenome (GOLD analysis project Ga0308003, IMG submission 203159) | Marine microbial communities from water near the shore, Antarctic Ocean - #36 | ecosystem: Environmental > Aquatic > Marine > Unclassified | place: Southern Ocean | collected 2014-06-06
CCTGTTTCCTTATTTTGTATTTTTAGAAACTTCTAACCAAGTTGCAATCCATAGAACTGAATAAAGAGGAAGGATATGCTCCACTCCAACCCACTCATAAAATATCTTTATTGCTACTGTCCCTATAATGAGAACCCCTTGAATTAGTACAAGTGTTTTTAGTGATATATTAAATTTCATCTTTAGTCCTCAAAAAGGGGTACAACCAAATCTACTCCACCGTGACTGACTTGGCCAAATTTCTTGGCTGATCAACATCGGTACCTTTCAATAATGCCACATGATATGAAAGCATTTGGAGGGGCAAGGTATAGACAATCGCCTCAAGACTTTTAGGGACCGGCGGCATATCAATCACGGTAATGCCCGGCTCATTACTAAAGTTCGCGTTACAGTCAGCAAACACAAACAATTCTCCACCTCGAGCGCGCACTTCGTGAAGATTAGACTTGAGCTTGTCCAGCAATTCATTATTGGGGGCAATCGTTACCACCGGCATATCTTCGTCTACTAATGCCAACGGCCCGTGCTTTAGCTCGCCAGAAGGGTATGCCTCAGCATGAATATAAGAAATCTCTTTAAGCTTCAGAGCCCCTTCTAATGCAATTGGGTACTGCTCACCGCGGCCCAAGAAAAGGGCATGGTGCTTATTAGCAAAGGCCTCTGACACCTTTTTAATGACCGGGTCGAGGGCTAACACGCGCACACAAAGCCCCGGGAGCTGGTGCAGGCTTTTAACCCACTCGGCCTCCATGCCTGCTGGCAACCCAGTGTGTCTGCCCAAAGATAGCGTCAGGAGTTGCAAAGCCACTAGCTGTGTTGTAAATGCTTTGGTCGAGGCCACTCCGATCTCAGGGCCAGCCATTGTCATCAGCGAAATATTTGATTCTCGGACAAGGGAGCTGTTAGCCACGTTGCAAATAGCCACAAAGCCAAGGTAACCACTTTCTTTCGCCTTATGCAGCGCGGCCAGAGTGTCTGCAGTCTCTCCTGATTGGGAGATAGTGACAAATAACGTCCCATCAGGCACTGCAACTTTACGATAACGGTACTCACTGGCGACTTCAACCTGGCAAGGCACGCCAGCCATATCTTCAAGCCAATACTTTGCGACTAATCCAGAATGAAAACTGGTGCCGCAAGCAATAATATGAATGTTTTTAGTCTGTGCAAAAAGGCCCTCAGCTTGGTGCCCGAACACGGCCTCGAGAATATGGTCAGCGCCAATACGGCCGGCGAAAGTATCCGCCAACACGGTGGCCTGTTCGAACATTTCTTTTTGCATGAAGTGGCGATATTGTCCTTTATCGGCAATTTGGTCCGTTTCGCTAAGCTGATGTAGTTCTCGCTTAACTGCTTTACCGTTAGCGCCAAATATGGTGTACGCCTCGCTAGAAAGCTCTACCACATCACCTTCTTCAAGATAGACAAAGCGATCGGTGACCTGGCGTAAAGCCATCTGGTCTGAGGCGATAAAGTGCTCGTCCATACCAACGCCAACGACTAGCGGACTGCCGCTCCGAGCACCTATGATCAGGCCAGGAAATTCATCAGACATTACCCCCAAGGCATAGGCCCCCTTAAGGCGAGCTATGGCCTTATTGACTGCGGCTCTAAGATCCGTACAGGTCTCAAGTTGTTGATGGATAAGGTGTGCGATAACTTCACTGTCAGTATCAGACTGGATCTCATAGCCCGCGGCTATCATCTCCTCGCGCAGGGCCTCGTGGTTTTCAATGATGCCGTTGTGTACGATCGATATGCCAGACGAAACATGGGGATGCGAGTTTGTGCTGCTAGGTGCTCCGTGCGTCGCCCACCGTGTGTGTGATATCCCGGCATTGCCAGACACAAAGTTACCTTTGCAGACAGACTCTAGGTCAGCAACTTTACCAATGGTTTTACGTGTCTGCAGCACGTTATCGCTGTCTAGAATCGACAGTCCTGCAGAATCATAGCCTCGATATTCAAGACGATGCAGGCCTTCAATAAGAATCTTATACACATTACGCTGAGCAGTAGCGCCGACTATTCCACACATTCTTTAATCTTCCTTGTTGTTTTTGGTTGGCCGCTTCCAGCCGTCAATATTTCGTTGCTTGGCTCGACTTACCGCTAAGGCGTCTTTGGGCACGTCGCTAGTAAGGGTGGAGCCGGCACCAACAAAACCGCCGTCGGCAACCTTTATTGGCGCAACTAGGGTGCTATTAGAACCCACAAATACATTGTCCCCTAAGTTGGTTTTATGCTTGTTAACGCCGTCGTAGTTGCAGGTAATGGTACCCGCCCCAATATTCACATTTTCTCCCAGCTCGGCATCGCCGACGTAACTGAGATGATTGATTTTGCTTCCTTTACCAACCTGTGCTTTTTTAGTCTCGACAAAGTTACCAACCTTTGTGTCAGTGGCAAGAACAGTACCCGGGCGAAGTCGCGCGAAAGGCCCCACTATGGCGCGGTCTCCTACGATAGAGCCCTCAACGATCGTGTTAGCCTTAAGTTCAACGCCATCACCGATGGTGCTATCAGTGACAATACAGTTGGGCCCAATGGATACTCCACTCCCCAGCACAACGCTACCTTCAAACACGCAGTTAATGTCAATAAAATTGTCGGTACCCGCGGTTAACTCACCCCGCTGGTCGAAGCGCTGTGGATCAGCAAGGCTCGTACCAGACGCCATTAATGTTTCGGCTTGCTGCTTCTGGTGTGCTCGCTCTAACTGACTCAATTGAATTCTATTATTCACGCCTTCTACCTCAGTGGCCGACTTAGGATGAATACTGCAAACCTCAACGTCGTTGTCTCGAGCAATGGCGATTAGGTCTGTCAGATAATACTCTCCCTGAGCATTATTATTAGTTATTTTTGGTAGCCAGGCTCTTAATTGGCTCGCCCGCAACGCTATGACACCTGTATTGACTTCGGTAATCTCTAGCTGATCTGCTGTCGCATCTTTTTGTTCAATTATAGACGCTATTGCCCCATCTTGATCCCGAACAATCCTGCCATAGCCATCTGGTTTATCTAAATTGATGGTTAAAAGGCCCATGGCCTGGTCAGTCACTGCATTAAGAATATCTGCGATAGTAGATGACAATATGAGGGGAACATCGCCATATAAAATCAATACATTCGCGTGATCGCATAGGTATGGCACCGCCATTTGGACTGCATGAGCAGTACCTAGCTGTTCTTTTTGTTGCACAAAAACATGTCCTGCATTGGCAAAGGCATGCTCTACCATTCCCGCGCCGTGGCCGGTGACTATAATCCTTTTTGCATCGGCGATTGTCTCTGTGGCGGCCACCACATGAGCCAACATTGAACGGCCTGCCAATTTGTGCAGCACCTTGGGCTGCGCAGAGCGCATTCGTGAGCCCTTTCCGGCTGCTAAGATTATGATATTGGTATTAGTCATAGTGGTATCGCTTAAAATCTCAATGTAATCATCGTGTCAATGGTTTTACGGTACTGGGAATAAGGCCGCAACTCAAGAGTAGTATATCTCTTATGTATACGGTGCCGCATTATTTCTCGCCGTGTCCCCCGATTATTGGTCGGTTCTTTGTTTTACTTCATTTCGTAGATTGCTGGTTGTTTTTTTTTCGTATATTGTAATGGTTTAGTTACTGGGCTTAACGAACTACCTGATCTATAAACTATCACTGAGATTTCTGAGGTCTCCAATGCCATTAAATATCAATACTAACGTTTTTATCACCTGCGCCATTACGGGCTCTGGTGGCACCCAAGATCGTAGTTCTGAGGTGCCTCGCTCACCGAAACAGATTGCAGAAAGCGCTATTAGCGCAGCCAAGGCGGGGGCTGCTATTGTTCATTGTCATGTGCGTGATCCAGAGACTGGCGTGGGCTCACGAGACCCCAAGCTCTATCGAGAGCTTACTGAGCGGATTCGTGATTCATCTACCGATGTGGTACTAAACCTGACTGCGGGCATGGGGGGCGATGTGGTTTTTGGCCCTGCATCCGCACCTTTGCCGCTGCAAGAGGGTACGGATATGGGCAGCGCTGAGAGCAGAATAGAGCCTATGGCTGATTGCTTGCCTGAAATATGCACCCTAGATTGTGGCACGATGAATTTTGCAGAAGCTGATTATGTCATGACCAACACCCCAGGGATGTTGCGGGAGATGGGTAGCATGATGACTGAATTGGGTATTAAGCCTGAGATTGAAGCCTTTGATACGGGGCACCTGTGGTTTGCAAAACAATTAGTGGAGGAGGATGTTCTTGATAGCCCAGCGTTAGTGCAACTTTGTATGGGAGTTCCTTGGGGAGCTCCTAATGATCTGAACACCTATATGGCAATGGTGAATAATGTGCCTGATGATTGGACTTGGTCCTCGTTCTCTATAGGTCGCAGTCAAATGCCGTACGTTGCGGCTTCGGTTTTGGCTGGAGGCAATGTGCGTGTCGGCTTAGAAGATAATATCTGGCTAGAAAAAGGCGTACTTGCGACTAACGAAGCGCTAGTTCAAAGAGCTGTTACTATTATCGACGCCATGGGCTCTAGTATTATGTCGCCACAGCAGGTTCGAGATCAGCTAGGCTTAACTAAAAGGGCCCCGCGATGATTGAGGCGCTTATCGCCTCAAAGACTCCCATTACCAAAAAAAAGATGCAGTTTGCCGTCATTGGTGGCGGCGTTATCGGTGGTGGTTGGGTCGCTCGCTTTTTACTGATGGGTTGTGATGTTAATGTTTTTGACACAGACCCCGAGGCGCGCAGAAAAATAAACGAGGTACTCGACAATGCTCGCCGGTCACTGCCTGGTTTGTACGAGCATCTATTGCCCAAAGAAGGACGGCTTGTCTTTTGTCCGAGTATTGCAGAGGCCGTGAGCCGCGCTGATTGGATAAGCGAAAGCATTCCTGAGCGGCTAGATATTAAACAATCCGCATATCTAGAAATACAGGGCCACTGTCCGGAGGATGCAATTATTGCATCCTCCACGTCTGGCTTTAAGCCCTCAGAATTACAAGAAAACGCCTCTAGGCCACAACAAATTATTGTTGCGCATCCATTTAATCCGGTTTACTTGCTTCCCTTGGTCGAGTTAGTGGGCGACCCGAAAACCATTGAGCATGCCGCAATGGTTTTGTCTCAACTAGGGATGCACCCACTTAGGGTTCGTAAAGAAATTGACGCTCATATAGCTGACCGCTTATTAGAGGCGGTTTGGCGAGAAGGGCTGTGGTTGATCAATGATGATGTTGCTACAACCCAGGAAATTGATGATGCGATCCGTTATGGCTTTGGGCTGCGCTGGGCGCAGATGGGGATGTTTGAGACCTATCGAATAGCCGGCGGGGAAGCAGGCATGGCACACTTTATTCAGCAGTTTGGCCCCGCCCTAGAATGGCCTTGGACCAAGCTGATGGACGTGCCCGAACTCACCGATGAACTCATCAACAAAATAGCCCGTCAATCTGATCAGCAGTCTGGGCAATATTCGACCAGAGAGCTAGAGCGTATTCGAGACGACAATTTAGTGGCGATGATGCGGGCCTTAAAAGTCAAGGATTGGGGGGCCGGCAGCTTACTTAACCAGGTTGACCAAACGCTAAGCCTAGAAACGGATATGCCCGCCGCACCAACTGCGCTAGGCGATCCTGTTCGCACAACACACCGTGTTGTTCCGTCTAGCTGGGTGGATTACAACGGACACATGAATGACAGCCACTATGGCGAGGTGTTCTCTAAAGCCAGCGATGTTTTGTTACATGGTCTCGGTTGTGATCAGGGCTATATTGCTCAAGGGTATAGCTATTTTACGGTTGATCTGCAAATCAGTTATCTCGCCGAATGCTTAGCCGGAGACCAAATTACTGTGTTTACTGCGATCACGCTGGCCGAGGGTAAAAAGCTCAAGTTGTCCCATGAAATGAAAAATGCCCAGGGTGATGTTTGTGCATCCTGTTCGCAGTTCCTGCTGCACGTTGATTTGAAGTCTCGAAAATCTTGTCCGCCATTGGCGGCGGTCGCTGAGGCTTTAGCGAAGCTGAACTAAACAGTTTGCCAACAAAGGGGATCAAAATGAACGCATCTAATCTCATTCCGACGCCAGACAATTGGGCCTGGCCGCCAAGCCAGAGTATTGCGTCCTGTCTGGTCGGTGATAATGCAGTGGTGGTGCAGTGGGACAATGACAGGCGCTCTAAACTACATCCTTTGTGGTTGAGAGATAACTGCTGCTGTGCTCTTTGTTTGCATCAGGTTACTCGAGAGAATTTATTAGATTTGCGTGATATCCCTGAAGACATTCGGGCGGCCTCTGTTGAGGTTGATGCCGAGGGCGCGCTTTGTGTAACCTGGTCAGACTGCAACCATGTGAGCCGATTTAATCCCGCTTGGCTTTATGCCAATAGTGGGCACCAGCCATCAGCGCCTTTTAATCCTGCATTTTGGGGGACTGCACAGCTCTCTGAACCACCGACTTTTTATGCCAATGATAGTCTGATCAGTGATGAACTTTTATATGAGGTCCTTCTGTCTGTTGCCCGTCATGGTATAGCGCGGTTGAGAGATCTGCCGACGGATATAGAACTTGTTGAAGCCTTTGCTCTGCGTATCGGCGCTATTCGCGAAACTCATTTTGATCGAATTTTCGATGTGATCTCAAAGGCCGACGGCGACAGCAACGCCTATACCAGCGAATACCTGGCTGCTCATACTGATATACCGACCCGAGAAGCTCCCCCGGGCATCCAAATCCTCCATTCACGGGTTGCCGACGCCAAGGGCGGCGAAAGCTTGATGACCGATGGTTTCAAAGTGGCGCAAGATATTGAGCAAGAATTCCCTGAGTACTATAAGACGCTCACAACCACAAAGTGGTGTTATGCAAACCGCGCAGGGCCCAAAGACTACCGCTGGGAAGCCCCAACCATTGGTTTAGATGATCAAGGGAAGTTACTGGAAATACGAATGCTTCCGTTTTCTCGAGCGCCATTGCAAGGAAGCTTCGAGGACATTCAAAAGGCCTATGCCGCTTTAAGATGCTACATGGTAAAAGCCAACTCCCCAGAATATCAAATGCGCTTTTCTTTTAAAGCGGGTGATCTCATCATTTTTGACAACCGTCGTATCTTGCATGGCCGTGCAGAGTTTTTCCCAAGCACCGGAGACCGTTCGCTACGCGGCACGTACCTTGACCGCGATGATGTTTTTTCTAAAATTCGACAGCTCCAACGCCAACTTTTATTAACTTGTTAGCCGCCCATATTGCGGGCAAAAAAAAGGGCGCTTTTAAGCGCCCTTTTTCACACTCAACTACACTATTTAAAACTTAAAGCTTACCCGAGTACCTATTGTACGAGGCCTGTTGGTCATAACACGCTCATCCCAATTAACCGCATTACGGAACACCTCTCCTCGCTCGTCAGTAAGATTGCGCACATACATTTCAGCTACCCAGGAATTACGATCAACGCCGATTGAAGCGTTTAAAATCTGGTAGTCGTCCTGCTTATACCGTCTGGTTGGAACGCTGCCACCATCAAACAGATTGTTGTACGATGAGCCCGTATAAATATAGCTTGCCTGGACAAACCAGTCTGTGTTGAACCCGTATCGAGTCGATAAGTTCCACTTCACCTCTGGCACACGAGGTAACTGGGTGCCATTTGCCGCAGTAGGTGCAGCCAGACCATCGCTAGCGTAGTAATCTTGGCTCAACTCAGCCTGAATATAAGAGCCGGCACCAGTAAGACTCCAGGTCTCCGATAGCATAATGCTGAAGTCAGCTTCAAACCCGTCACTCTTAGCTTGGCCAATATTATAAGTTAGGGTCACCGGTGATATTGATGTGTCTAGCCGCGAAAATTGGAAATTATCCCAGTCTTGCAGGAAGGCTGCCGCATTAAACTGCATACGCCCGTCCAGTAGGGTCGCCTTTACGCCCACCTCATATGAGGTTAAGAAATCAGGAGTAAAGTCACACTGAGCGCCTGTGGTGTCGTCTCTTCCCTGTCCACCATAATCCGCCGTGTTTCCAACTGAACAAAACCTATTAAGACCACCAGGACGATAACCCTCTCCCCAAGAACTATAGACCATTAGGTCTTCGTTCACCGTCCACTCGGCAGTCACGCGATACACTTCATCCTTTGACGCTGTTATACGATTAGAATCCGCACAGTCAGCCCCGTAGTTATTAAGTGGCCGATAGTTTCCTGAAGCTTCTTGTGCTGCAGCACTAGGTCCGCCTCCGCAAGGCCACCAAACCGTGCCAGAGAAACCATCCAAATAGCTCTCAGCATCGAATTGCCGCATGCTGCCAGAGACCGTTAGATTGTCTGCTATATCATAGGTGACCTCACCAAAAATCGCGGTCTCTTCATAGCTACGCCTGAAATCTGTTGTCCAATAGATATCAGGAGCATCAATCGCTGTGACCATACCCAGATCAGCAAGCCCTAAAACATGCCATTCTGCGTCATCTCTGTTTTTTACGTCAACCGAGTAGTAACCAAGCTGCCAGCGCAAGGACTTACTAGGATCAGAAGCAAAGCGCACTTCCATTGTTTCACGCTGATAATTGGCATGATCTTCATACAATTCACGCGGATCAGAACAGCCGTAATAGGCCGCATAGCAAGAATAATATGGCTGCACATAACCACCAGAAACATAGTAGTCGCTATACATTGAGTAGTCTGCATCCACCTCATAATCACGGTCGAGATCGCCATAGTTGAAGGTAAGAGTACCTCCGCCTATTTCACCTTCTACCTTAAGAGAATACTGAGTCCACTCATCATCCAGGCTGTCAGGCATCATACGAAAAACCTGTAGGTCGCCAACCGTTGGGTCGTGATCCCAAACACCATTAGCCTCTAGGTCTTGATGCATAATACCGGCTGTGGCTGTCCAGCTATCATTCAAGTCAACCCGCAAAGCGGCTCGAAATCCTACCGTGGTGGCCTCATTGAAATTATCACCGGCCACATTACCAATGTCGCCCTCGGTATAGTTGTTATAGGTAAAGTCAGGCGCCATGGCGGCGGCCTGCTCTGCTGTCGCGCCACCGGCTACTAGCCCATCTCGAATATAGCCATGAGAGAAGGTATGCTCGCCGCGCACATTATCAATAAAGCCAGCATCACGCTTGGAATAACCAACAAGTCTTAGCGCCACAGAATCTGATATTGGGAGGTTTATAAAGCCTTCAATGGTGTTACCAATATCGCCGCTTTTCGGAGAGTTGATATCCAAATCAAGCCCTGCTGAAAATTCCCCCGTGTCGGGCTGATTAGTAATAATTCGCATAGCACCGGACTGCGCATTAGCACCAAATAGTGTTCCCTGAGGACCCGCAAGGACCTCAATCCGTGACACGTCATAGATGTGTGGATTCAAATAGGCGCCCGTAGCGGTAACCGGTTGATCATCCAAATAAACAGCAACACTGGGGTTTGCGCCCAAAGAGCTCTCGCCACCAGAAGAAATGCCGCGAATATAAACGTTGCCGCTGCCTGGCCCCAGTCCGATGTAGCTGACGTTGGGGAGCATCGTCACATAATCTTCAAGATCTGTGATATTGAGGTTTCCAAGGGTTTCTTCCCCAAGGACAGTAATGGCCATAGGAATGTCTTGGACGCTTTCTGCTCGCTTGGTCGCAGTTACTATTATCTCTTCTAGTTGTTGCGCGGCGGCGGCGGGTGCAAGACCTACTGTCAGTGCCGCAATGATTGCTGCAAGTGGTTTGGGGGAGTATCGCCGCGCTTGTGCGGCTTTTAAATTACCTATAAATCGGGCCATAATCTCAATCCTCTCATTAATAAGTGATGATTTCTTTTTTCTTATTATTGGTTATCCAGCATGACCACCCAATAATTAGTAGAACATGCCATATAGATCATGTCGAACATTACATGAGATGAGCCTAATAAGCGAATCTATACGGTGTTTAATAGATCCGGATATTTATGCGACAAGAGAAGCTATCTAATCCACACGGATTAGCGCCCCTTTTCCCTGAGCGGCGGTTTGTAAGTTATGGCCGACACGCCGAAATATAAACGTCTGCCTCTCACTAACTTCACAAAAGCCGGCTGCGGCTGAGCTCTTTCAACCTGTATTCAATCCGCGACTTTTAAGCACGTTTTTGAGTACCCCTAGTTTTTCTTCATAATGACGCCACTGCTCTAAGCCGCCTCGAAAAATTGGCTGACGAACCTGCTCGGAGCTTGCCGAACGCACAGCTCTATCGTTCTCATGAAACTTTACACAGGCGTCTTCAAAAGGCAGGCCACAGTGCTCAAGTAACCGTGCTACTTGCCCCTCTAGGTCTGTCACAATATTCTCATAATGTACGGTAAGGCTTTGCTCTGGGATAACCGTCTGCCAATGCCCCATCAAGCGATGGTAGTCTGCATAGTAATGGCCAATATCCTCTAGGCTGTAGGTGAACGGTTGACCCTCGGCAAAGAGCTGCTTGAAATTGGCAAAACATGCCGCCATTGGCGCTCTTCTTGCGTCAATGATCGTGGCATGAGGCAAAATTGCACGGATGAGGCCAATATGCATAAAATTATTTGGGAGCTTATCAATGAAGTATTTCCCACTGTTTCTGTAAACCGCGCAGGCATCGAGATATTGCTGGCCTAGCGAAATTCGCTCTTCATTGCTTAAGTCAGCTAAAAGCCTTGGATACCGCCGGATCTCTCCACGCTTGCGACTGCCCTCAAGTTTGGCTGCAATACGGCTAATAAAATGCAGCTCTGCGGTAGCCTCTACCTGTGAATGGCTTGCCAGTATCTGCTCAAGCAGCGTTGATCCAGATCGTGGCAGCCCGACAATAAAAATTGGGCTCTTATCTGGGTGCCCTCCAGAGGTAAACTTAGCCATAAATTTATCATCACATACAGCAATGGTGTCATTAACTCTCTGCGTGTTATCGTCCGCATCATAGCCGCTATAGCGGCGCTTTATTTCATTGCCCATCCTATAGGCCTCATAGGACCCAGCGTAATCCTTCACATCTTCGCGCGCTTTGCCGACAGCAAAAGCAAGATGATATTTGTCAGGACTATCGGTATCTAAGGTTTCTAGCTGATTGGACATATCCTGAACTTCAGCAGGCGTAAACTTAATCGTTTTTAGGTTGGCCAAACTCCAATAAGCATCACCGTGCCCAGAGTCAATGGCGATAGCTCGACGGTAAATAGTCGCGGCTTTTTCTCCCTGTCCAGAATAACGCAAAGAGTGCCCGTAGCTAGTTAAAATCGTAACGGCATCGGGTACCCGCGTTAGCACATCTTCATAAACAACATGTGCTTCATCGAAGTGTCCGGCGCTAGAGGCCACAGCCGCATGTAATGTTTTATAGGCAATATTGTCAGGGTCCACTTTAATCAGGCGGCTCACTTCAGACATTGCGGCGTCAAAGTTGTCCTGCCGAGAGAGTGCTAGCGCGTATTTGTGTCGTGCCATGTGGTAGTCAGGCGCCAGCTCTAAGCATCTCCTGTAGAGCCCCACAGCTTCTTCCATAATGCCAAGCTTATAGCCAATATCTGCTAGCAACCTAATACCATTCACATCGGTAGGGTGCACTCGCAAATATTCTCTACAAATCCCCTCTGCCACCCCAACTCTGCCCGTAGCAAACAATTCCGTGGCTTGTCGCAACGCGGGATCTACCTCTCGCGTTAACACGGCTCTAGCATGCGCTTTAGCCGCAGCGCCCTCATCTCCTTGTACTAAAAGTACCTCACTTAGTGTTCGCCAGGCCGCTGCGAACCCTGGATCTATCTCGACCGCTTTCTGTAATTCCGCAACGGCAGCCGATATCTGTCCACTAGAATACCAAGCCAATGCTAGTTCATACCGCCCTTGCGCAACATTTGGCGCCAATAGTAAAAACTCAGACAGCCTTCGGATAGCCTCGTCTAGAGAACCTGTAAGTCTCAGTGCAACGCCAAGCAAAAACAAAGCCGGCGGATGGCTTGAATCAGCGCTCACCGCTCTTGTTGCCTCTTGAAGTGCTTGCTGTTTATT
>Ga0308003_1001082_pt1 | contig 12021 bp, 9 predicted proteins | sample Neamet36_FD_203159 | JGI IMG/M metagenome (GOLD analysis project Ga0308003, IMG submission 203159) | Marine microbial communities from water near the shore, Antarctic Ocean - #36 | ecosystem: Environmental > Aquatic > Marine > Unclassified | place: Southern Ocean | collected 2014-06-06
CCCTTTTTTTACGAATGATAAAGGAAATGCTTTAATTTTTATAGAACCCATATTAAGGAAGCAAGTAGTAAGTCCTATTTTTTCTGATGATATGGAGCAGATTAATGATGCACTTAGTGCAATTAACTTTATTGATTTAACTGTGGATTCTAAAGATAGTATAGATTTTCATTTCTACTTTGAGTCTAATAGATTTGTTAAAAGTAGGAAGGTCGAGTCGTTTATTAAAGAAGTATTATTGACAAATAACTCTATGGATAAGACTAGTTCCAAAACAAAGAGAGTCATAATCCATCTAAAGAAATTTCAAGTTGATTCAAAATATAATTTGGATTTGAAAAATAAAAAAAACAAATTAAAAGAAAATGGTTATGTATTTAGAGGTTTCTAAAATGAAAAGTTTTTTACTAGGTTTTTTATGTTTTTGTAGCTTATCAATAAGTGCTCAAGATAAATGGGATGATTTATTAAAATTGCCAGAAGGATTTGATTCTTATATTAGTTTTAAAGACTTCCAATCTTTTAATAGTAATCCTGAGGTCTTGTCTAAAAAGATTAAAAAAAATCAGAATAAAACCAATATTGACTGGGTTGTTTATAGCGACCGTAATGCTAATAGATTATATTCTTCTGCCGATATTGAGGATGCTAATAGTGAATCTCTTGATTTTTTAGAACCATTATATGTTTTAGACTATGATGGAAGGTGGCTCGAAGTCGTTACTGTATCAGAATTTAAAAGATCAGACAACCCTGAATCTAATTGGATTCCATTTGATAATCTCATTCTAAATTCTTTCGCTTTAACAAATGAAAAAAACAACCCAAGAAAGGGAATGATTTTAGTTTCAATTGATGCTATGGCTAATAGAAACTTGGATGATATTATGGATAGTAAAGATCTTGAAAAATCTTTTTATTTTGATCCTACTTTAAATCATGAAACAGGTGTTGTTGCAAAGAAATTTAGAATATTTTTCATTCTTAAAATAACAGATGATGGGACTTACCTTCTAAGTTCTTCTGATAATTTGACTAGCATTAGCGATAGTCCAGCTGAATTAAAATCTGCGGTAAAAGGTTGGGTTAGTAAAGATGTTGTAACTCCTTGGGACAGTAAACTTTGTCTTGAGACTACCTCTTATGAATCCGACCCCCTTGCTTATGAAGATTATAATAAGAAGCAAATACCCATTTATAAAGATGCTAATGGCATAAAAAACTTTTTAAATCAATCAACAACAGCTTCTGTTAATAATGCTACATGTATTAAAGTTTCAACTCCAAAATTAGATCGTCTTGATCCATATATACCAAGAATGCCAATTCTAGATAATTTCGCTTTTAAATCTAGTAGTGGAAAGAATTTAAATGTAATGAAAGTAGCTTGTATAGCTGGACTTGATATCGATTCAGATCAAAAAGATAATGATATTGCTATTATTTCCAAAAAGGTCCAACGCGTCAAGAAATTGATGAAAAACTTGGATATTTTATTTGTTGTAGATGCTACTTACTCTATGAGAAACTACTTTTCTACTATATCAAAGACTATTGAAGATGTTATTAAAAATCAAAAAGGTAGTAGTATAGATGTAAGGTTTGGCCTTTCATTATACCGTCATACTCTTGATGGTGAACTTGCATGTGAAACAATTACATTAACTGATAATCCTGAAAAAATATTAAACAAATTGAATCAGGAAGGAATATGCGGAAGTAAAAACCCAAATCCAAATGAATCTCAATTTAATGGGATTATGGAAGGGATTCACCGTGCCAGGTTTAATAATGACCACAGTAATTTAATGATTTTAATTGGCGACTGTGGAAATGACCCTTCTGATGGAACATCGATAGATCAAGTTGTCAATAAAATTAATAAACACAATGTAAATGTAGTAGCCTTTCAGGTTAAAGGTGGTGGTAAGCCTGAGTATTATGACTTTAAAGATAATATTCAAGCAATCCTTAAGGAGTCTGCTAAACGGTGTAGTGGGGGTAAATATGCAAACCATGTTGAATTAGAAAAATCTACATCTGTCAAAAATACTAATATCTTGAGATTTTCTAATTTCACTCAAAGTGGAAGTGATTTAGCGCCTAAATTTGGTAGATACAGTTATGCCGACGGATATTCACCTATGTCTACTACAATTTTAAAGAATAATATTGAGCAGTCTATTGAGGTCTATATGGATAAAATTAAAGGTACAGCTGCAAGATTAGAAGCTATATTAGATGGTAATACTGGCCCTAAAGGTCCAGTATTTACAGATGAAATTATAGCAATCTTAATGGGTAAACCTTATAATTTTACAGCTAAACAAATTCAATTACTACAAGATCAAAAAGATGTTTCTATGATGGGGTATACGAGCCTTAATTTATATGGAAAATCTACTGATGCATATTCGTATTCTGCTTTTATGTCTGCTGCTGAACATAGAAAATTAAAAGATTTGTATGGAACATTGTATTATAGTATTGATAATAGTAATCCTACGGAATTAAGAAAAGTTTTTCAATCTCAGATGATCGAACTAACAAAGAGTTTAATTGATCCAAACATTGACGATAAAGTAATTTTAAATAAAACACTTGGTTCAGTTTGGAAAGAGTTGACCGGTATTCCCTTAAAAACAAATAAGTTTAAGAACCTCAAGGACTGTACTCTTCGAAATTTAGTAATAAAAGGTAAATTGTCACCTAGAGATTTTGCTGCTTTTATAGAAGATACTAAGGCCGACCTACTTTCATTCTCTGAAGCTCAAGGTCATAGTAAATATAAATGGGAGAAAAATGGTACTGCATACTATTTTTTACCAATAGATTTAATACCAGGATGGTAATGGAAAAAATATTTTATATACAAGACCTAGAATGTAAGTATAAAGGTGGAGATCATTCAGTTTTATTTATTGATGAGTTATCAATTTATAAAGGTGAAGTTGTTTTTATAGTTGGTGCTTCTGGAATTGGAAAAAGTACTATCCTAGAAACTCTAGGCTTGATGAATAATACTATAGTTGATAATTCTAAAACAAAATTTTCATTTGTTCCTGAATTACAGGAAATAAACTATTCTAATATTTGGAGTAAAAGTGAGAATTATCTATCTGATATTAGAGCAAAGTATTTTAGCTTTATTTTTCAAGATAGTACATTGTTTAGTCATCTCTCAGCATATGAGAATGTAGCTCTACCTTTATTACTAAATAATAAAGATGATGTAAGCTATAATAAGGAGAGTGCAGATAAAAGAACTTCGAGTGTGTTTGAAAAAATTCTTGAGGATTTTTCTTCAGTATCAAATGATAAGGGTATTAATCTAATGTCCGGAGGTCAAAGGCAAAGAGTCGCATTCACTCGTGCAATGTCTTCAGACTTTAAAGTGCTTTTTGGTGATGAGCCTACAGGTAATTTAGACCCTATAAGTGCGAAAAAATGCATGGACTTACTAATAAGTGAAATGTCAAAAGAGAAAACAGTGATTATTGTAAGCCATGATGTTAGTATGGCTTTAAATTATGCTGATAGAATTATTGTAATTGATAAGCATGGTAAAAAACCTAATTTTTATGGGAAAATAAGTAATAGTTCGATTTTCTCAAAAGCTGAAAATAATTTCCCAACAAAAGAAGAGTTGATGAAACTCTTTATATAACTAATTATAGTATGATGTCATCATTTTTTAAATTATTATTTAAAAAGGAGTTAACTCTTTTATTGGGTAAAAGATATAAGAATCTGTGGATTCTTGTAGGAATTATATTCTGTTCTTTGTTTTCAATTGGTGTTTCAAATGGAATAAAAGATTACTTAGGTGATAAAATGAAGGATCCTAGTGTGAATTTTGTAATGGTAGAGATTCCCTATGGGAATAAACAATTTAAAAAACCTTTCCAAAGAAAAAAATTACTATTACAATTCAATAGCAATCAAAATAGAAATAGATTTAAATATTCAGAAGCCTCGAAAGTTAATGAAGGATATGTGAATTTAAATTTAAAAGCTATTCCTCAGTGTAAATATCGACTTGCACTTGAAAACGATATTTTTTTTAAAAGATATGTAAAGAAAGAAATCTTAGTACCTGATAGTACCTCATTAATTTTTGATGATGAAAACTATTCTTGCATTATTACTGAAGAGTTGAAATTTAAAATAGAGAAGGAGTATAGTGATTCGATCCCTTTCTTTGATCTATCTGAATACCCTTTTCTAGAATTCAAAATAAATGATAATATTGTTCCTATTTCTATAGCTGGTGTAATATCTGCTCTACCTAATGATAATAGTATGATAATCTCAAAAAAGTTTTTTGATGCTATTAATACTGATGGATATTCGGAAAGTCCGTTTGATATTGATTCAATTAATCATAAAAGTTATTTAGATATATTCACTACCGATAGTAAAGTTAAGGTGGCTCTAGATGAAAAATACAATTTAGAGGAGCTTGATAAATCAAATTTTTCTGATGGTATTTGCTATAGAGTATGGACTGGGTATAGCGATACTTCTTCATTTGATTCTATTTATGAAATAATAAACAACGAATTTAATGTTTCAAGAGTTTATGATTATACTGTAGTTGCCGTTGAAGAATCTCCAGATGTTAGGAGTGATTATATTAATTTCTCATTTGATGAATTAGACTCAGTTAGGAAATTTAAAGATTTCTTACTGAAAGCTCCTTATAAGTTAAAACTCGATATATCAACTGTAGAAGCAAAAGAGAACTTCAGTTTATTTGACAAAATATCCCGCTTCTTATCTTATGCTTTAATAGCTTTTTCTATTGTATTGATTCTATCTTACCTGATTAATTTGGTAATGTCTCATCTGGATAAAAATGAGCGCAGTATTGGTACATTAAAGGCATTTGGTCTGTCAAATAATCAGATTATTTTCTTGTATACATCTCTAAGTATCGTTTTGATAACAATATCATTTTTTATGTCATATGTTTTACTATTACTCTTTGCTCAGTTCTTGTTCGATTTGATATTGAATTTATTTAGTATTGGTAGTGACAGCTCCCTCTTGCAATTTCAAATGTTTGAGATACAGCATATAATATTAATTTTCGTAGTTTTACCTTCACTATTTATTTTTTATAAGTTGTTTTTTAGAATATATAAAACAACTCCTGGTGATTTAATTTATAAACGTTAACAACAAATGGAAACTATTTACGATATCTTTTTTACAATGTCATATACCTTAGGTATATCATGGTACTTTTATTTAGTATTAAAAACATTATCATTTATGTTTATCACATATTTTATGATTTATGTTTTAGATGCTATTCAACTATTTAGAATAAGTGAAACTTTTGATTTTATTACTACGGCTAATTTTACAAGACTTAAAAGTTTAGTTTTTACTTTAGTTTTTTTAAACTTATTTTGGTTTTTATTCATCAAGTATAATTGTCTAATAAGATTCAATTGGAATTCATTTATCCTTGATTCAACAAATATTTATTTCGCATTATTTCCATTATTAGGATCTCTATTGATGATTCTGTATTTGTTTAATAATACTATTAATAAATTAAAATTATAATTTATGTCTACTTTAATTATAGGAATTGGCTCTACAGGATTAAATATTATTGAACACGCTCAACAATATCATTACGAGTTCTTTGGAAAGAATCGACCAAGTAATGTAGAGTATGTGTACATTGAAACTGATGTTACTAGGAGTCCTAAACGTACTGCTTCAGGCATGACAGATATTACACAAGTTGCATTCAATTTAGGGCAACACGGAGTTGATATTGGAGATCTTAATGGTAACCCCTTAATTGATTCTTCTTGGTTACCAGATACTTCTGATGTTCTACAGACAAACTCTGGTGCAGGAGGTATGTCTAGTTATGGGCGCTTGTCTCTATGGGGAAGCTCCAATTACAATAATTTGTGTTCAGTTATTCAGTCCAAGTATGCTGAAATTGGTGGTGATAATAATACACAAATTTTTATTGTTGGAACATTAACTGGTGGTACTGGCTCTGGCCTTTGTGTTGACATCCCTTATTTAATTAAGAGAATTACTAATAATCCAAATGTGAATGGTTTATTACTTCTTCCAGGTCAACATTCATTTTCTGCCAATAAAACTATACATGAGAATGCTTTTATTTCTCTAGCATCAATAGTTCATTATACAAGTAAGGAAAATACTTATGAATTAAATTGGCCAGATGGTTCAGAATCAAAAAACATTGATCCCCCGTATAATTGTTTACAATTAATTTCACAAGATTTCACTGGTGCTCGTGCTTCAATTGATAAATTAAGTGAGTTGATTAGAGTATCTGGAATGATGACTATGTTGCAATTTGCGGGTGTCGATGTAGCAAATCAAAATTATTTTTTCAATACAATTGATAGGAGGAGAGTTGACAGTATAGGTTCCAATAGAATCAAAAATATAATTACTTCTGGGTTTTACATGATTCAATACCCTAAGTCTCAGCTTAGTGAGCTTTTGGCTATACAACTAACAAAAGATAAATTATCGAACTTAATTGATACTGATTACTATTTTGATATTCAAGGTAACAAGAAGAATATAAAGACTCAAAAGCAATTCTTATCTAATCAAGTTAAAATTAGTCTTGAAAAGATATTAAGTGATGCTATTGATGATTTAGATGGATTGTCTTTCGGTTCTGTTGATAATATATTAACTTATATTAATGATGAAGTAGCTAAAGACATCAATAATACTTTGGATAGTGAACCCAAACGTCATTATAACAAACTATTTAAATCGGATAACCAGGATAATATTTATGAATTAGTTAAAAATAATGAGTCAAAGTTAAAAGATTCACTAATTAATTCACTTCATGATTACCTAGCTAAACAAACTGAGTCCTTCAAGAGTTTAGAGGTAAATAGAGTAGTTATAAATTCTATTATCAATTACATTGATGAAATCATTAAATTTTATGACAAGGAATACAAGATAAATGGTGATGATTCTTCTTGGAATAAAATTTTACAGTCTGAACTTAATAACATTGAACTAGATCGACTATCTTTTAAGTTTATGTTAAAAGAAAAAGCATACGTTTCTTCTAGTTTAAAGACAATTTACGACAAAATAAAATTAAATGTTTTAATACCTGTCTTAAGACAACTCCAAAAGGATCTTAGTAAATCATCTTATCCAGTTGAAAGTAACTCTGGAAATATTTTGCCATCTTTATCTAAATTAGATGAGATCATATCTAAAGTTAACGAAGTAACAAATTTAGATGGTTCTGAAGCTCAGTATACATTGCCTCGTAGAGAAAATGAATTATACGATTATTTAGATCAAAACAATAAGTGTTTCCAAATGTTGTTCACAAAGGGGTCTAGTTCAGAAGATATGAAAGCTGCGCATAATTCGTATAACGCTAACACAGATAAAAAGTTAACGCTCTCTACAATATTAGGTACTTCAAATTTATGGGACTATTTAAGTACTATTGATGATAGCTTGTACAATGAAGTTAATTCGAATGCAATTAATTTTATTAACCAAATTGAGTTGTTTAAGGATAATTCATTGGCTAATATTCTCAAGAATTTAAATCATAACAATTCTCAACACGATGAATTAATTAAATTAATGGATGGAAATGAATCACACATTACTGATAGAGTTCCTGCTATGGTTCGATTAAATGATAGTAAATTCCAGTTTGATAACGATCCGTGTGCAAAATTAATTTTTATTACTAGTGATCATAACAAGTACAATAGTATGTTCAAAAACTTCAACTTTTCTCCAAACTCGGATAATGCTGTTGACGTTTCTAGTTTTTCTGATTGTATCTTAATTTATAAGGAATATGGATATATGGGCGACCAGAAACCTGACTTTAATCCAATCGAACAAATTGAGAATTCTTCTTTGGTAAAAAAATATCTTAAAACTAATAATCAAACTGATGAAAAGCTTTTACAAACTAAAAAAGTAAAAGCTCCTTATTTAAGTGTTGATCAATTAAAAAAATATATATCATGATTCAAATAGGTCCTAAGTCTAAATCTGTATTTACACAAAAAGTAAATAAAACTGTTAATTTATTAAAATACGCGATGTATTTTGCGTTTTTTCTACCGTTTGTAATTTATGGTGCTTATCATTTTAAGTTACTACCTTCTAAATCTGTTTGTTTTGAAAATTCAACTACACCATCTAAGTCAGTTGCACTAATCTCTAGCTATGATAATAATGGAGAGCTATTGGGGACTGGTTCTGGGTGTTTAATGAGTTCGAATTTATTAATCACTAATAAACATGTGATTGATGGACATGATTTTTTGACTGTTGAGTTTAATGCACATCCTGAACTTAGTGGGATAGAAATTAGAGCTCATGAACTTTATTCCCCAAAGAGTGATAGTGAATCAATGGATTATGCAGTAATAAGATTAGTAGAAAACTCCATTCCTGTGCATGTTCAGTTAAGTCCACTAAAATGGGGTAATTCAGATAATGTTAAAAATGGAGATTTAGTTCGTGCTTATGGTTATCCCGGACTTGGAGCTACAATTGATGCAGTAGATTTTTCTATTACTGCAGGGATTGTATCAAATAGAGCACTTTCTATTGATACAGCATTTATGAAGTTAAATTGTAATATTTTCCCTGGAAATAGTGGAGGTCCAACACTTAACGAAGATGATGAAGTGGTTGCGATTAATACACTAGTAACTTTAGGTGAATTTTCAGGCCAAGCTTTATCAATAAAAATTAATCATATCCTAGAAGATCCAATTATTCAATCAATTAATTGGTCAGGTGAACAACCATTAGAATTAGAAAAGTAATTAATTAAATTTTAAAGTTATGGATACTGATAAATTAATGATTTATAATCAGAGAAGCGTAAATAAAACAACCACTTGGTTACTATTTTTGTTTTTGGGATGGTCTTACGGTAGTATGGATCAAATAGGTAAGCAAATATTGTATTACCTTACTGGAGGAGGCTTTTTTCTATGGACATTATACCGCTTATTTACTTTAAATGGGGCTATTAGAAAGTACAATCTCAGAATTGCTGCAGAAGTGGGTATGGATAATAAAGAAATGGCTGTACTAGGCTTATATTAATTAGAATCTTACTTTGCAGCAATAAGCATTAAAAGCTAAAACCCCCTATTTCACTTTCAAGGAAATCTTCTATTTTATCATCTAATTTGTGATAAAAGTTTAATCCAGAAATTAATTCAACTTCATCAACAGTGACAGAGAAATTGATTAATTGATCATTACTCTTTTTATTAGGTAAAATAAAGCCGATCATTTTACCTTGCCCCTCCAACGCATATATCACCTTGTAGAAAAAGTTTGGAACAGAAACTTCACTATTTCCAATTGAAGACATTTTTTCATCAAATATTGGTCCTGTTACCACTATAAGTTCTCCATATTTATATACCCAATCTCTAATTAATCCTTCTAGTTTTTTCCATACACCTCTGTTAAATGAGGGATTTTGAGGTGACATATTAGACATGTAAAAAGTCTCATCTATTGCTTTCTGACTAATTTTCATAGAGCCAGCAGGACATAGATGTCCTCTGTCAAAACCAGATCCTTTGTAATCTGTTAACTTAGCAGAACCAGTTATGATTCTTTGGTCTTCTTTAAAGTTGTTCTTTCTTTGAGCTTTTCCACTTAAAATTTTCTTGTCTAATTTATAATAAACCCAGTTAGCCTGTTCGTTTTCCTCATTGTAGCTTAATGTAAAGAAATCTCTTTCAATATAAATTGATGATTGTGGAAATAAATTTATGTTATCCTGAGAGTATAATGTGGTTGTTAAGAGGATTAACGAGAGAAGTAGTATGTTAAAATGCTTCATTTATATTACTAGGGATTGTTTGAAAATTACCATTTTCTTGTATAATTAATTCATATGTAACTCCTTGGTTGTAAAGTCTAACTCCATCATCCTTATTTAAAAGTTCATTTTTAATAAATCCTCCTTGTAAATCACCACAGGAAGTTTCTTTCATAAACTTGTTTGGATTCCATCCGTTACCGTAATAAAAGTAAGTATTATAATTCCCATTTGAGACATCAAATGTAAAACTCCTACCAGCTTTAACATATCCATGTGAGTATACGCTTTTATTTTTTTTAATCACAACTAATACATCAGAATTATAGGGCGATTTTACTGTAATTGATGAACACTCAGTATAGCCATATGGAGGTGTACAATTTGGATTTCTTCCGTAACAGTACTTATAGGGCTGTGCTCCATTATAGAGTGAATTATTTTCATAATATTCGTTTATTATGTCTTTTACTTTATCAGCTAAGCGATTACGTTCATATTTTTTTGAATTAAATTCATAATTAATTGAACCTAATTCTTCTGTGCTTCCAGTGAAAACAAAATTTATTTTGTCTGATTTTAAATATTTAGATTTTTCTATATTTGTTAAAACTTTTTGTTTCATGGAATATTCCAATCCTTTGGTATATTTCCTTAAATCTTTGTTGTAATAATCAAGTTGGTTTTGATTACTTACAGTAATACTTTTTTTATTCGTCAGGTATTCCACTATGAAATTTTTAAAATCTATTGCTGCTGACTCATCAAAAGTCTCTCTAAATTTAAATTCATCAATACAATTATCGCATAAAATATTATTTTCATTATCATCAATATAAATTATTTGTGGAAAGTTATTTGGAGTTAATGTATAATTTAATAACTCATCGAACTCTTTAGTAGTTATGTTGTTATCTCTGATTAATTTATTTCTATAATCCTTAATTTTTTTTGAGTTTTTGGTGTTGATATTTTGATTAATTGAATTTATGTAGTTACAATACCAAAAGTTTTTTTTGTAGGATAGATAATTTTCGGTCGTTGAAAATATAAAAAAATTGATTGTTGTATCTTTTAAAAACATTGCGTCCATAAGTAAAGCGGAGTTCCAATGATTTACTTCTGAGCTTACTAATTCATCTTCGTAGTAATTCTCCCATTTTAATTCAGTCTCGTTGTGTTTAATTAATTCAGTATTCTGAATTATTGTGATTTTATCTTTAAAGTTTTTTAATTTGTTTTGAAAAATTATAAACGAAATAGAAATAATTAATACCAATAACAGTATAATTTGATTTCGATTAAATAGCTTCTTTTTTTGAATAAAATCTTCAGAATTACATTTCGGACAAAATTCTATAAAATCATTCCCTATGAAATTGGTATTACAAGATTTGCACTTAAATTGTTTTGAATCGTTCATGATTTTAATTTTTTGTCATTTAACCAATTACTTCAGTTGTGATTCAATCTTTAAGAGCTATAATTCCATTTACTCTCTTTCTGAACCGTATAGATAGAAGGTTAATATTCATTTGAGATAATATGACTTAAATTTACTAATTTTGAGTCCACTTCTGCTGACGATTTATGTTTTTATTTTTATAGGAGGTTTGTTAGATGATTCTGTAAAAATTAAAGATATTATGTCTATTGTTAATGCTTTTGATGATGACATATCAATATATATATTCAAGTAAAATTAGAATTTTAATTTATGAGTTATTTAAGAGTTTTAAAATGGGGATGTCTTTCTTTTATTGGACTATTCTTATTAGTATTTGTTATATCAAAGTCTATTTACTATTTAACAACTGATTTTGGTAGAAGCCTTAATAAATCAGAATTTTCATTATTGTCGAATCCAGACATTAAGATAGTCAATATACAGGAGTTTAAAAATATTCAGATAATTCAATTATTTAGGTATATGGAGAGTACATTACCCATAATTGGATTGCATCATGCATTTGCTAATGATTTGATTAAAGTTTCTGAAGTTTCTGAACGTGGTTCAGTTAATGAAATTATTATTGAGCATTGGTCAGACAAGCCTTTATTCATTTTAGATGGAGATATAATTTATGGTGCTAAACAAAATAGAGTGTTTAACACTTCAATATTATTACCACCTAATTATATATCTAATTTAT
>Ga0308003_1001088_pt1 | contig 11993 bp, 10 predicted proteins | sample Neamet36_FD_203159 | JGI IMG/M metagenome (GOLD analysis project Ga0308003, IMG submission 203159) | Marine microbial communities from water near the shore, Antarctic Ocean - #36 | ecosystem: Environmental > Aquatic > Marine > Unclassified | place: Southern Ocean | collected 2014-06-06
TCTTCTAAGGCCTTTAATAAAGCGCAGGCCGGCTCATGTTCGTGGCTGCAGTCACTAAATTTGCAGTAGCCTAAATAGGGCCTAAATTCCACAAAACCCTCTAATAGAGTTGCCGTGTCCATATGCCAAAGGCCAAATTCACGTATGCCTGGGGAATCAATTAATTGCCCACCATTAGGGATGTGAAATAGTTTAGCCGTGGTGGTGGTGTGAACGCCTTTGTTGGTTTGTTCAGACAGAGCGCTGGTTTTAATGTCTACACCCGGTAACAGAACATTCACTAAGCTAGATTTACCAACACCAGACTGCCCCACAAACACGCTGACTTTATTGTTCAGTTCAGCGTAAAGTGCTTCAAGGCCGGTTAAGGTTTGAGTAGAGGCGCGAATAATACGATAACCCAGAGCTTTGTAGCGAGCTAACATAGGCTCAAGATGTTCTTGGGCCTCTTCGTCTAATAGATCAGTTTTGTTGAGCAGAAGTATAGGCTCAATATCGCTGGCTTCAGCGGCTACTAAGTAGCGGTCTATCAAGTTGGCATGAGCATAAGGTTTGGGCGCAAAGGTCACAATGATTTGATCAATGTTTGCCGCAACGGGTTTAAGATCGCCATATTTGTTGGGGCGGTTTAGAATGCTATTGCGTTCATCACGGGCCACAATTACGCCACTTTGATCCGCCGCTTGACGCCAGGACACTTGGTCGCCGGTAACAAGAAAACCTAGGTTAGAACGGATTTTACAGCGAAATACTTCGCCTTTGTGTTGGCCGTGTAAGGCTTCAACATCGATTAAAGAACCGTAGTGGGCAATAATTAACCCCTGCTGTTCGGCAGACAGGTCGCCATGTTCGATGGCTTGCTCTATAGCTCCATCCTGTTTATTGGCGCGCGCGCGACGTTCTTCTTGAACTTTATCAATTTGCCACTGCTGGTGGCGGGTGAGTTTACGTTTAGCCATTTAGAATTAATGTACTGGGTTGTCAGTAAAGGCTTTATTCTACCTCGAAGTGAGGCATAATTCAGTCTATCAATATCACCTAGAGCACTTTTCTTGTGAAACACACACAAAATCTCATTTGGTTAGACCTTGAAATGACCGGTCTTGACCCAGAGCAAGACGTCATTATTGAAATTGCCACCATTATCACCGATGCGCATTTAAACGTGCTGGCCGAAGGACCATCAATCGTTATACATCAAAATGACTCGGTGTTGGCGTCTATGAACGCCTGGTGTATTAAACAGCACGGTCAATCAGGCTTAACGCAACGGGTACGTGACAGTAAGGTAAGCTGCGCAGACGCGGAACAACAAACCATCGATTTTCTTAAAACCTTGATTGATGGTGGGCACTCGCCAATGTGCGGCAATACCATTGGTCAAGACAGGCGTTTCTTAGTGAAATATATGCCTAAGCTTGAAGCCTATTTCCATTATCGTAACCTAGATGTGAGTACCCTAAAGGAACTTGCAAAACGCTGGCGCCCAGAGTTGCTGGATGGTCTTAAAAAAGACGGCAGCCATTTAGCGCTAGATGATGTACGTGATTCCATAGCCGAAATGGCTTATTACCGTGAGCACTTCCTGAAGATGGAACCGTGAGGGCGTAGGTTAACAATCATGCCAAAGGCCAATGTAGTGGCTACCCGTAAGTTAAGGTAGCCTGCTCCACATATTGTTGAACCAGGCGGCCAGCCATAATACCAGGCGGCGCAATAGTTCCAGGTAGTTGGTCGTAACGAAACCAATTGGCCTCCACGATCTCAATGCCATCCACTGTAATATCCTCGGTCACCGCTTCAGCAATAAAGCCAAGCATCAGTTGCCCCGGGAAAGGCCAAGACTGGCTGCCAACATAACGGATATTATTGATTTCCACACCCACCTCTTCAAACACTTCTCTATGCAAGGCCTGCTCTGCACTTTCTCCGGCCTCAAGAAATCCAGCCAAAGCGCTAAATTTGTTAGCGGGCCAATTGATATTGCGCGCCAAAAGACATTGATCTCCGCGGGTAACCAGTACAATCACGCAAGGGGAAATTCGTGGATAGTTGTTGATGTTGCACGCATGACAGCTCATCGCGTGTTCTTTATCAGTGGCTTGATTAGGTTCGCCACAACTCCCACAAAAGCGGTGCGTATTTTGCCAGTCTAATAACTGTACGGCTCGGCAGGCCAGCGAAAACACTTCCTCGCCAGCTACCATTAGTAAGTCACGTAGTGTAACTAGGTTAAACCCCTCAGTCGCAGTGGCTTTTGGCGTTAGATCCCAAACTTCACAGTCACGGGTGTGCCACTGGCCGAGGGTTATTTTTCGTTGGCAGAACAAACCCAAGGAGCCGGTTGTGTCGCTATCAATAAAAGGATTATTAGCCATGCTGGTACCGCCAGCCAGCAAGATATCCCGCCCAATCACGGCAATAATCCATTTTTTGTCTGTATTCACCGCTACTGGGCTGGCATAAAAGCCATTTAGGCTTGTAGGAATGGTCACTGGAGAATTAACTTCATTTCAACTAAACAAGGTGCAAACCCTACTTTCTCATAGGCTCGAATTGCCGACGAATTTTGAGAATATACATCCAGATAAAGCGCCTCGGCACCTTTGTTGCGGCTCCACTGCGTCAGCAAACCCACTATATGCTGATTGACTCCTTGGCCGCGTAGATTAGGTGATACATACATAAATCCAAGGTAGCCATGAGTTGCATGTATATGAGCCGGCTTAGAGGTTATGATTTGTGCATAGCCCACAGCTACAATATTGGCTTCGTACTCCAATACAATTAAGTGGATATCGCGGCTGCTAATCTGCTGCGTTATGTCGTAATAAAACGTCTTCTCCGCTTTAATGGAGGCATCAAACGGACGTTCGGCTTCAATTAGCAACTGCTCTATCTCTAGTAGGCGTGGCAAGTCATCCAACACGGCTTCTCGGTAGATCACGATTGAGTTTCCTTTTGCTTTCTGAAGCTAAAATATCTATGGAGTATTGCTGCATATTAACTGCGAATCATCTTCATGTCATTGCTCCCTATACTGATAATGGACGTAATCATGGGGAGCATAGTAATAAAGCACCCTGCAACCTAAGACAGATGCTTTAACTTACTGCCTAAGTGGTAGGCCAGAGTCACCGGTATTATGGGGATAAGTTGAGCTTGTCGCTGGGTTAATTGATCTACAGCCCAGTCAATATGCTCCAAAACCATCGGCGTGGCAGTCATTCGTTGGTCTTGCAAAACTTGTAGAATGGGTTTTGTGGCAGGGCCATTACCTAAACCAATGGCCAAATTGCGTTGCCAGCCTTCAAAGCCAGTTCGCCTGATAGGAGATCCTTCGGTTCGCTTAAGAAATTCTTCTTCGTTCCACGTAAATAGTTCTGCCAATTTGGCTTGGTCTAAACCGTGGCGAGGTTTGAAGTCATCTTCTTGGGTGGCGCCAGGCGCACGATTCCATGGGCAGGCCAGCTGGCAGTCATCACAACCAAATACCCGATTACCCATTAGTGGGCGCAGTTCAAGTGGAATGCTACCTTTGTGCTCAATGGTTAGATAAGCAATGCAACGATTGGCATCCAGTACATAGGGTTGCGGAAAAGCCGCAGTGGGGCACACGGTAATGCAAGATTCGCAGCGGCTACAGTGGTCTTTTTGGTAAGGCTCATCTATGGGTAGTGCAAGATCGACAAAAATTTCACCAAGCACGAACCACGAGCCCTGTTTACGGTTGATGAGTAAGGTATGTTTGCCTTGCCAGCCAAGGCCGGCTTTTTGGGCAAGGGGTTTTTCTAGCACGGGTGCGCTATCGACAAATACACGATGACCAAATGGGCCGATCAAAGTTTCAATAGCTTTGCTAAGTTGAGCCAGGCGCTTGCGCACTAATTTATGGTAATCCCTACCAAGAGCATAGCGAGCCACATAAGCCTGCTCACCATCTTGTAGGGTGCTTAGGGTGGTTAGTTTAGGGTCTAGGTAATCCATGCGTAAACAAATGATACGCTTTGTGCCTGGCACGAGCTCTTGTGCACGATAACGTTTGCTACCGTGTTTGCTCATGTAATCCATGTCGGCATGGTAGCCAAGATCTAGCCACTGCTCTAACTGTGCGCCAGCGCTTTCGTTGTCGGTATCAGTAATTCCGCAATCGGCAAAGCCAAATTGGCCTGCAAGCTGTTTGATGCTCATGGCTAGGTCTGCAAGTTGTTGCGACGTTAGTGGCACGGGTATCGTTAGCGAAGGTGAGTTTAGTGTTGGCATAGCGCTTATTCTAACCTAGTCGAATAACACGAATCTCTAAAAATGAAATAAAACCAATGAAATACCTGCGAGATAGGCGGTTTTTATTGCACTTTTAGGCTATATTGCACTCTAATAAATTATCCACTAAGTAGGATTGTTGAGTCCATGTTCCTAGAGTACCAACTACAAGCCCACGGCGAAGATGCAATGGTGGCTCTAGGCAGGCAGTTTGGGCAGGCACTAGGTGCTGGTGCACAAGGCGCAACAGTGTTTCTACAGGGTGATTTGGGCATGGGAAAAACCACCTTTACTCGAGGCGTCATGAGTCATTTTGGTCATCGAGGTGCGACAAAAAGCCCTACTTATACCCTGGTGGAACCCTATCAATTCGAACAGCAAAAACTAAATCACTTCGACTTATATCGCTTGGGCCACCCAGAAGAGTTGGAATACATAGGTATTCGGGATTACTTTGATGGGAACACTATTAATTTGATTGAATGGCCAGATAAAGGCTTGGGTTATTTGCCCCCAGCCGATGTTGTACTAACGATCCATCCTTTGGAACGCGGGCGTAAACTTATCTTTGTTGCGAAAACGATTAAGGGTGATACTATTTTGCAGGGTGTTCAGCAATGAGAGTGTGGTTACTGCTTTTATTGACCTGTGTGTCGACCGTTACTTATGCTGCGAACATAGAAAATATACGTATCTGGCCAGCACCAGATAATACCCGGTTGGTCCTAGATACGTCTGCAGCGGTGACTTTTGAGCAAATCACCCTAACTAACCCAGATCGTTTAGTGATTGATATCGATCGTAGCATTCTGTCTACCTCGCTTGCTAAATTGGTCTTCACTAACAGCCCTATACGCAGCATTCGTTCTAGCCAGCGCAGCGATAATAAATTACGTCTAGTGCTAGATTTAGCCTACAAAACCAGTCATAAAATTTTCACCTTGCCACCTAATGCAAGTTATGGCGATCGTTTAGTAGTGGATTTGTTCAACTATAAAAAAACGTTACCTACGCCAACAAAAGGCGCAGTAATAAAACCGTTACAACCACAAACCACAACCCTAAGTAACTTGGATTTGTTGGATAGTCAAAGGGATATTTTGATTGCCATCGATGCAGGCCACGGTGGTGAAGATCCGGGCGCTCTGGGCCCCAAGTTTGGTGGTAAAAGGTTACAAGAAAAACATGTGGTGTTAGGCATTGCTAAGGAGCTACAAGCCCTGATTAAAAAGGAGCCAGGCTTCGAGCCGTTGCTCATTCGCACCGGTGATTACTATATAAGCTTAAGGGGGCGTACTAAAAAAGCCCGTAAAGCCAATGCTGATTTATTCATTTCTGTACATGCTGACTCCTTTAAAAATGGCAAAGCTAAAGGTGCCTCCGTGTGGGTGCTGTCTTCCCATGGAGCGTCTAGCGAAATGGGACGATTGTTGGCGCAAAAAGAAAACGATGCCGACTTAATCGGTGGTATCGGTGGTATAAGCTTGGAAGACAAAGAAGACGATGTAGCTATGACCTTGCTCGATATGTCCATGAATTACAGCCAAACTACTGGCCAGGGGGTCGCTAAGGAGGTCCTTGGTAATATGGGCAAGATTGCTAAGCTGCATAAGAAATACGTTGAAAGGGCAGGCTTTATGGTGCTTAAGTCGCCAGATGTGCCGTCTATATTGGTGGAAACCGGGTTTATTTCCAACCCCGGTGAGGCAGCGAAATTACGTACTCAGCGGTATCAAAAAAAAATGGCTAATGCTATTTTTAGAGGCTTAAAAAGCTACTTCTACAGTTTTCCCATAGCCAATACTTACATCGCCTCTGTCGTAGAGGCAAGGCGTAAGTTGCGCTCTTATAAGGTAGTATCTGGTGATACGCTTTCGGGCATTGCTCAGCGCTTTAATACCAGCGTAAAGCGTTTGCAAGCTGCCAATAAAATGACCAGTAAATCTGTATTATTAGTTGGTAAAACACTTATTATTCCAGCAAGCTAAATGACTTGCCCACTATTGACCGCGAGCCTTAAATGACTTCAAAAATCCACCAACTCAGCCCACGCTTGGCTAACCAAATCGCCGCCGGTGAAGTGGTAGAACGTCCTGCCTCGGTAATAAAAGAGCTGTTGGAAAACTGCCTGGACGCCCAGGCCAATAAAATTGAAGTAGACGTAGAGCAAGGTGGCGTAAAGCTGATGCGCGTGCGTGACAATGGCACCGGTATTGGTGAGCAAGATCTAGCCTTAGCATTAAGTCGTCACGCCACTAGTAAAATTGCCACTCTAGAAGATTTGGAATCGGTGCAGAGCTTAGGTTTTCGTGGAGAGGCCCTGGCGAGTGTGAGTTCTGTATCGCGGTTAACACTGACCTCAAATACGCAGGACCAAGAGAGTGCTTGGCAAGTCATAACTCAAGGTCGTGACATGGAGGCTCTATTACAACCTGCTGCCCATCCTGTTGGCACCAGCGTGGAAGTGAGAGATTTGTTCTTTAATACACCCGCGAGGCGTAAGTTTTTACGTACAGAAAAAACAGAATTTGGCCATTTAGAAGAAGTGATAAAGCGGTTGGCGTTAAGCCGATTTGATGTGGCCTTTAGCCTTAAGCATAATCAAAAAGTGATTCATAACTTACGTCCAGCAGATACTCAAGCCGCCCAAGAAAAACGTGTGGCGAGTGTTTGTGGCCCGGCTTTTATGCAGCAAGCTCTGCATATCGAAATGGAGGCGCCGGGGTTGAGGTTATGGGGCTGGGTTGGGTTACCGACATTCTCTCGCAGTCAGATGGATCTGCAGTATTTTTTTGTTAATGGCCGCGTGGTGAAGGACAAGTTGGTAGGGCATGCTGTGCGTCAGGCTTATCGCGATGTGTTGTACCATGGGCGCCATCCAGCTTTTGTCTTGTACTTAGAGTTAGAACCTTCGAATGTGGATGTGAATGTGCATCCCACTAAAAACGAAGTGCGTTTTCGTGATGGTCGATTAGTGCATGATTTTATCTTTCGCAGTTTGCACAAAACCTTGGCTCAAGTACGACCAGAAACTCCTACAGGTGGCGGCATTGAACAGCTTGGTGTAATGCCGGATCAACCTCAAGGGCTTGAGGCTGGCGTATTTTCAGGCCAAACACAGGTGGATTTGGGGCAGGTTGCAGGCAACCCTACCTCATCAAGTATGCAGCAAATGCCTTGGCTTAGTGGGGCGTTAAACCAACACACCCCTCTTCAAATGCAGGAACAAGCCAAAGTATATGCCAGCCTGCATAGCGATTCAGCCCCATTATTGGGCTCTACAACAGAGGCCGGGCAGGTACCCCCTCTGGGCTACGCTGTGGCTCAGCTCCATGGCATCTACATTGTATCCGAGAATGCTAAAGGTTTAGTGCTTGTGGATATGCACGCAGCCCATGAGCGCATTGTTTACGAAAAGATGAAAACGTCATGGGCAGAGCAAGGCATTAAAGCTCAACCTCTGTTAGTGCCTATATCCATGGCTGTGAGCTCCCGTGAAGCGGATCAAGTTGAAGTAGAGAAAGAGTTATTTACTGAGTTAGGTTTCGTGATTGATAGATCTGGCACAGAAAGTTTAGTGGTGAGGCAGGTGCCTAGTTTGTTGCAACACGCTAACGTTGAGCAATTAGTTCGTGACGTATTGGCAGATGTCGTCACCTATGGCAGTAGTGACCGTATTCGGGCGGCCCATAATGAGCTGTTAGGCACCATGGCGTGCCACGGTGCAGTGAGGGCTAATCGAAGGTTAAACCATGTGGAAATGAACGCACTATTGCGAGACATGGAAATTACCGAACGCAGTGGTCAATGTAACCATGGACGCCCCACATGGACCCAACTGAGCTTATCTGAACTAGATAAACTGTTTATGCGAGGGCAATAGCAGGTGTCTCCTACTCAGTTACAAACGGGAAAATTACCTCCGGCCATTTTTCTTATGGGCCCAACTGCTGCAGGTAAAACAGATTTAGCTGTGGAGCTGGTGCAGCAGCGTGCCTGTGAAATTATTTCGGTAGACTCAGCGCAAATTTACCAAGGCATGAATATTGGTAGCGCTAAACCAGATGCTCAGACTCTAGCGGCAGCGCCGCACCATCTGATCGATATATGTGACCCCCTTGAAGCCTATTCTGCAGCGCGGTTTCGTACCGATGCTCTAGCGCTGATGGCGCAAATTACCGCTCGGGGTAAGGTGCCGCTGCTAGTGGGTGGTACCATGATGTATTATAAAGCTCTGATGGATGGTTTGGCCCAATTGCCTGTATCAGAGCCTGTTATCCGCGGGCAGTTAGAGCAAGAAATATGTGACCACGGGCTAGCAGCGATGCATGCCCGTTTGTGTGAAATTGATCCCGTGGCCGGCGCACGTATTAATGCTGCCGATCCACAGCGAATTACTCGGGCCATGGAAGTGTTCCTGCTGAGTGGAGAAACCTTAACAACTCATTGGTCGAGACAGCAAAAGCAGCAGTTACCCTATCAAGTGACTTCCATAGGTGTATGGCCACCAGATAGAGCTTTGTTGCACCAGCGCATAGAGCAGCGTTACGAATTAATGCTGCAGCAGGGTTTTAAGGCTGAAGTGGAGTCCTTAATGGCTCGTGGCGACTTGCATTTAGACCTGCCATCCATGCGCTGTGTAGGCTATCGTCAGATGTGGCAACACTTAACAGGAGAGTATGATGATGCAACAATGCAGTACAAAGGCATTGTTGCAACTCGTCAATTGGCTAAAAGACAGCTAACTTGGCTACGCAGTTGGCCGGAATTGCGAATGTTTGATAGTTTAGATACAAAATTAGCATTCAAAGTTTTGCAATTATTCGATAGAATAGGGGATTAGCGTAAAGGCAGCGTAAAACGGCTTGCATCTGTTGGCGCATTTACGCATCATCACCTTCTAGCTTTACTCTAAGGTTAGATTAATGACACAAGGAGCTATCATGTCAAAAGGGCAAACCCTACAAGACCCTTATTTAAACGTATTACGCAAGGAGCGAGTACCAGTTTCTATTTTCTTGGTAAACGGTATTAAACTGCAGGGCCAAATTGAATCTTTTGATCAATTTGTAATTTTGCTTAAAAACACTGTTTCTCAAATGGTGTATAAGCATGCTATTTCAACTGTGGTACCATCACGCCCGGTTAAAATGCCAGCCGAAGACGAACTGGATTAATTCTTTTTGACTTTAATGAAACCCCAACGAGCACCTGATGGTGCTCGCTTTGCTTTAGGTTATTGTTTTGTTTTTTGAACGTCACCAATCAGGCGAACGTGCAATCCTTGTCCATCTTCAAATGGGCCAAGAAGGTGAGCGTGAAGATGCTAACGAATTAAAAGAGCTGGTTTATTCAGCTGGTGCAGATCCCCTTGAAACAATAGGCGGATCGCGCGCAACTCCTCATCCAAAAACCTACGTCGGTTCTGGCAAAGTAGAAGAGATTAAATTAGCCGTGGAACAACACGAAGCTGAAATCGTCATCTTTAATCATTCACTGAGCCCGGGTCAAGAAAGAAATCTAGAGCTTGAGCTGCAGTGCAGAGTCCTAGACCGCACTGGTTTGATCCTCGATATTTTTGCCCAACGTGCTCGCACCCATGAGGGCAAGCTCCAGGTTGAGTTAGCTCAGCTAGAGCATATGTCTACTCGCTTGGTTCGAGGCTGGACCCACTTGGAGCGCCAAAAAGGTGGCATTGGTCTAAGAGGCCCTGGTGAAACCCAGCTAGAAACTGACCGTCGTTTATTACGCGTGCGTATCAACACTATATTGAAACGCCTAGGTAAAGTGCGCAAACAGCGTGAGCAGGGGCGTCGTGCTCGCCGACGTGCAGAAGTGCCTACCATTTCTTTGGTGGGGTACACTAATGCGGGTAAGTCTAGTTTGTTCAATCGCATTACCATTGCAGAGGTGTATGCTGCAGACCAATTATTTGCCACCCTAGATCCAACCTTTAGACGTCTTGAAATTAAAGATGTTGGCCCCACTATCTTAGTAGATACGGTAGGGTTTATTCGTCATTTGCCTCATAAACTCGTTGATGCCTTTCGTGCCACGCTGCAAGAAACGGCTGAAGCAACGTTATTGCTTCACTTGATTGATGCGAATGATGAAAAGCGTGACGATAACATAAAGGAAGTTGAGTCGGTGCTGGAAGAAATTGGCGCTGATGATTTACCTCATTTGTTGGTGTACAACAAGATTGATATGTTAGAAGATTGCCCTGCACGTATCGACCGTGATTCTTATGGTGTGCCCAGAAGGGTTTGGTTGAGTGCGTTAACGGGAGAAGGTGCAGAGCTTTTGGTGCAAGCCATCAGCGAGCGCTTAGGCGGCGAGATTTTTGCTAAACAAATTGTACTGGAACCTCAGTATGGTAACTTGAGGGCTCAACTTTATGCCCTTGACGCCGTAGAAAAAGAAGACATTAACGACCAAGGCCACATGGTGTTGGACGTACGCTTACAAAAGCGAGATTTTTTACAAGTATTGAGTCGTATTGGAATGGATGCAACGCCTTTTGTAGGCAAACCAGCCAATCCATGGGATTCGTAACCATTTAATAATTGCAATAATCAGGAGAAGTTTATGGCCTGGAATGAACCGGGTAATAACGGTAAAGACCAAGATCCATGGGGTGGCAATCGTCGCCCGAACGGACAAGATCAGGGGCCACCTGATCTAGATGAAGCGTTAGGTAAGCTGATTGAAAAATTCAACGGCTTGTTTGGTGGTTCTGGTAATAAAGATACCTCGGGTTCAGGTGGTGGTGATACCCCAGCGCCTATCGGTAAAATAATTACTTTTGGTGCCGCAATCGTCTTAGTTTTGTGGGCGGGTATGGGTCTCTATACTGTTGACCAGCAGGAGCGCGCTGTTGTTTTGCGCCTTGGTAAGTTCAGTGAGACCGTGCAGCCTGGCTTGCATTGGAATCCACCGTTATTTGATAGCGTCACTAAGGTTAATGTGACTGCAGTTCGTAACGTCGAACACCGTGCTTTAATGCTTACAGAAGACGAAAACATTGTTGAAGTGGGTCTGTCCGTTCAATACGTTGTGTCTAGTCCTAAAGATTTCTTGTTAGAAGTTAGGAATCCGGAAAATAGCTTGTTGCAAGCAACACAAAGCGCTTTACGCCACGTTGTAGGCGGCTCGGAAATGCATTCAGTGTTGACCGAAGGTCGTGCTCTTCTTGCATTAGACATTGAAAGTCGATTACAAGCTTTGTTAGATGACTACAAAACTGGTTTAGAAGTCATTAAGGTTAACATCGAAAATACGGCTGCACCTTCACAAGTGCAAGATGCGTTCGATGACGTGATCAAGGCTCGTGAAGATGAGCAGCGCGTTAAAAACGAAGCTCAAGCCTATGCTAACGGTATCGTTCCTGAGTCTCGTGGTCGTGCACAGCGTGTAAGCGAAGAAGCGCAAGCTTACCGTGCACAGGTTGTTGCCCGTGCTGAAGGTGAAGCGACTCGTTTTACCAAGTTACTTACGGAATACCAGAAGGCTCCAGAAGTAACTCGTGAGCGTCTTTATATTGTTGCCATGGAAGATGTCCTTTCCAATGCCTCTAAGGTAATGGTAGACGTTAAAGGTGGTAATAACATGATGGTGTTACCTTTAGATCAAATCATGCAGAACAAATCTTTCCGTGCTGCAACGGGTACCGGTGGTAACGTGTCTTCCAGTATGGTTGATGAAATTACTAACCGTGTGATTCAGCAGCT
>Ga0308003_1001090_pt1 | contig 11988 bp, 9 predicted proteins | sample Neamet36_FD_203159 | JGI IMG/M metagenome (GOLD analysis project Ga0308003, IMG submission 203159) | Marine microbial communities from water near the shore, Antarctic Ocean - #36 | ecosystem: Environmental > Aquatic > Marine > Unclassified | place: Southern Ocean | collected 2014-06-06
TTTTGGCTTTTTATCTGCTCTTAAATATAAACACCTTTGGAAAGATGCTGAGAACCTGTTTAGATCTATGTCCATCCGAGAGCTATTCAAAGATTTAAAAAAAAAAAAAAAGAAAAATGAAAAAACTAATTCTTCTATTACTGTTTATTCCACTTGTGAGTTTTGGGCAAGTCATAAATGAAGAAGTGAAAACATATTATGAGTCAGGGGGATTAAAATCCATAACAAACTATGTAGATGGTTTAAAACAAGGAGAATGGAAGTATTATTATGAGTCAGGAGAATTAGAATTTACAACAAACTATGTAGATGGTGTTAAGCAATAACCTTTAAACAAACTAAAAGCAAAATGAAAAAACTAATTCTACTATTATGCACAATATCTTTATCGGCGAATTTAATTGATCAAGAAAACAAAGCAATTCAATGGCCAGATGGAAATACAATGGCTATAAGTCTCACATGGGACGACGCTCGAGATAGCCAAGTTTTAGTAGGTACACCGATTTTAGATAAATATGAGGTAAAAGCTACTTTTTATGTTGTTCCTTCCTCTGTTGAAAGAGAGTTGGAGGGTTGGAAATCAGCAGTATTGAATGGTCATGAAATAGGTAATCATTCCTTATTACACCCATGTTCAGAAAGCTACCCATGGTCCAGAGATAACGCTATTGAAGATTATTCGTTAAATCGGATGCGGAAAGAATTGATTAAGGCTAATGTAGAAATTGAAAAATTATTGGGTGTTACACCTACCGAATTTGCCTACCCTTGCGGGAATACATATCTAGGGCGAGATAAAAAGATCAAAAGTTATGTTCCTGTTGTACGCAAACTATTTTCCACAGGAAGAACTTTTGCGGACATATCGTCCAATGATCTTGATCTTGATTTTGCTAGGCTATCGTGTGTCATAATGGATAATAAAGATTTTAAAAGCATCAAGAGTCAGATTGAACATGCAAGGGAACAAGGCAAGTGGCTAATATTGGGAGGGCATGAAATAGGACACAAAGAGATAAAAACAGATTACTTGACCAACATAGAGATGTTAGAAGAACTATTGGACTACATTAAAAATCCCACAAACAAAATATGGACCGCGCCAGTAGGAGAAATTGCATCGTATATAAAGGCGAATAATAAAAATTGAGATTTATGAAGAAAGAAATGAATGTTAATTCAAAGAAACCAAAAGCAGTTTTTATTTACTCTCGAACTTATACTTTTTTTAAAATCTAGTTTCATTATATAGTTTCATTCTAAAGTGTCTTACCATTATATTTGAATTAAAATAATAATTATGTCAGATAAACCTAAATGTGGATGTGGAAATACACAAAACCCTAATGGATTTTGTGATGGTTCTCACAACAACCAAATAGATTAGATAAACAGTATTAATCCTGTTTTACTAAAATACTATTTCACCATCTACTTATTGTTCATTCTTCGCTCATTGTTAATAGCCTAAGAGAATCTCCTCATTTGTCTACAAATAAGAGTATAAATTTACTGTACGGATAAAACAGGTGCTTATTTGCATTTTCTGATGAGCTTCATACTTTATCAATTCTCTCTAAATTGCTCCTCATTAAAAGCTAATTTATTTATTAACTCCTTAGCTTCTGATGGTGTTTTGTTAGTAGAGTTTTTTTAGTCTCCCTAATCCGAATATATCATTTGATTTAAATGACAATCATTTTGTGAAAGAGATTACCGATGTTTATATTTATACTAATGATAACAAGAAATATAATAGCACAATTTTTATTGATCCTTTTTCTAGGTAGTGGTATTTGTAATGCGCAATCTGATTTTATAGAATTTTCGGGAAAAATAATCAATGCAGAAAACAAGGAACCTTTAATCTTTGCAAATTTAAATGTCTTAGGATCTAATATCAGTACTATTAGCAATAGCAAGGGGGCTTTTAAAATTAAAATACCTAAATCACATTCCTTATCTAAAGTCAAGGTATCGTTTATCGGATTTAAAACTAGAATAATTGATTTAAAATCATTTGAAAATAAAAAAACTATTTCTTTAAATGTTTTTGTCACTCCTCTTTCTGAAATGGTGTTGAGTATTCCAAAAGATGTGGAAGGATTAGTTAGAGAAACTTTATCTAACTCAGACAAAAACTATTTAGAAGAAAATACTATTATGACGGCTTTTTATAGAGAAACAATAAAAAGAAAAAGAAGAAATGTGTCCCTTTCAGAAGCAGTTGTAAATATCTACAAGTCTTCCTATGAATCATCCTCTAAGAAAGATGGAATTAAAATTTTAAAAATAAGGAAGGACACCGATTATTCAAGGCTAGATACAGTAGCTCTTAAACTTTCTGGAGGTCCATTCAATACTTTATTTCAGGACATAATTAAATACCCTAATTATTTTATTCCTTCATTTTTTATGTCAAATTATTCCTTTTCAGTTCACAGAACTTCTAAAATTAATAATAGGCCTGTTTATGTAATTAGATTTAAACAGAAAGAAAATGTTATTGAACCTTTTTATTATGGAGAGTTATTTATAGATGGCGAAAATAAAATTTTATTAAGCGCAACGTATTCTTTGAACGTGTCTGATAGAAAAAAAGCTTCTGAATTATTTGTAAAGAAAAAACCTAAAGGGGTAAATGTATGGCCAACAAAAGCGGTCTACAGAGTAGATTATGCTCAAAGAAACGGAAGATGGTTTTATAGTTACAGTAATCTATCTGTTGATTTTAAAGTAAATTGGGATAGGAAAATATTTAATACCACCTATTCTTTATCTACTGAGATGGCTATTACCGATTGGATTGAAAATAGAACTTTAGACTATCCTAAAAGAAAAGAATTAATTAATCCTTCTATTATTTTAACAGATTCAAAAGTAGGGTTTCAAGATTTAAATTTTTGGGGAGAGGATAATATAATAGAGCCTGAAAACTCAATACAGAACGCAATTAAAAAAATTAAAAAGAAACTAGACAAAATCAATAAATAGTTTTGAATTACTATTCTGGTTATTTATTAAAATCTTATTCATTTCCTTTCTTTAAAAACAACTGCTAGGATATTTTTGCAACCAATGTTATTTCAATTGTTGCGTTTGAAGGCAACGAGGCAACTCCAATCGCAGCACGACTTCCTATGCAATTATCCCCAAAGTTTTCAACAAGTAAATCAGATGCGTAATCTGCAACTTTAGCATGTTCAGTAAATCCATCTTGAGCATTCAAAAAGACATTGAGTTGAAGGATTACAGATATTCTCTCATCTTCAATTAAACAAGCTTCTGCAGCATTTATTGCATTTAATGTTGCTAAACGTACAGCATCTCTGTACGATTCTATTGGATCTAAAACTCTAATTTTTCCTGAATAGATAAGGCTTCCTGCTTTTCGAGGTGTCATTCCTGATGTATATACTAAATCTGAATGCCTAACAGCTGACAAGTATTTTCCTTGTGGAATTGGTTGTTCTATGTTTTTGTTCATATTTTATAAATTTCAACCATTTTTACGATTCGTTTTGCTGCTGAAACAGCCTTGTGTTGGTTCTGAGAAAAGTTTAGTCGGATACTGTCGATACAGGCAGGGTCAAATTCTGATCCTGGTGTAACTATCACATTTGCTTGATAACGTAGTAAGCGCACAAAAGTATATAAGTCTACTTTTAGAGAAGGTAACTGAGGAAAAAGGTAGCTACCAGCCTGTGGACTTGCAGTATAGAGATTTGCAGTCTTAAAAATTTCTAGTAATTCGTCTCTAATTGACTCGTGCTGTTGAATGCGGTTTTCCATCCACCCTGAAGGTTCTACGAACCAAGTATCAAGAGCAGCTTGACTGTACCCAGCAGCCCTTAAAGAGACGATTGCTTGAAGACTTTCCATTCTTTCAATCAACTTTGGTGTACCAAATGCTACTCCAAGGCGGAATCCACTAAGAGATTCAGTTTTTGAAGGCCCCATAATAGTAATAAGATTTTTAGGCTGAACATCACAAGATCGAAGGTGAGTATAGACCTCCTTACTATATAACATTCTAGAATACAGTTGATCTACTATTACAGTAACGTCGTATATTGCTGCTAGATTTGCTATTTTATTAATAGTGTTTTCTGAATAGACAAGACCAGTTGGATTATTGGGTGTTGAAAAGACTAATACCTTTGTTTTATTTTTAAAGGCGTCTTCAATTCGGTTAAGATCTGGACCACTATTAAATTTAGAATTTTTGTAGTTCAAAGGGATTGGTACTACTTCTCCTCCAAAAAATTTAACAAGTTTTCGGTTGGCAAAATAGTCTGGTTCAACTACAGCAACTTTAGTTCCAAGAGTGACTGTAGCGCCAAGTGCTAAAAATAATGCACCTTGAGTCCCTGGACAAATAATCAATTCACTATTAGCTTTAATTGTTCGACCAGTAAACTCTCCAAGTCTAACAGCAAGTTTATTTCGTATTTCAGCTGATCCTCTATACTCTGTATAGGCTTGACTCCCGCCTTTATTGAAACCCTTTTTCCAGGCAGTATCAGAACCTGGTGTTGGAGGAAAGGCATCTACATCCCCATGTGAGAAATCAACAGCAGCTCCATCAAGCTTATCTCCACGCATAATGGAATTAATATCTCCTAGATCTTGTCTAACTTCTTGACCAGGAGCATTATTTGCCTCTAAAGCTTTAAATTTTTCGTCTAGTGTTATAGTCTTGTAATTCATAAAATAGTTCCTAAATTTTTTTTAATAAAACAATTTACTCCGATTGCAGATAACTATGTGTTTTTGATTTTATTCATTTAAAATTTTCCAATAATTAATTTTTCAACGGTAAAGATCTGGAAGGTCTAAATTCTGTTAACCCTTTTTCTTTAATTATTTTTTCTATTTCTCTTATTTTAGAAGGAACAAAATCACTTAAATTTTCGACACCATTTTTTGTAACTACCGCAACATCCTCAATTCTTATGTACAATTTTTCTTCAGGAATCCATATCATAGGATCAATAGTGAATACCATTCCTTCTTTTAGGTTTGTTCCATGCACTCTACCAACATCGTGTACAGCCATCCCAACAGGATGTTGAAAGTGTCCCTTGAACAATAAAGCTTTTTGCACAGCCTTTAAATGTATAGCTTTTGAAAATGTTTTGCCAACAAGGTATTCTTTCATTTGTTTAGCCGCCTTGCTCAATACTTCATTTGAATTTACGCCTGGTTTAATGTACTGAAATAAAGCATCTCTATATGCGACTATAAACTCATATAGCTCAGTTTGTTCTTTACTAAAAATTCCATTAACTGGCCAAATTCTAGTAACATCACTAGTGTAATTATGGTAGTCTGGGGCATAATCCATAAGGACCAAATCACCATTGTTTAAAATATCTTTTTTTCTAAAATAATGTCCCATATAGGCATTCGATCCACCACCAATAATAGCAGGGTATCCATCCCCTTGTGAACCATACTGATAGAAAACATATTTTGCAGCTGCATCAAGTTGATACTCATAAATACCTGGCTTGGTTGATCGCATGGCTTCAATAATTCCTAAACCTGCAATTTGTGTAGCTTTTCTAATAATTTCGATTTCTTTAGGGCTTTTAATTAAACGCATTGAGTCTAGAAGTGGAGATAGATTTCTGATTTTAAACTCAGGAAAACGTTCATTAATTAATTTTATAAATCTAGATTCACGTGTAGTCTCAGAGCTCCAAGGATCAGCTGCACTGCGAGCATGTCCAAATAATATTTCGTCTCTACTATCATTTCCTGTTTCTGCAGGACTAAAGGGTGTGTATAGCACGGGATTAGAACCGTTTATTAGACCAGTTCCAATTAAGTCATTTCCAAGGAAATCTAAAGATTTGACACTATTTACACCTGTCAATTTTTTAATTAAATCTTCATCATCAGATGATAAAATTTTACCTTGACTTTTTTCTCTATTATTATCTCTTTTAGGTAAATAGATTGTTGTGCTTTTATTTTTCCCGTTTAGTAATAAATAGGCATGTCCTTCCTCAATTCCACATAAATAATAAAAAGTGTTCGTTTGCCTAAAAACTTTGAATCCAGCAACGCTTGACGCTCCTTGAATTAATGCAATGGCATTATTTCCGATCTCGTTAAAAATTTTAGACCTTCTAGCTTCGAATTCACTTATTGTGAAATCAGTTTGGTAATAATTCTTTTCTTGAGAAAAAAGAACATCTTTATTAAATAAAATTAAAATAGCTGATACGAAAAGAAGTTTTTTTAAATGCATTATTACCTTTTTTTAATTGATTTAACAATAGTGATTTTTATTTGTAACTTGATATAATAACAATTTAGGAATAATTTTTAATATTAATAAGATCAGTGGATTGATTTGAAATAATTATTATTAAAAATTGTAAACGATATTAAAATTATGACATTAATAAAAAATAAGATCTATCAAATATTTTGTTTAATTACAATTATTTTTTTTTCAAATAAAGCACTTGCTTTAAACGATAATTATCCTAAAAATCCAAAAATTGATGCTGTAAATTATGTTTTTAATATAGAGTTATCTGATAAGTCTGATGAGATTACTTGCGAAGTGATTATTGACATCTGTTTCTTAGGTTCAGGTGTGGAAATATTAAGACTGGATTTAATAAATGTTTCTAGTAAATTAGAAAATAAAGGAATGGTTGTTAGTGAGGTTTCATCTAATGGCAATATGCTAAGTTTTTCTCATAAGAATGATGAGTTATTAATAAATTTACCAAAGCCTTCAAAAACTAATCAATTTTCCAATTATAAAATAAGGTATAAGGGTATTCCTCAAAGTGGGTTAATTATTGGTAAAAATAAATATGGAGATCGCACTTTTTTTAGTGATAACTGGCCGAATTTAAGTCGTCATTGGCTTGCTACTATTGATCACCCATATGATAAAGCCATGTGTGAATTTGTTGTTACTGCGCCAGATCATTATCAAATTGTATCAAATGGTCTTAAAATTGAAGAAACTAACCTTAATAATGATAAGCGAATTACACATTGGAAGCAGTCAGTTCCAATTGCTAGTTGGTTATTTGTTTTAGGGGTAGCTGATTTTGCAGTTCAATATGTTGATGAATTTGATGGTAAATCGATTCAAACTTGGGTATTTAAACAAGATAGAGATGCAGGATTTTATGATTTCGCTGAACCTACGAAAGAAGTTTTAAAATTTTACAGCGATTATATTGGTCCATTTTCATATGAAAAGTTAGCCAACATACAATCTAATAGTGTGAGTGGAGGAATGGAGGCTGCTTCTGCAATTTTATATAGTGATAAATCAGTTGTTGGAGATCGTAATGAACGCTGGAGAAATGTAGTTATTCACGAAATTGCTCATCAATGGTTTGGAAATGCTGTAACAGAATATGATTGGGATGATATTTGGTTAAGTGAAGGCTTCGCTACGTATTTTACTTTGTTATTTATCGAACATCAGTACGGAAGAGAAGATTTTATAATGGGGCTCAAATCAAGCCAAAAAAGAGTGGATACTTTTTATGATAAAAACCCAAATTATCGAATAGTTCATGATAATTTAAAGGACATGAAGAATGTAACAAGTAGTCAAACTTATCAAAAAGGTAGTTGGATTTTACATATGCTACGTGGAGTTTTAGGAACTGAAACTTTCTGGAAAGGTATTAGAATTTATTATAATAAATACAGAGATCTAAATGTAACAACAGATGATTTTAAAAGAGTCATGGAGAGTGTATCAAATAAGGATTTGAGTTTATTTTTTGAACAATGGTTATATAAACCAGGGATTTTTAAATTAAAAGGAAATTGGGAATATGATAATAATAAAAATCAGTTAATCATTAATTTAAGTCAGATTCAAAATGATGGAAGTTTATTTGAAATGCCAATTGAAATAGGGATTGTTTATGAAAATAATAAAGACCAAATAGAATTAATTGAAATAAAAACAAAATCAAATTATTTTGTAATTGATTTAGATGAGGAACCAAAGAATGTTATTCTTGATCCGAATTACTGGGTTTTAATGAACAAGGATTTTGAAAAGAAATATTAAACCAATAGAATTTTAAAAACAGTGTATTAATGTTTTATCTCCTTCTTTGATTTCTATTTCTATCTCCTCCTTTTTTTCTTGAAAAATCAGATCTTTTTTGCTTATTAGGGATTGGTTCCGAGCTAGGGTTTTTATTTGGTTCAAATCCAATCTTAGTTTTGGAGGGAATATTTAAACCAATAAGTTTTTCAATATCTCTTAAGTATTGTTTCTCATCATTGCAAACTAAAGATATTGCTTCTCCTTTTGCTCCAGCTCGTCCAGTTCTTCCAATTCTATGAACATAATCTTCAGAAATATTAGGTAATTCAAAATTAACAACGTGAGGAAGTAAAGGAATATCTAAACCTCTAGCTGCAATATCTGTTGCAACAAGGATTTTAACAACACCATTTTTGAAGCCCGCTAAAGCTTTGGTTCTTGCTCCTTGGCTTTTATTTCCGTGAATTGCTGCCGCTGAAATATTAGCTTTAATCATTTTTTTACAAAGATTGTTTGCCCCATGTTTAGTTCTAGTGAAAACTAAAGCTTGAGTCCAATTTTCTTCTTTGATAAGTTGTATTATTAAATTTGATTTTTGATTTTTATCAACTTTATATACATATTGAATTATAGCTTCAACTGTGGTATTTTCTTTAGAAGTCTCTATTAGAACAGGATCATTCAAAATTCCTTTAGCTAATGATTTAATCTCTTTTGAAAAAGTAGCAGAGAATAATAAATTTTGCCTTTTTTTAGGAAGCAAATTCATTATTTTATTAATATCTCTTTGGAAGCCCATGTCTAGCATTCTATCAGCTTCGTCTAAAACTAAAATTTCAACATTACTTAAAGATAATGCTCTTTGGTTTTCTAAATCTAATAAACGACCTGGTGTAGCGATTAATATATCAACTCCTCTTTTAATTTTAGAAACTTGAGGATTTTGATTTACTCCTCCAAAAATTACAGTTGATATCAAATCTATGTGTGCGCTGTATTCTTTAACATTTTCATAGATTTGAGCTGCAAGTTCTCTTGTGGGTGTTAAAATTAAAGCTTTGATTTTTCTATTTTGTGAATTAGAGCTTTTAGTAAGAAGTTGAAGCATAGGGAGAGTAAAACCTGCGGTTTTTCCTGTTCCAGTTTGTGCAGATGCCAAAACATCTTTTCCTCTAAGAATTACAGGAATAGCTTTTTCCTGAATGGGAGAAGGTTTGTCGTATCCTTTTTCGTTTATTGCTTTTAAAAGTGAAGGTAAAAGTCCGAGATTATTAAATTTCATTTGTTTTTTTAGATATTTCTTTAAATAAAAAAAAGAAATATGATATCGGCAAACTTAACATTTATATTTATTCTTTTTTAACTTAGAATGATGAATAAAACTTGGTCAATATCCTTCAAAATAAAAATAGATTCTTCAACAGAAGACTTGAAATGGAGGGGTAAATTGGCATTTTATTAATAAGCTTAAAGTGCCAAAAAAGCATTTTGGTAAACATATTTGGTTTTCTAAGCTTTAAAACTTATTTATTCTCTAAATTAGATGCTTTAAATTATATGAAAAACTACATTTCTTTTATTTTATGCCTTTTTTTATTTTCCGCTTGTATTTCTGAAGATTACGATGATGTTGAGTTGAATTCTATAGCTATTTGTAAGGATGGAATAGCTATTGATAATATTTCAGGAATTTCATATAAATGTAAAAATTATGATTTAATTGGTCTTGTTTCTTTGGAAACTATGGATGCGACTCGCGCCAATGATTCTTGGGGTTGGACTGACCCTGTCACTGGGAAGGAGTTTGCGTTAATAGGTTTAGATAATGGAACAGGGTTTGTAGATATTTCAGATCCTATTAATCCAGTTTATCTAGGAAAACTTCCAACACAAACTATTTCTACTATTTGGAGAGATTTAAAAGTTTATAAAAACCACGTTTACATTGTAGCTGATTTTAAATCAAGTAGCACTGAATCTGAAAAAGATCACGGGGTTCAAGTATTTGATTTAACTAGACTTAACTCTGTAACTAATCCACCCGAAATTTTTATGTCTGATTTTGTATATAAAGAACATGGAAAAGGCCATAATATTGTAATTAATGAAGATTCTGGGTTCGCATACTCTGTTGGTACTAATACTTTTTCTGGAGGAGTTCATGCGATTAATCTAGCTAATCCAAAAGCTCCAGTTTTTGCAGGAGGATTTGCTGATGCCGGATATACTCATGATGCACAAGTGGTTAATTATAAAGGGCCTGATCTAGATTACACAGGAAAAGAAATATATGTTGGTAGTAATGCGGATAAAGTGGTTATAATTGATGTCACAGACAAAAAAAATATTAATGTAATAAGCACTGTTGAGTACTCTAAAACTCAATATACGCACCAAGGCTGGTTTACAGATGATCAAAAGTATTTTATTGTTGGAGATGAATTAGACGAGTACAAAAAAGAGGTTATCAATACTAGATCTATAGTTTTCGATTTTACTGATTTAGATAATCCTATTTTGCACTTTGAATTTGAAAATACTACTGATGCGATTGATCACAATGGTTATGTTCATAAAAATAATTTTTATTTGGCTAGCTACACAGCTGGATTAAGAGTCATGGATATTTCTAATATCGATCAAAAATCTATTGTTGAGACCGGTTTTTTTGACACTTATAATGAAAAAGAGGATGGTGGAATTGTGATTTTGTCAGATTCTAATAGAACAAGTCATTCACAAGATGACGATCATGATAATCCAAAAAAAGGGAATGCTGCTGAATTTAATGGTGCTTGGAGTGTTTATCCGTATTTTAAAAGTAAAAATATAATTATTAGTGATATTAATTCAGGATTATTTATTGTTAAAAAACAGAATTAATTAAATTATTTTTATTTTAGGAAATGATGATTTTAAATTTATTTTTTAAAATATTCGTTTATATGATGTAAAAAAATACATAATTATTAATTTTTTTGATATAAAATTTATATATTTGCGCTCATTTTAAAAGTAACAAAACACACATATTATGGCTAAAGAAACTTTCGATCGTTCAAAACCACATTTAAATATTGGTACAATTGGACACGTTGATCATGGTAAAACTACCCTAACTGCTGCTATTACTAAAGTATTGGCTGATGCAGGTTTTTCTGAAGCAAGAAGCTTTGACCAAATTGACAATGCTCCTGAAGAAAAAGAAAGAGGTATAACAATTAACACTTCTCACGTTGAGTATGAAACTGCTAATCGTCATTACGCTCACGTTGACTGTCCAGGTCACGCTGATTACGTAAAGAACATGGTTACTGGTGCTGCTCAAATGGATGGCGCAATTCTTGTAGTTGCTGCTTCTGATGGTCCAATGCCACAAACAAGAGAACATATTTTATTAGGAAGACAAGTTGGTATTCCTCGTATGGTTGTTTTTCTTAACAAAGCGGATCAAGTTGATGATGAAGAGTTGTTAGAACTTGTTGAAATGGAAGTAAGAGAATTATTAAGTTTTTATGAATATGATGGTGAAAATGGTCCTGTAATTTTAGGTTCTGCTTTAGGAGCTTTAAACGGTGAGCAAAAATGGGTTGATACAGTAATGAAACTTATGGAATCTGTAGATACTTGGATAGAACTTCCTAAAAGAGAAGTTGATAAAGATTTCTTAATGCCTGTTGAAGATGTTTTTTCTATAACAGGTAGAGGAACTGTAGCTACTGGTAGAATTGAAACTGGTGTTGCTAATACTGGTGACTCTATAGATATTATTGGTATGGGAGCTGAAAAGCTTACTTCTACTGTAACTGGAGTTGAAATGTTTAGAAAAATTCTTGACAGAGGTGAAGCAGGAGATAATGTAGGTATTCTTTTAAGAGGAATTGAAAAAGAATCAATTAAAAGAGGAATGGTGATATGTAAACCAGGTTCTGTTA
>Ga0308003_1001091_pt1 | contig 11983 bp, 2 predicted proteins | sample Neamet36_FD_203159 | JGI IMG/M metagenome (GOLD analysis project Ga0308003, IMG submission 203159) | Marine microbial communities from water near the shore, Antarctic Ocean - #36 | ecosystem: Environmental > Aquatic > Marine > Unclassified | place: Southern Ocean | collected 2014-06-06
GCCGCCCGCGCGCGCCTGGTAATTCTCGCCCATCACTTCTTCGCGCCGAGCAGCCGGCGTGCCAAACGCAAAGGCCGCGAAGGCCGGGTCATCCAGCGCGTCAATCTCATTGTGCTCAGCCTCGTCGGGGCACACCACGTAGATGAAATCGAAATTCCCATCATTGCGGATCTCCACCGACTTCTCCTTGGCGGCTGAGTCGAAGCGCACTGCCCCGAATGAGACGCCCTTGGCGGGCTGGCAGCGCAGACGATTGAAGCGCGTCTCACCGCTGATTAGCAGCGGGAACTCCTCCACCACCTCGCCTGTGAGGGGTTCCGAGATACGCACGCGCACATCCTTGTTGTGCTGCAGCACCACCTCGCCGTCGCGCGCGCAGAAAGTGACCTTGATCTCTGCCTCAGACTCGGGCTCAATCTCGCCCGTCGTCGGCTCGATCTGCAGCAACTGCGCAGCCTTGGGCCGTTTCAGAGACACGTCGTACGCGATCTTGTACTTGCCAAGGTTCTTCATCTTGACCACCTGGCAGGCGAAGTCGCCCACGCGCATGAGACCGAAGTCGACCTCAGAGCCACCCTCCTCCTCGCCAGTGGCGGTGAGGGAGACGGCGGTGATCTTGTACGCCTCCGCATTGATGCTCAGCTCGCTGGTCTTGGTGCGGTCGGGTACCTCCAGCCCGCCCTCCGCGTCTCCGTACTTGAACACGAACTTGCCCGCTATCTCGAGCGGCTCCTCGGACGAAAACGACACAACGATGGTGCAGTCCGCGCCGGGCGCCAGCTTGCCTTGCTTGGGGGTGATGCCGACGTTGGCCGACTCGGCAAAGTCGAGCATGTCGATGCTCCACACAACAGGCAGCTCGCACATGTTGCGGGCGGAGAAAACGCGCGATTCGGTCTTCCCGACGAGCATGCGGTCAAAGTCTATGAGCTTGGAGCCCTTGGCGGTCTCCACGGCGGCCTCGAGCTCCTTGGCGGTCTTGGGGTCAGCGTTGGCGGCCAGCGCGGCCTCAGCGGCCGCAATGCCCTCCAACCACGGCCCTCCAATCTCCACCACCGGGTCCACTCCAGAACACGTCATGTCGAAGGTCATTGGCGCGGGGTTGTCCGACACGCACGCCACGAGACGGTTCGTATAGGCCTTGGACTCCCTGGGGAACGCCATGATGCTCACTTCCTTAGTCTCGCCCTCTTCCAGTAGCACCACCTTAGGCTCCACCAGGAAAATATCCTTCACCTTGTCGCTCTGGTCCTCGAAATCGAAGGCCAGGCTGCACGGATAGCGGCCCGTGTTGGTCATGCGGATGACGTCCATGTTGGTGTTTTGCACGAGCGCATATTGCGCCTGCGCCTCCTCTGAGGCACCCTCGCCCGGGGGGGCGCGCCATGCGGCATCCTTGAACTGCAGCAACGGGCCGAATGAGTACGAGTTCGTGTTCTGGATGTAACGCTTGTGCGGCAGCGGCGCACCAGGGACAGATCCCTTGATGCGGCGCATGAAGACGTTACGCGCATCGCCGTTGACCTGCGGCACCTGGCAGTGGCCCACGCAGAACACACTGTAATCCATCTTGGTGCCCACGGCCTCGAACCCAAGCTGGCTCTCGAACTTGCCTTCGGACTTTGAAGTGAAGCGCACCTTGAATTGCACCGTTCCGAACGGCTCGATTAGCCAGCGGAAGCCAGGTGTGGCCTCAACGGCGCCGTCCTCGCCCTCGGCCGGGGCAGCCGCCTCGCCCTCCTCGCCCTCCGCGGGGGGTGGCGTGTAGGGCAGGATCTCGAAGTGACGCACAGCGCGCCTGTCCATGCGAGAGTAGGGTCGCTTGTACACCTGAAAATCGGACGGCTCCGGGATAGCATCCTTGTCCATGGGCGGCACCTTGGGCGCGGGTAGCAGCGCCGTCATGAGAGAGAAGAACTCCTCCAGGGTCGCGTCAGCCTCGGCCTCAATGTCGAAGATGCCGTAGTCGACAACCTCCGGCTCCGGCTCAGGCGTGACGGCAGCCGCCTCCTCGCCTTCGCCCTCGGGTGCGGCTGGCTCTTCTCCCTCGACGGGCTCCGGCACCGGCTCCTCCTTCTTGGCAAAGAGGGTCGCCAGCACAGGGACGATGTCCTCGAGGTACCGCTTCCACAGGGTAGTGCGCGCGGGGAACACTCGCGGCTCGGGCTCGGGCTCTGGGGCGGACTCGACGATCTCGCCCTCTACGGGAGCCTCAGCAGCAGCAGCAGCCGGCTCGGGCGCGGCCTCCGCCTCCATAGCAGGCTCGCCACCCTCAGCAGCAGCAGCAGCCTCAGCAGCAGCCGCAGCCTCTGCCTCCGCCTCCGCCTCCGCAGCCACAGCCGCAATCTCTTCCGACTCGAGCTTCCCCCGGAGACCCTTCTCGGGGCTCCAAATTAGACTGATGCGGCGCACCAGATCTTCCGCGTCGCGCAGCAGCGAGTACTTCTGAAAGAGGAGCTGCTTGAGGTAGATGGGGCGGTTGCGCTCATCCAGGGCCTTCTGCTCCTGTATGTCAAGTTCCATTACGCTTCCGCTCTTGTCCAGCCACGTCTCATCGCCCAGGGGAATCGCCTCCTCCACCGGTGCAAGCATCTCACCTGCGAGTGCATCGGCCTTCTTGCCCTTCTTGCCCTTCTTCTTCACCACGCGCGCCTTGTCCACCTCGACACGCAGCTTCTGGATCTGCTCGTTCTTGGCTGCGAAGAGACCCTCCAGACGGGCGGAGAAGGCCTCCGCCCCGCCGTTCATCTTGACGTTTGCCACGATACCCTTCGGCAGGGCTGTATCGAGCGCCTTAAGCGTCTCCAACTCGTCCAGGTAGCACGTGTTGATGCTCTCCACCACGGCACCGTATCCACAGTCGTCCCAAGACAGACGGAACTTGATCACATCCACTAGCAGATCGGCGGTGAAGTCCGTTCCATTCTTGAATTTGTCGTAGGCGAGGACGTCGGCAGTCAGGTACACCTCGTCGGGCACCTCCTTGGCCTTCTTGTTCTCGGCCTTGTAAGCCGCCTCGGCCTCGGCCTTGCTTGTCTCGGCCGCCTCCGCCAGCCCCGCCTCCTTGTCACCGATGGACGCGCGCTCGCGCGCAGTCATGAGCAAGAGTGCACGGCGCACGCGGAAGCCCACGTCACTGTCCGTGCGACTTGTGTCCTGGATGACCTCGTCCAGCGACAGCACGGGCAGCTGAAGTTTAGTGCCCAGGTTGCGCGCAAGCTTCTCGGTGTCGCTCACGGGGGGACCCACGACGACGATGTCCTGCTCCTGGCCGTTGTCGCGCGGCGCAGCGTCGGCGCGCACGGGTGCGATGATGAGCTGCTCGCCATCCTCTTCGGTGGTTCCCTCGGACACCTCACCCACGTCTATCGCCTTGGCATACGAAGACAGAATAGCCTCCGGCAGCGCCGTTCCAGCGGGTCTGGGCTCGGCACGGAAGAGTCCGTCGGCCCCGTACACGTCCACCGCGGAGAGGATGGTCTCCTCCTCCTTGTACTTGGCGTCAAAGTCGAGGGAGAACACTTCCATGGGGAAATCGACATTCGACGTGAAGGTGACGATCTTCTCGTCCATGCCAGTGTGCGGTAGGATAGGTCCCTGCTCTAGCAGAGGCGGCGAGATGGTCACGGGGGTGCTCACGGCATCGCCCTCAAGCGTCAGCACACGAGGCTTGTTGTTCGCCTCCACCTTGAGTGTCAGCTCGGCCTTGTGCGCGTGCGCGTCACTGGGGATGAACTCGATGCTCACCATCTCCGTCTGCCCCGAGCGGAGCTTGGTGGTGGCGGGCGTCACCACGAAGCACGAGTCATCGCGAGTGCCGCTGCGCTTGAAGGTCCAGCTGGCCGTCACTGGTCCGGTGTTGGTCAGCTTGAGGAACATGCGCCGCGAGTGCCCAATCACCAGGCGTCCAAAGTTGATGGAGTCAGTATTCATCTCCACGTCGGGGATGCAGACATTGCCGCTGAGCACAATGTGTACCGCAGGCACACCCTTGACATCGATGGGAACGAGCACCTGCCGCCGACCCAACTTGCTGCCGTGGCGCGCAGAGAACCCCACCATGTAGTCGATGGGCGTGTTCTCCGGCAACTTCTCCACCTTTTCGGGCTGGATCGAGAAGCCAGCCTTACCGAGGTTGTCCTTATCGATGGTCCAGTTCATCACTCCAGCCGAGCTGGCGTTGAAGATCTTGAAGGCGCGCTTCTTGGTGGTGCCGCATATGACATTTCCGAAGTCGCACAGATAGGTCGCGGCTACGACCTTTTGCATGTTCACGTGCTTGGCGATGAGACTCTGCGCGCTGACGTTATTGGAAATGTCACGCGGGGTGAGGTACTCAGGCGTGTCACGCAGGTCGCACACGAGCTTGTCCAGCACGGCACACGTGGACATGCGCGCCATCTCCACCTCGACGGCCATGACGGTGGCCTTGGCTCCTTTGGGGCTGGCCTTGGGCGCAATGGTCGCCAACACATCGTCCTCGCCCACGGGGGGTAGGGCGGGCACGTCGCTCGCGGCCGTGTCCATAGCACCGAAGGTGGTGTCGAACCCGGGCAGCGTGGGTGGGATGGCCGACGTGGCGCTGGACGGGCAGGGGTATTCCTCCTCCACAGGCGGCAGCATCTCCACGTTGGGTGTCGTGATGTTGGTCGTGGCCAGAGACATGTAGTGCTCCCAGGCACCGTGGACCTCCTCCTTCTCGCCGTTCGGACCGATGCGCTTGTTGCGCGGCAGTGTGGCAACGATGGCGGGGAAGATGGCATTGCAGAAGCACGTCAACTCCACAGGGTCGAAGTGCGCGACACTCACCACGAGTTTCTCCAGGTACTTCTTCGGCACGCTGGGGTGCATGCGCAGCACCACGACGGCGCCCTCGCCTGCGTTGATCTTGCCCGACGGGGGCACGCACTCCACGAGGCCCACGCCGGTGAGCTCCTCGAGAGAGATATCGAACACGAAGGGGACCCGACCCGTGTTGGAGATCACCACCTCCTGGTCGGCCACATCGGTGTACACGATGTCGCCAAAGTCGATGACCGACTTGTCCATGCGGTAGCTCACCGTGCTCGTCTCGCCCTTGAGTGTCACTCTATACTCAGGGCCGCCCTCCACCGCACAGATGGCATAGGCACCCAGGCGCTTGTCGTCCGCACCGAACATGGTGAAATCGATGAACTCGCTCTCACCCGCTTTTAACAGACTCGTCACCGGAAGGATGTCGAACATCTCACTGGGCGATAGGTCGGTGGTTACAGGGCGCGTGACTTTGCCCTTGGCGTCCTTGCCAAAGCCCTTCTCCACGGGCATGAGCTCCCACGCGTAGTTCACGTCGATCTTGGACCAGTTCGTCGCCTTGACGCGCACCGTCTTGTTGATGTCGTTGAGTGCGCAGCCAAAGTCCACGACCTGCGTCTCGAACTCAAGGTTGGGGAAAATGATGTCCGCGGACAGCTGGATGTAGTCTTTCTGCGGGTGGCCACGGTAGATAATCTGCAGGTTCTTCTCTACCAGGTGGGACGTGCGGTCGTCCTTGTAGAGAGGGTCGAAGATGACCTCCACCTCCGCCGCCTCACCCGGCTGCAGCGTGTACTCGAAGGAGGACAGCGTGAAGGGCACCTCCGTCTTCAGCAGGAAGGAGAGCGCGATCAGAGAGCCGTTCGTCAGCACGACGGTCTTGCGCTGCATGCACGTCTCCACGATCGACTCAGTGCCACGCACCCACGAGAAGACGAACGGGATGGAGCGCTCCCCGAAAGACAGCAGCGGGTCCATCACGTCGGCCGTCATGTCCGTCATCATGATCTGTTCGAAGCCTCGGTCCTTGCCCACCTTAGACTCCAGCATGAACACCTCGCTGTGCAGCTCCGCAGTGGGACACGAGCCGCGGAACGTGAAGGTGGTGGCCGTGCGCGGGCGCAGAGTGACCTCCTCCGGCGTCACAAAGTACAGCGGCGTGATAGGCATGAGGTGCTTGGGCACCCGAGAAGGGTCCTTCAGCTTCTTGGCCATGGCCAGGCGCTCCATGTTGGTGCTGCGAATGGTGTGGTTGAACCACTGCAACTGCTGCACACGCATGCCCTTGTTCTCCAGCGTGATCTTCTTTTCGAAGGTGGTGCTCGTCAGCTGCGCGCCAAAGTCCATGCTGTTCATGTCCTCCCTGCTGAACATTGTAGTGCCGATGCCTCGCGCCGACAGCGGAACCATAAGGTTGTCGCCTTCATGCACAATGATGTGGCACTCATCGCGGTGTACGATGGTATCGTCCAGATTGCCCGTGACGTCGACGTCGACGGACTCGCCCGCGTCCAGCTGCATGTCGCGGCACGAGAGCTCGAACTTGGAGCGCGCCATCTTCAAGAAGAGCTTGAAGCTGGCAGAGATGAGCGAGTCGTTCTTCACAGTGATGCTGCGGATGGAGTCCTTAAGGCATTCCACGTTGCCCCAGCGCATCTCAGTTTTGTCCAACACGAGACGGGGCCCGATGCCAGTGCACACGAGGAGGCCCTGCAGCGGCGGCTCAGGCGACCCCACCACCACGAGGGTGTAAGGCACCTTCACTGCACCGAGCTTCTCGGCCGTTAGTCTGAAACGAACCACCATGTCGCTACCAGGCTCCACGACGCCCACAGACGGAACCACCTCGTACGTGGCTGCACCCTTGGTGTAGGGCGGCTGCGCCAGGAACTCGAACTTCGTGTGCACCTCGTCCGATGCGTTGGTGAGCACCAGCTGCTCCTCGTAGGGGTAGCGGATGAAGCACTCCCCGAAGGGCAGCTCGCGCCTGGCGAGCTGCAACGTGGACACATAGCACTCGGCCGTGATTGGCACACTGAGCAAGATCTCGCCTACGCCCGCCACATCTGCCGCCAGCGTGTAGTCGTAGGTCTTGATGGTGCTCGGGATGAACTCCACCAACACGTCTACGTAGTCTCCCGGCGCAAGCTGCCCGTCTGACGGAGTGATCTCGAACTCCTTCTTCAGCATGGTTCCGTCCTGCGGTACGTGCAGGTGGTACACCATGGGGATCTTACTCGTGTTCACCAGACGCACATCGGCGGAGTGCAGGTAGTCGAATGACACCACGCCGAAGTCGATGCTCTTGCAGTCCACGTGGAAGGTGGGCCCCACCACGTGTCCCTTGATCTGACACAGCAGCACCTCTTCGTTGCCTTGCAGGTGGAAGCGGAAATTCTCGCTGAACTCGCCAAGGATGTCCGACTTGAGGTCGATGGTGATCTTTTCCACCTGCCCCGGCTCCAGCGCGCCCTGAGTGGGCGAGAACGAGAACTTGTTCCCGAACTTCGTCAGACTGCTGAGGAAGCTCCAGTGCGCAGGGATGTCGCCGCGGTTGCTCAGGAACAGCTCGTACATCTGAGGGTCGTTGATGAACACATCTCCCACATCCAGCACGTCAAAAGACAGTGCGGCGTTGGGGCCAATGCCTTGCCCCGAGAGGTTCAAGCTGAGGCGATCCTCGCGCCCAGATATGTCCAGGAAGGCCATGCACGTGAAGAGTGCAGCCGTGTCGGGTCGGAAGGACACTGTCACCTCCATCTCGCTGTTAGCCCATACCTGCCCCTGGTTAGGGGTCATGTCGAAGATGTCGTCCACGAAGAGGATGCTGTCGTTATCCAGCGCGTTGCGCAGGTTGCGGTACTTGCGGATGAGAGCAGCCTCGGCGGCGCGTGCAGAGAACGGCACCATGTCCATGCCATCGTCCTCATCGTAGACGTCCTCGTTGCCGTCACCATCTATGGGCGCTTCTCCGAACTCGCCATTACGCACTGACTCGGTGAACGCCTCCATCTCCATGCCCTCCATGCGGTCGATCTCGTCGTGCAGTCGCCGGCGCTCCGCCTGCTCCTCGTCCATGTCCCGGAAGGACTTCCAGGAGAAGTCGATTGGGATGTCACTGTGGTTCACAACTTTGACCGACTTCTGGCTGAAGAGGGAAATGTACGTGGACTCCACCGTTACACTGGGCGAGCTCAAGCTCACGTCGACGTTGCGACCAGAGCCGGAGACCGCCATGAAGCACGTGACACCCTTGGAGAAGTGCACCTCAATCTCCCCCTCGTAGTCCGAAGAGGCCAGAGGAGCGAAGTAGAGCTCAATCATCTGACTTCCTCCCGGCTCCACGACCATGTCCTCCGTGGTGACGGAAAAGACCTTTGTAGAAGACACCAGGCGAAACTTGGCGATGGTGCTGCCAACGTTCTGCACCAGCATCGTCTTGCGCGTCGTGGACTTGACGGGACAGGCTCCAAAGTGCACCTCATCCGGGAAGCTGAGCCGCGGCTTGCTCCCCACGGCACGGATCGGCACGAGGAATTTCTCGCGTTCAGTGCAGCATACGAGGTCGAGGCTGTAGTCTCGTACCTCCTGTGGCTTGAAGCGGATGATGTAGCACACCTCCATGCCTGGCGCGATGCTGCTCTGTTTGAGCGGGCCTCCGTTGGCGGATCGCGGTGCACTCACTTCGAAGAAAGGAGAGTCCGGCTTGACAATCTTGATCCTGCGCGCAATGTCGTCCTGGTTCCGGAAGTATATCTTCTTCTCATGCGTCGCGAAGGGGGCGTAGTCCTCAAACACAATGACGGACGGCGAGACCTGGAACATGGGCTCGTCAATATCCACCGCCGACTTAACCTGCGACGTGTTGTCGAGCATGTTCACGAACTCAATGATCATGGGGTAGTCGTCCGCCACCACGTTCACCACACTCTGTCCCAGGTCACTCGGCTTGAGCTTCGTGGTGGGGTCCAGCCATGTAGAAGTACCTTTGGCATACTTCTTGTACGGGGGCACCACCTCCTTCTTGCCCTTGCCTCCCTTGCTCGTCTTGCCTCCAGGACCCGACGTTTTAGACATACTCGGCAACGCTAACCACTTATGAGATGGAAAGTGACCAAACCTTCCCCTCAAATCAAGTCTAGCCGTCGCAAGCTCTGTCGCAAAGCAATCCGGTTTCGTCCAAACCGACCTGCCTCGTGATTTTGCGCGATCCGCCGCCGGCCGCCGGTGCGGATCCCGAATCGGGACCTCGTCCATCGAGGAGTCTGACTCAGCTCAACAAGAACATAAATAATTCGTGGGCAAAGATGTTGCTATCTACTCTGAGACTGAGCCAGATAGGCGAGCAAACTGCCGTGCGCCGTCTACAGGTAGCTGCCGGGACCGCTTCCCTAAGCACGAGTGCCATAGAGTCCAACGCCGCCAAGGAGTTCGTTGAGGAGACGCAGGACGTGTCCGTGCACGGTCTGCCCATCCAGAGCAGCAAGCAGGCTATGGAGGCTACCCTGAGACACGCGAACGCCAACAAGCTCTCGGCCGCTGGACGCTCCATGCAAATGTGTGCTGCAGCAAGAGAGGAACAGCAGCGGCGTGCTCACCTCCATGGCCTCATGGATCACGGCTGTATTAACGAACACGGGCAAGCATGTACGCACGCATTGGCACAGACCATGCATTTCGAAGGATTTTGGAAGAGCTCTATGCCTTGCCCAACTCTATTTTTGATAATGCGGCTAACGCGGGTAAATGTCATATGTTAACGGGGTTTGAACGGTACAAAGAGATGCTCTCCATCTCCTAAGGTCCTCCCTAAATCTTCGATCCCCTAATCCAGCTCGATCACCTTGGAAAGCGCAGAGCTCGTTTCATCGTCGAAGACAAGAGAGACAGGCTGCGCCTGCCCCTGCCCCTGGCCCTGGCCCTGAGTGTTAATATTGACCTGGATCTGACTGTTGTCAACGGCTTCTTCTGGTGAGAGCGAGAGCGAAAGCAAGTCCATGTTGCTACTGTGGTTGTCATTATCACCGTCATCGCCATCGACCTCCATGGGAGCTGCGGCGCAGTTCGAATGGGGAGGGGGCACCGCCACTGGATCAGCTGCAGCAGCATGCACTGGTGCGAGGAGACTGGTGGCGGGTGCGAAGAGAGCCCTGTCCCGTTGAACATGGAGGCTGGCTGCAGTGACGACACTGAGTGCACAGAGGCTGCTTATAAAGCCGGCCACGACGGCCGGAGCGAGGCGGCGAGACCGACCAGGCAATTGGGTTCGAGTGGAGCACAGGAGGTCAAGCAAGAGTGGTGCAACGCGCATTTCACCATTGGTCTGGCCTGTCCCTACTGCGTCGTCATCCAGGAAGCACAGGGAGACGAGCTTGGTGCCGACAGGCACCATGGGCCCGAACCGCAGCCGCCAGTACGTACACCAGCTCTCGCGCGAGAGCGGAACGAAACTATTGTAGCCTGCTGCTTGGTCTCGAGCGGACACGTGGGTGACGAAGTCCTCCGTGCAGTATCCCAGGAAGTGCACCGTGTCTCCCGCGTAGGTGACGATGTGCTCTCCACGAGCGGGCCCCAGGAGGTAGAGGTCGTCGAAGGACGGCGCCGGCCTGGACACCTTGTAATGCTGTACCTCTACCTCCAATTGCACCTTGGAAGAGGAGCTCGTGGCATTGCGAAGGACAATGACCTCCCAGTAGCTGAACTCTCCTGAAGGGGTGCCATGGGTGTGCCGCCCCAAGGCTCCACCGTGCTGGTCATCCACATCGAATCGCACCCAATTGCCCACCATCGCAGAGCCTGATCCGGCATGCTGGTCATCGTGTGCGCTGTGGCTGTGGTTCAGGAGCTGGTGGTATAAGTGGTGCATGAGGATGGGTGCACGGAGGTCAAAGGGACAGTCCACGTCCCCCGCCGAAAAACACGGTCCAGTGACTTCTAGGGCCACGTTGCAGCTCGTGTGGATGCGGGCTAGCAGGGTTTTGCTCCCCTCGGGATCTCCCACGAGGCGTTGGGAGATAAGAACTGGCGGTCGGCTCCCGACCATCGGCATGGCCAGCAGGCCAAGGTCCCGCACCAAGAACGCGACCACGATGTGCAACGAGTCAGCCTCGTAGTCAGAGCAGACCACCAACTTTACGAAGCTCATGCAATGATCGGAGAAATCCACCACGGGGGTCGGGTCGACGTCAACAGTGAAGGTCGTCCTCACCTCCGCTCTCCCGACACCCCCCTCGTCCTCTCCATCTTCGTCGCCCACTTCCACTGGCGCCGCGAACCCCCACGAGTCCGCGTAAGTCCCCTGTCCCGCGCCCAGCATCGCTATCCCGTCTGCGGTACGATGATGGTGTAGCTGGAGAGCTTTCAGATTGATTCACTCTTCACCCAATCCAATCGTCATTTTTGGCCACAAAAGCAGACCACTTCTTATTTTCAGCACATACATGACATAACGACTTAGGAAGTAACACTTAATTTCAGATGATACTATGTACGATACGAGGTAATAGCGAGCAGGTAAACTAGGAGGTGGACACATGTCAACTCACGATAAGGACAGGGCTCCCACTCGGTGGAAGAGGGTCCCCACAGGCGAGGTAGCGTCAGCCATGGCCGCGTCCAGCGTCAGGGGGAGAGCAGCTGCGGCCTTCCCGCCGCCCGCCCCGGGGCACAGCTCCTCTGCGAGCACCAGGAATGCTGCGTCATGCGATGCATGACGGGCCAGATCCAGCAATGCGGCCACCAACAGCCTGCAGAGGGTCATGTTGGCGACTTGGTCGGTGCCCGCCTGAAGCGTAGCCAGCAGCAGTCGGCAGAGTGCGGCCAGCTGGACGGGTTGGTCGTCCCTACTTAGGACGACTTTGGCGAGGCACAGGCGCAGGAACAGGACAGTGCTCTCAGTGCTCTCCATTTCGAGCCACAGAGGCCCCCAGTGTACTTCCCATAAGTCCTCTGCAGAACCGCCACCAGCATCCATCGCAGCAAAGGCGCTCCTGAGCAGACACACTAGGCTGGCACAGCACGCGGCGTCAACTTCGTCGTCGCCGCTGTGTCCCTCCATTCCGTCCACGTCCATGCCTCCATCGTGCAAGGCACGTCTTAGCACGAGCAACGCGTCCCTGTCCCTCCTCCCACCACTGGTAGGGGCAGTCGTCTCCTCCTCACCCCCTCGCATGAATGGTGCCACGGCGAG
>Ga0308003_1001100_pt1 | contig 11950 bp, 10 predicted proteins | sample Neamet36_FD_203159 | JGI IMG/M metagenome (GOLD analysis project Ga0308003, IMG submission 203159) | Marine microbial communities from water near the shore, Antarctic Ocean - #36 | ecosystem: Environmental > Aquatic > Marine > Unclassified | place: Southern Ocean | collected 2014-06-06
CGGCCCACGTAATAATGATGGGCAGCAACTTGATGAGTTTCTTTATCACCCATAATTTCTCTATTGAGGGTGTACCCGTACTGGTCAAAAAACTCAACCTTCACGGTGTCTAAGTACGCTGGGGCGATAGTAATGTACTGATCTCTCGATAATTCAGGAATGACTAACTTGAAATCCACTTGGCTTTGAGTCATGCCGGCATCTACATGTTCCCCTTGGCGCCACAGTATTGAATCATTTGGAACACTAATGCCTACATCATGTACCACCCAGTATGACTCAACACCGTTTTCTACCGGTTGCTGGCTCAGCACGTAGCGATTGGCCACAACTGCGGATAGAGACAACGCAGCAATTATCGCCAACACATACTTAAACGTGGAATAATAACGCTTATAATCCAACTACCTTACCTCCTAAATTCCCAAACAGATGAACTTTGTCTGTAGTTTCATGCTCAGCCTTTGAGGCCTTTACTACCTGTAACCACATCCACATGGCTGAAGGATGCGTTACCAACGAGGAAAAATTGATTGTATATACATAGAACCTAACACACTCAGGCTAAATGGAAACCATAGTTTTACGCAAAAGTCTATTGTCAAGTGCTCGAATGTCGGTTTTACTTGTGCCTGCTAAGCCACTAATTAGCAGTTTTAATGCTTTATTTAAGGTCTCATTTTTGAACAACTACCGGCACTATTTTAGCCATTTTAATGTTTTAAATATTTTCGGCCTTGTTCATCAGCAATTTGGAGTTCCGCTCTAGGTGGAGCACTAATGAGTGGGCTTTAATAACACAATCTTTGGTTTCAAAAAATGGTTAAGCTTTTTCAAAATAAGGAATTTGTCGCCTGTGCAAGGTAAGGGCTCTGATTGTTAATGCCATCACCCTTAGAGCTATTTCTTAACAGCTGACGGTACTCACTAACTGGGTCAACATTACCTCTATATTTTTACTGATCATAGTAAAAACCTTTATTATTATGCCGCGTAAACTCAATTTAGATCTGTACTTACTCAGTGCAAAGCCGCTGCCTTTACTTAGCACTTAATAGAGTTAATACATTTATAATGGTCTTCACGTTCACCACATAGTAACGAGGTTTTCTTGCTTGTTGTGGCGCAAAATTTTGTACACGTGGCGATACTCGGATCATAACAGAGCAATTTATGAGTTTCTTACAGTGGGTGTAAGTATTAAATGGCAGGCAACCTTCCCTCTGAACAGGCCACATTACTTCTTTTAACCCTTACGCCAATGGTGAGTGCCTTTTTTGAAGATCAAAAGTGATAACACCAATGGCTTTGCACACTAGTATAAAAATAACGAACTTTTGCGAAGAAGATCCTGATGATATTGAATGGACATTGGCCATGCCTAAACTGGTCTTAAAAGCCAATTTAAAGAGGTAAGCTTTACCAACTTTTAACCAAACGCTTATTGAAGGTTAGAAAAAAGTATATAAGCTATTGATATAACGTGAGGGGGGGGTGATTGGGCGCAGCGGCATGATTTGAACCAATAACCCCCTACCCCAAGTGATATGCTTTTTGAATTTTAAATAACGTGTTCGAAAAATATAGGCAACGTAAGACATTAGACAACGGTAACAACGAGCTCACCCATGCCTTCAACTGACCCAACCATAACATCCCCTTTTTTAATGGGACCAACACCTGCTGGAGTTCCAGACATAATTAAGTCCCCCGCCGCTAACTCATAGTATTGAGAAAGGTAATTAATTATCTCTGCTGTTTTCCAGATCATTTGATTTAAATCACCTTTCTGTCTTAGCTCACCATTTACTTTTAAATCTATGACACCTTTACAAAGATGCCCAAGTTCTGAGGCGGGAATAATAGGACCCATCGGCGCTGATTTTTCAAATGCTTTTGCAATTTCCCAAGGCCGTCCCATTTTCTTCATTTTACCTTGTAGGTCTCTACGAGTCATATCCAGACCCAATGCATACCCATAAACATGATCAGTGGCGTTATCTAAATTAATGTTCCTACCACCTTTACCTATGGCGATCACAAGTTCAATTTCATAATGCACATCACAACTTTTTTCTGGATAAGTAAATGTTCCAGAAAAATCTAAATTATCTGGATTTTTTTGAAAGAAAAATGGTGCCTCTCGATCTGGATTGTGGCCCATTTCGATTGCATGCTCTGCATAGTTGCGGCCAATACAATAAATGCGTCTTACAGGAAACACAGCGCTATTATTAGCTACTGGAGCGACTGTTTGCAGTGGGCCTGCTATTACGTAATCCGTCATAAAATTCCTCAGCCAAGATTAATTATTTAAAGTTAGGGTGCGTAAATTAAAGTGTGCAAGTAACACTCCTCCCAGTTATCACTTTACCAATACTGGTTGGTTTAGCTGATTGTGATCTTATTGTATGGAAGGGACACTTATTCTGCCAGAGAGAGGCTATGTAAAGTCAACTTTACGAAGATTGTTCAATTAAGTTTATAAAAAGTCGAATCGGGGGTCAGATATTTTGTGAGGCGATATGAAGACCCGCGTGCAAAACACGTCACCAAAGGAGTATAACCCAGCCTAGGAGAGTCTGAAAGCAACTCTATTCTACAGTTCATTTTTTCTTGGTCTATTCATGGCCTTCCTTTGGGATAGCTTAGTCCATATTTCATTAAATCGACTACCCTTTAAAATAGGACCCAATAAAGCTTCCACCAAGCTTGTAACATCATGGTTCAAACTTACCATAAAGTCACACACTTTAGACTTTCTTGTAAAAAATTACACCACAAAGCTGGTGCTCAAAGGCAGTGGGGACTCCCTTTAATACCTAAAGTCACTTTTTTTCTAAAAGCCCCCACCTTTCTTGGTAGGCTTTTAGGGAGTAACCACATTTCTATCGCAGCCAATTTAACTGAGTATGCAACGTCTGAAATTAAATTTTATTCTCACATTCGACATGGGACTTCCATCGAGTGGCATAAGCTTTCAATACATCTAGCATTGGTGTGTTTTCCTTCTGAGGTTGTCTATCAAACATTTGTGCAGGGTGTCTTTGAAGCAACATTGCAGCACCAATACTTGTGCCAGTCGCTGATGTCGAGCTCAGGATACGTTCACCTGTCACTGCCTCAAGCATTAGTCTGTAAAAGTAATTTCTCGCGAAGGGACCTTCGATCACTATACTTCCTTTAGAGCCAATATTTTGCAGACATTTTGCTGTCATTAATGCCAGATAAAAGGAAAGGCATACTTCTCGAGTACCACTGGCGAATTCTGGCTCGTTTGGCTCCCAATTCATTTCACGCCCTTTATATGGGCCCGAGCTAATCTCCACAGATGGGAAAAGCATTATATTTTCTTTCAGAACAGCCTGCATATCACTGTCATCCGCACAAGGTTGAGCACCTCTTTGGATAAGTTCAAATTCTCTTCCGCCCATAAAGCGCGAAGATGGCACAGGATCACCAAATGCATTTACATTTATGAAAGTTTCACACTTAGAATCTAGCGGTGTTTTAGCACCGCCGATAGCCATCGCAATTACCCAAGTGCCAGTTGAAACCACAGAAAATGGTGCGCTTCTACTAATAATATGAGGTAGAAGTGAAGCATTAGAATCATGGATCCCACAGACAACCTGTGTATTAGCTGGCAAACCAGTTCTTACCGCAATCTCTGGTAATATCAGGCCTAGCACCTCATCAGGCCTTCGAACCTCTGCCATTTTGCTGCCAATACCTAAACGGTTCACCAAAGTAGAGAACTTGCCTTCAGTCGGATTCCACAGATCAGTATGACAGCCAATAGAAGTTACATCTACCGCAGCTACCCCTGTCAGGCGGTGAGCCCAATACTGTGGGTAGGTAACGATCAATTTAACTCGCGAAAGTAGTTTTGAATCTTTTTTAAACTGCCAATGGAGCTGCGCCCCTATATTAAGGCCACCAGCCAGTCGTGGTGACCCCGTTTCAGAAAACGGAGGACGCATTGCGTTATATTCATCAGCGTCCACATCCAGTTCATCATGCTCATAATCAAGCACAGGGGCTGCCAATTGGCCCTGATAATCCAACAACACAACACAGGCAGCATGTGTTGTTATTGAAATTGCCTCTACACCAAAACGTTGATGGAAGTCCTTCAATCCTGACAGCAAAAATGTCCAATGCCCATCAACATCAAAGTGAGGCCAAGGTGGGCCGGGTAAAACCTTATTTGGGCGTGTTATTACGCAAAGCTCTGCCATCGTTTGCAAGTCCACCATTACCAGTTTGACATTGGTTTTCCCAATGTCAATTACAGCAACATTTTTCAATCCAGTCATGGCATATAAAACACTAGGTCAAGCGGGACCAAAATTGGTTCATTATCTAGGCCAGTCTCCATGATGTCGGCCATATAATTCCACCAGCGCTGCATTATAGGTTCGAGTGGTAGCTCATCCATCGTATGATTTGTTGCTCGAGTGAGGCAGGCAAATAAAGTTCCTGTTGGGCCATCCAAATGGATGGAGTAATCAGAAATTCCAGCATTTTTTAATAGCTCAAGTAATTCAGGCCAGATGGCATCATGGCGTCGCTGATACTCAGCTTCATGCCCAAGCTTCAGTTGCATTTTATAACTGAATTTTGCCATCACTACCCCTTATTTAAAAATATTTTCCAAAGCCGTGGCAAAGCAATTACTCCAATAAGCAACAGGCCTATAAAAATGGACATTACGATACCGGGTACATTTAACAGACCAAAACCAAAGGTCACTAGACCCATGACAAAGGCAGCCAGGACAACACCCAGGATAGTGCCTGACCCACCTAATATATTAACACCACCTAAGACCACCATGGTGATGACTTCAAGCTCCATACCTGCCCCAATAGATGGTCTAGTAGACCCAAGACGAGAGGTTAAGCAAATGGCTGCCACGCCAGACATAAGGCCAGTGAGAAGAAATAGGATAAATTTAACCCTTTGAACACGAATACCAGAAAATAATGCACCTGTAGGATTGTTGCCAATGGCATAAATAGATCGTCCAAAATTAGTTTTATGCAATAAAATACCATAGATTAGTGCCAGCACAGCAAACAGCACCAATTCAAAACTAAATACCCAAAACACATAACCCTGCCCAAAGAATGCAAAATCAGGTGGATATCCACGATAAGCTTGGTCTCCAAGAACTATATAGCTAATGCCTCTAAAAAGACTCATAGTACCAATCGTTACCACTATTGAGGGAAGCCCAAGCACAGTCACCAAAACGGCATTAAAAGCACCACATAATAAGCCCACAACTAAACCGATAAATACAAGCTCTGGGGTCCCCAAGCCAAGTTGCAAACCGGCGCCCATAGCTGTGCTAGCAAGGGCTATAATCGAGGCCACAGAAAGGTCTATTTCGCCCGTAATAATCAGTAAAGCCATGGCAAAAGCAATCATCGCCTTTTCAGTGAAGTTAAAGGTAGCATCAGACAGCCCCCAAGCATCAAGAAAATACGGCGACGCGAAGGAGTTCACAACAAAAATGCTCACCGCCACTGCAAATAAAAGCGTTTCCCAGTTTTTAAATACCTGAGAACGTGAAGAATTAAGCCGATCAGGCAATGAGCGAGTTTTAAGGTTCATGAATTAGGCCTCACCGGCTTAAGAATAACCCGACCACTGCTCCTGTTAGACCTTGCATTAAAGGTCACAGCAATGACAATGGCAGCACCCGAAATAGCAAGTTGCCAAAAAGGTGAAATGTGCACCACTGGTAAGGCGTTTTTAACAACTCCTAAAAATAATGCACCTAGCACTGCCCCCCCTACTGAACCTAGACCGCCCGCAATTGAAATACCACCAATGACACAGGCGGCCACTACCTCAAGTTCAAATCCGCCAGCTATATCAACATAGGCAACAGCATAGCGAGCCACCCATAGGTAGCCTACTAGACCGGCTAGGGCCCCAGAAATAACAAATGCAGCGCATTGTGTCTTGCCAACATTAATACCCGTATACACTGCAGCATGTGGGTTACCACCCACAGCAAAAAAGGCACGGCCTAGTGATGTTCTGGTAATTAAGAGCAGAAACAGCAGTGACACACCAATGGCTATCCAGCTCATCACCGGAAGACCCATGATTTCAGCTCGGGGGAAACCAGTAAAACTTGCGCTCATTTCGTGGGCATTGACCCACTTGCCATCTGATATAAGAAAAATAACCCCTCGAAAAATAGTCATAGTACCCAAGGTCACAACAATGGGTGGTATTTCTAGTTTCCAAACAAGTAGCCCGTTCATGAGCCCCATGCCCGCCCCCAAGACAATCGAAATGGTGAGGATAATTGGTATTGGAAGACCAGGAGCAACCGAATTTAACATCGCCACAGCCATGCCTGTAAGAGCTAGGTTGCCAGCCACCGACAAGTCTATACAGCGGGTGACAATAACCACCATTTGACCTAGTGCCAGTATAATAAGTGGCGCTGTATCATTGAATACATTCACTAAGTTGCCCGCGGCAACAAATCCAGGAAAGCGGGAGGCAACCAGGGCTATGAGTACCAGAATCACCCCTAATAGAAGGGTCTCTCGTGCAATTAAAAAACGTTTAATCACGGGTTAACCTCACCTATGCCTGCCGCATGTCGGATCAAAGCTTCAGGCGAAAGATCATCACCAGCAAGTTCTGCGACCATACGACCTTCACGCATAACAATCACACGATCAGACATGCCCAAAACTTCCGGAATTTCAGAGCTCACCATAATAACTGATAAACCTTGTTCTGCTAGGTCTGACATGAACTCGTGCACAGCTGCCTTTGACCCAATATCGATGCCCTTAGTTGGTTCATCCAAAATAATAACTTTAGGTTGGGTTGCAAGCCACTTGGCAATAACTACTTTCTGCTGGTTGCCACCCGATAAATTCCCTACATCCTGATCTAACGAACTGGCCCGCAAATCTAAACGCTGGGTATATTCCCGCGCCAACTTAAACTCTTCAGCCAAACGAATGAAGCCTTTTTGGGATGTTTGGCTGAGAGAAGGTAAAGTGACATTTTGAAATATTGGCAGGCCAATCACGACACCTTGCTTGCCCCTATCCTCAGGTACATAAACAATGCCATGACTAACTGCGTCTGCTGGGGAGCGAATTTTTGTTATTTCCCCACCAATTTTAACTACCCCATCAGAGGGTTTGGTGATACCAAACAAGGACTGCATGAACTCTGATCGTCCAGCTCCTACAAGACCATAAAAGCCTAAAATTTCTCCCCTACTCAGTGTGAAATTAATGTCATCAAACTCAGTTGGATGGCAATAGCTCTTAACTTCTAGCACATCTTCACAAATTTTTTCTTGGCGCTGGGGGTATATCTTATTGACTGAGCGGCCCACCATTAACTGAACTAGGTCAGCCTCCGTGATACTGTCTATTTTTCCCTCATCAATAAACTGGCCATCTCTAAACACATTGAAGCGATCAGCTATTTCAAATATTTCATCAAACTTATGAGAAATAAATAAAATAGCTTTCCCTTGGGATTTGAGTTGTTCAACCAATTCGTAAAGCTCCTGGATTTCCTTATAACTTAGGGCCGCTGTGGGCTCATCCATAATGACCACGCGCGCATCAATGGAAAGCGCACGAGCAATGGCAACCATATGTTTGCTGGCAATACCAAGGTCTCGCAGTCGGATGGACGGATCAATGTCCGCACCGATGCCTTGTAATAGTTGTTGTGCTAATTTGCTTGTTTCTTGCGTATCAATGAGCCCTAATTTAGTTCTAGGCGCATGACCAATAAAAATATTCTCAGCCACAGTCAAATCGTCAAATAAAACTGTTTCCTGGTGGATTGCAGTAATTCCGGCGGCAGATGCATGGTGGGCTGTGGGGAAGTTGATAGTTCGGCCATCAAGCAATATCTCACCGTCATCCGGTTGATATATGCCAGTGAGAACCTTTACTATGGTCGATTTACCAGCCCCATTTTCACCAACCAGCGCGGTCACCTGACCAGGGTAGAGGCTTAGTGAAACCTTATCTAAAGCTTTTACGCCTGGAAAAATTTTAACGATACCACTCAGTTGCAAAATTGGCAGGGTCACGTCTTTGTCTGTCAATGTTTGTTGCTGGGGCATTTTATTTTACCAGTTCTAACTTAAATAGAGCTTTGGTGGGCAAGCCCACCAAAGCTGTTCAAGGCACCAATCAAAAAATAGTTTTGAAGGCATCAATGTTAGAGGCATCGTAGACGAATGGATCCGCCATTGCACCTTCAGTTTTTTCATCCAATGTCAGCGAACCCATACGCCCCATTGATATTTTAGCACCAGGTGCAGCGACCGCATTACCTTTAGCAAGGTTGTAAGCCAGCATTGTTGCCGAGTACCCTAGATCAATCGGATTCCAAATGGCAAACGATTTAGATGCTCCACTTGCAATGTGTCCGGCCATTTCAGAAGGTAAAGCAAGACCAGTTACATTAATCTGCCCAATTTTTCCAGCATCAGCAACAGCCTGAGCTGCAGCCACTATTCCGACCGTTGTAGGTGCGATAATTGCCTTAAGATTAGGGTAGGTTTGCATTAGACCGTTAGCTTCCCTATAGGATTTATCAGCCAGATCATCACCGTAAACTGTGGCAACAACGTTGATACCCTTATAATTGCCAACTACCTTATTCATCTCGTCAATCCAGATATTTTGGTTAGTTGCCGTACTTGATGCTGACAATACTGCAACATCACCACCCTCAGGTAAATGGTCTGCTGCAAGTTTCACAATCATGTTGCCAATTAGCGGATTAGAAGACGGGTTTAAATGCATCTGCCGGCCTTCTGCAGCAACACCTGAATCCCAGCTTATAACTGTAATGCCTCGGGCCATTGCCTTTTTGAGTGCAGGAACTAGTGCATCAGTGTCATTAGCTGAAATTGCAATGGCATCAACACGTTGAGCAATTAGTGCATTGATTACCTCAATTTGTCCTTCTGCCGTAGTGTCCGTAGGGCCTGTGTAAATAATCTCCACATCCCCCAGTTCACTTGCTGCCTCTTCAGCACCTTTTGCAGCAGCCTCAAAAAAACCTATTCCCAGCGCTTTAACAACGACAGCTATGCGCATATCTGCAGCCTGAACTGCACCAGTTAATAAAGTAGCAGCTACTGCCAGTGCGGGCAGCATTTTTTTTATTAAATTCATGATTTACTCCCTAGAGTGTTATGGAGATTTCACTGGCCTTACGAGGCCAATCCCTCCTGTTGAGCCGCGCCTGATTTGGCGACGATTAGTTTTACATCTGCGGCTTCCAGCATTGCTGCTGTTTTATCAGTGATACCATCATCGGTAATCACAGTATCCACTCGGCTAAGCGGGCAAAGAACCAAACTTGACCGTGCTTCAAATTTTGAGCTATCAACTAAAAGAACCAATTCATCAGATTGACCGATTAACTTTTCTTCAGCTTGAACAATTAGTGGATCTCCCTCCATGACTCCAAGGGGCCCCAAACCTTTGGCGCCCATAAACATTCTTCGGGCATAAAAGTTGCGAGTAACGTCATTTTCAAAAGGCGACAAAATAATGTTTTGCTCACGATAAATCGTACCGCCAGACAACATTATGGTGTTTTTGGAGTGATTGAGCAGATGTTCAGCAATGGGAAATGAATTGGTAAATACCTGCATACGCCGCGACGCGAGCGGATGAACCATTTGAAATGTAGTGGTGCCACCATTAATAATAATGGGCTCACCATCGCTACACATCTCTACCGCCGCCCGCGCTATCGCGCGCTTTTGCTCAATGTTTATTAATTGGTTAACAGAAAAGGGCCGCCCGGCAAGACCGCCAAACTGGGGTGGGGTGATTGACTCAGCCCCCCCTCTTATGCGGTTTAACTTTTTTTCTGCATCAAGCGCAACAATGTCCCTGCGTATTGTCGCCTCAGAGGCTCCTGTGATGATACAGAGTTCGACAACCGTCACCACAGGTCGATCTTGCACCGCTGACAGAATAATCCTATGACGTTCTCTTTCATGCATTTAGTCTTGCCTTGCTTGTTTTTGTTTTTTTTGTCTTTCGTCATGTTGCATTCATAAATAATCATTGTCAATCATTTATTTTCATTAACCGTCATACGTAAGCCTTTAGCACTATTATATGATTGATAATGATTGACAATGTGGTGTCCCATAGCCATGATAGGAAAAATTGGACTGTCACAGACGTGGCTATAAGTAGGAGAAAATTCATGACGAATACGCCGCAAAACCAGCACCTTGATGACCTTTGGGATGTGTCCAAGGCGGCTCTTATGTCGGAATCAGAACTACTTGTATATCGCTCCAACCTTTTAGGCTCAGATAAACGCATCACTAATTACGGTGGCGGCAATACATCGGCTAAGGTAATGGAAAAAGACTTGTTGGGTGATAATTTAGTGGAAGTGCTATGGGTGAAAGGCTCAGGTGGTGATGTTGGGTCAATCAAAATGGATGGTTTCTCCACCCTTTACATGGACAAGCTTCGCACCTTGAAGGCACTTTACCGCGGCCTAGAGTTTGAAGATGAAATGGTTGCTTACCTGCCCCATTGCACCTTTAACTTAAACCCCCGAGCTGCTTCTATTGATACGCCACTGCATGCTTACGTGCCTGTGAGGCATGTCGACCACATGCATCCAGATGCGATCATAGCGATTGCCGCATCGAAAAACTCGAAAGAGCTCACGCAGGAAATATTTGGCAGTGACATTGGCTGGTTGCCTTGGAAAAAGCCAGGTTACGAACTGGGCATGTGGTTAGAAAAATTCTGTTTGGACAACCCCAATGCTAAGGGTGTCATTTTAGAGAGCCATGGCTTATTCACTTGGGCGAATGAGGCGCACGAATGCTACAGCCTTACCATAGGGGTTGTTCAAAAAGCTATGGATTGGTTAGCCATAAACGCTGAGGGTGTGCCTGCTTTTGGTGGTGCAAAGCACCAAAGCCTTGATGCAACTTCCAGATATGGAGTTGCAGCACAGTTGATGCCTGCCATCCGCGGCATGGTGTCTGGCAAGCAACATATGGTTGGCAACTTCAACGACAGCCATGCTGTTTTAGAATTCGTCAACAGTGCGAAGATGGAAGAATTAGCCGCGCTAGGAACATCCTGTCCTGATCACTTTTTACGCACAAAAATTAGGCCATTGGTTGTGAACTTTAACCCAGCCATGCCCAATGTAACTGAAACCTTGGCAAGCCTAGGCAAAGCAATTTCCCAATACCGAATTGGTTATAGCGCCTATTATGAGCGCTGTAAGCATGATAACAGCCCTGCTCTTCGGGACCCCAATGCTATTGTTTACTTAGTTCCGGGCGTTGGTATGATCACCTTTGCATCATCCAAAGCAACAGCGCGAATTTCTGGCGAGTTTTATATTAACGCCATCAACGTAATGCGCGGCGCATCTTCGGTGTCGGAATATTGTGGACTAGACGAACAAGAAGCCTTTGACATTGAATACTGGTTACTAGAAGAGGCTAAACTGCAGCGCATGCCCAAGCCAAAAACGCTGGCTGGGCGAATTGCTTTGATTACTGGTGGTGCAGGTGGGATTGGTTTGGCCACAGCAGAACGTTACCTGCAAGAAGGCGCTTGTGTCATGCTCGCTGACATTGATGAAGCTGCCATTAAAGAAGCAGCAGAAAACCTTATTTCCCGCTACTCTTCAGACGTAGTCCGCACCGTTTTAATGAATGTTACTGATGAACAAGCTGTGGCTAATGCCTATACCCAAACTGCAGTAGAGTTTGGTGGGGTTGATATTTTGGTTTCCAATGCCGGCATTGCCAGTGCGGCAGCGGTGGAGGACACTTCGTTGGAATTGTGGAATAAAAATATGTCGATCCTTTCTACTGGCTATTTTTTGGTGAGTCGGGAGGCTTTCAAAATGATGATTGCTCAAAACA
>Ga0308003_1001101_pt1 | contig 11950 bp, 10 predicted proteins | sample Neamet36_FD_203159 | JGI IMG/M metagenome (GOLD analysis project Ga0308003, IMG submission 203159) | Marine microbial communities from water near the shore, Antarctic Ocean - #36 | ecosystem: Environmental > Aquatic > Marine > Unclassified | place: Southern Ocean | collected 2014-06-06
CTTCCAGGTCTTCCCCTCAGGAACAGTTTGCCCCTCTGTTACAGAGATTACCTGATTAAAGACCATATCATTACCGTTATTGTTTGGGACAATATTAAACTCCAATACAGAGATGGAGGATACAGGAACCTCTGGACTTATACTTGACCCACTCTCCAACCAAAAAGGGAAAGAGATGTCATCAGAGACAAGCATAGGAGTTCCATTCACAGTGATGGTCTGTGCCATTGTTGTTGCCCCTATTAAGAGGGCTATAATGTATGTTATCTTCTTCATATTAGTCTATGTTGAATTCTATGATACTTAACAAAGTAACATTTGATCCAAGATTTAAAGTGGTACCACTTGGCAGCCACAATGGGAAAATATTACAAGGTGCGGTAGCTGAGTTGTAATTTGAGAAGTAAAAAACCATCACATCCTTATTATTTACTTTAAAGTAACAATTGTGCGTATAGCTATTTGCAGTTGTCCAGCTGGGGTAATTAAATGTTGAAGAAAGTACCTTCCATACCTTCCCCTCAGGAACTACAACACCTTCCTCAGTAAGTTCAACCAACAATACCTGACTAAACGTCAAGGCATTTTCCTCTTGAGAGAACGCTACACTACTGCATAGTAGGGCTAACGATATAAGTATCCTAGAAACCATTAGACAAGTACATTAAGGTTTTTAATCGCTCTGTATCAGCGGACTTTTGAGAGTAGTAAGAGTAAGGAACAGATAGGAATTGTGAAATGCCAAGGGTAGTCATCTCTTCGCCATCTTGCATCTCCACTTTTAGAAACTTAGTAGACTTCCAGTTTACTGTAGTCATGTTTCCTTCTGTAACTCCTGAGCCAATAACTATTGAGAATAGACCAAAGTTATCAGTGGTAACTGTATGGCTCTCCACATACTCTGAAGAACCATTTATAGAATCTCCAAGGATACTTAGTTGAAGCTGAATGACTTGATTAGATATCTCAAATCCATTATTATCATAAGCAATAGCTTGATAGGATATTCCCTCTTGAGCGAAGGATATCGTTGTCACTAAGGTGATTAAGTAAAGTAGTTTTTTCATGGTGTTGTTAGTTTATATACTTGAACATATAAAGTTAAAGAGTTTGGGTCGTTTTGACTACCTCCAACAGTAACTTGATGAGTTCCTGTTTTAATCCATAATGGCCAGGGTCTCCATTCTACTGTTTGTCCTGCTGCATCTATTCCAAGATGAATTATTTCTCCATTTAGATAATGGTTATCTTGCATATCAGAACTTGTAAGGCTCACTATTTTATATACTAAATTCGAGTCAACAATAAATTCATGTTGAGCATCACCAGAATTAGCTGGCTTTTCAAATTTGAGATTCAAAATCTCAACAAACTCCATATTCTTTGTCTCTTGAGAGAAAAGAAAGCTTGGGATGAAGATTAGTATGTAGATTAGGTTTTTCATAATTAAAATGATCTTATTGGACGAACTATATTTCCAGCAACTTTACCATCCGAATACACCCCTCCTTGAATAAATCTGATGGAATATGCAGAGCTACCTGATGGATTAGGGTTGTTTTCTGATGATGACCAATATCGATCACTAAAATCACCAACGTTATCAGTAGAAGAACCTTGACCAATTGTATAATACATTTCCCACAATTCATTTAGTGACGGTAAGTACCAATCATCATAACCTTCACTTTCAAATTCAAATGCAACTTGAGCAGCAGTTTTTGTTCCATATACAGGGATACATCCATCATTTATTATAGATGTAGTGTTTTGATTACCAGAACCAATAGCTTGATTAGTAATTCCAGTTACTGTGTTATAACAACCCCATTCAAAAGACCCACCGTCAATTAATGAAGATACCAGACCATGTTGATTGGTTTCATCGACATAAAAAACTATTCCTCCCAGGGTCATATCTCCAACTTGAACAAATAAATTTTCATCGCAATCATAAAAAGGTTCAGGAAATTCACATGATCCATCATCTGTATTTGAACTACTATCAAAATTACATGCATTTGAATCAAAACATCCTAAATAAATACAACTAGAATTATCAATATTAGCATTAGCATCATAGTTTTCTGCTACCTCATCTGTACACCCTTCATAATAGAATTGTAATACAGAAACTACTTTCCATACTTTACCCTCTGGTACAACACTACTTTCAGTAATTGATAAAACCTTACTGTATCCCAAGTTTGTAGCATCTACAAGCTCATTTTCATTATACTCAATAACTGAGATGAAATTCATTGGTGGATTGGTTGCCAAAGTACTTCCAGCATCTAACCAAAAAGGAAAAGAATTATTTAGAGTAGCTAAATACGGAGACCCATTAACCATAATAGTCTGCCCAAAAGAATACGCCCCTATCAAAAGGGTGATGAATAATAGTACCTTCTTCATAATCTATTCTATTAGGGTTAATTGTTTTGTAAGAGTCTTTGCAGAGGTTGTCAAACTGTAGAAATACATTCCAGGTGAAAGGTTTTCCCTTTCTAAGTTCACACTGTGATACCCTCTCTCGTAATCCATCTCTGTTATGGTCACGACCTGTTGTCCTATGCTATTTGTTAAAGTTATAGTCGCTCTTGTATCTTCTGGTAAGAAGAACCCTATTTCTGTATTTGATCTCACTGGATTAGGAACATTTTGGAACAGCTCCATCTCTTGAGTGATTACCTCATCCATATCGAAACCTGCAATCACTGTCATTCCATCCTTACTAAAGGAATTACTACCTCGCTCAAATTCAGCAATTTTTAAAGTAATAAGCTCATCAGAACCTTTCTTATAAAGAACTAAAGAGAATACCTCTCCAGCTTCTAATCCTTCTTTCTCCTCTGTAAATTCATCATCTCCCCAAATAGCTATGGCATTGTGTCCTTCTTGTAAAGCGACACTTCCTACCATGTTACCATCCTTGTCGTATGCTGCTAATTCGTCTCCCACTTGCAGAGATTCTTCCCAAGCAGACTCTAGTACCAATACGGTATGGTTACTTCCAGTATTAACAGGGCGTGCAAAACGTTTTGTGTTTTGAGCTATTGCACTGTGATTGTTTTGTTCTAACCTTAACACTTGATTGTTTGCTGCAAAGGTGAAAGTAGTTTCGTTATTTGTTTTTATTTGGTATCCTTTTCCCTGAGCAAAATTCCCAATTCCGTTAAAACCAAACTCTGGCATATATACCTGTCCATCTTCATCTTTAAGTATGATGATATCATCAACTATATCCTCCATGGAGGTAGCAACATCAGAAGGATTCATTCTTAAGTAAGACATCATATTCCAACCAGATACTAAGTCTACAGAATTCAATTCTGGGATAACTCTACTACCTCTAACTGTTAGACTATTAGATTCCGACATCTTGTACTGGTAACCTTCGAAAAAGTCCCAATCTCCAATACCATTAAAACCAAATTCTGGCATATAAACATTTCCATTATTGTCTTTTGCTATCAATAAGCCATCTACCACATCGGAGTAAACCTCCACCATTTCTTTAGCATAAGGCCGAACTCTTGCTGAGACCATTCCCCAACCTTCTCTTAGGTCTATGTCTTGATAGGCAACTGTATTTTGCTGGAAGCCTTGAGATAGTTTATTGGATTCTCCAATGAATCCAGAAATTGGTTGCCCTACAGTGTAGCTAAGTGTGATGTTTCCGTTAGTTTGTGTGCCCCCCATAGAGGCAACAACTTCCCTTTGAAGGGTCTGTGCAGTAGTACTAATTGATAGTGCTAGGATGCTGTATGTGAATAGTTTTTTCATAGTTTCTTTTAGTCTTAAAATATAACAAAGCACAATAATTAATCAAATGTAAGTAAGCTAATACCCAATTCGACAGAATTAGAAGAGCCTCCACATTCACCACACCAAGCATAATTAATAGTTGATGATGATGATGAATAATTTATTGATAATGTAGTTTCATCAGAAAATGAAATTTTCATTACTGAAAACCCTGAACAGTGTAAATTTGTATTTCCTTGGGAACCACCACCTGAACAACCCACATCTAACCTGTTAGAAAAAGAAATTTCTTCATTAGTAGCAATTAGGAATTCCAAAGGTACAGATTGGTCTGAATTTAAGTCAACAAACTCTATGCTAAAGGATAGCCCAGACCCATATCCATTTACAGATGTAGAGTAAGAAACATAAATATCAACAATTGTATTGGCTGGAATAATTATTTCATCAATAGTTTCAGAATATGAACCGAAACCTCCACTATTACCTCCTGGTGGAAATGAAAAACTTGATGATGCACTAACATCTAAAAATGATGAATTAATCGACCCATTTGTACCTACAACCCCTTGAATACCTTCCTCTCCCTGCACCCCTTGCTCTCCAGTTTCCCCTTGCTCTCCAGTTTCCCCTTGTAGTCCGTCTAGACCAATATCTCCTTGAATACCCTGTTCGCCTTGAAGCCCCTCTGGACCTTCAGTACCTGGTGTTCCAGAACTCTCTGCATACAAGGCATAAGGAACGCTCATAAACTGTTGTGTTCCAAAGTCCATGTAAGAGCCATTATTCTCAACGTCAAGCTCTATCTTTAGAAAATAAGTATTTGACCCCCACGAGATGTCTGAAAGGGTTTCTGCAGCTCCACCAACTTTCTCTCCCTGACCAATCAGTAAAGAGAAAAGACCTTGATTTGATGTTGTAACAGTATGAATCTCTACAAGATTTGATGCACCGAAAACATCCCCTTCAATAATAGAGATTCGAACTCCAATCTCTTGGTTGGCTATTTCGAAACCATTAGAATCGTATGCTACCGCTTGGTAGTTTACCCCTTGAGGTGTTTGAGCGAAAGCCAATAGCGGTAAGAATAGTATAAAAAGTAGGTTTTTCATAATGCTAATGATTAATTAATTAATTGATAAATTCCAATTGAGATTGATACTGTTGCAATAATAGTTACTAATAGAAACACTGATATAGACTGTCCTACAGTATAACTAAGGGTGATATTTCAGTTAGTTTGAGCATCACCTACTAGACGCAACAACGTCTCTTTGAAGGGTCTGCGCAGTAGCAGCAATCGATAGTGCTAGGATGCTGTATGTTAGTAGTTTTTTCATAATTTATTTTTTAATATCTCACTGTAACATTAGATGAAAAATAGCTACATGGCATGAGAGAAGATGAAACATATACCTTTGCATTTATGTCTTCGGATATTTCAAACTGAAAAGAAAAATTCGTGCCCTGATTTTGGTAATATGAACCATTGGATATAAAGGGAGAACTCAATCCTGAAGTAAAAGAAGTTCCATTATTATAATTAGTCGAGAAACCCATTCCTTTTATTAATTCTAGAGATATAGGTATGTTATTGGCATCAGTTATTTTAAGATCACATTGGCAATTAGGAATAGGATTTCCAGCTGAAATGTTTCCTGATAAAATAATTAATTTTCCTTTTTTAATAGAAAGGTAGATAGTGTCAGTCATGGAGTTTAAACTATAACTTTCATAAACTTCATTATTTTCACTACTAAGAACCTCTTCTAAACTATCAACTTTATATTGTAGTTGAAGGATCTCTTCTAGAGGAGGAATTTGACTTACACCATCAATATATGTATTGCTTTCTGTAACAACCCTGATAATATAATTAGTAATTAAATAAGGTTGCATATTGTTGTGGGCTTGGTCGCCAGCATTTGTAGCTAATGAGTTCCACCCAACATAATCAGGGTATCCATCACCTCCATCGAAACTAGCAGATGAAATTTTTGGCATATTATATAAAGGGACTGCTCCCCCACTCACGTTAGCAGCAGGACCGTTTGAACTATGTATAGAAAGAGAAGCAATCTCATCTGCTGTAAGAGTATGAGTTTCCTCACCACCAAAGTTTCCTAGGTCTGCTCCATTTGAAATTATAGTACTATCTACATCTTTACCTACGGGAATTCTCCCACTAAGGTTTGGTATATTAAAAGTAGAAAATCCATCGCCAGAGCCATAAATTGTGTCTATCAATGAAAATAAATCTGAGTACTCATCCCTTGAAAGCTCTGTACCATCACATATCATCCAAGCCTCTGGAGGATTTGATGCAGCATACGGGAGTATTACCCCTAATGGGGAACTTGAAGCGTTAGACAAAACCCACATACAGTCTAAAGCGTTATATGCACCATCATCATTTATATCTTCTTCAATATCGTTTAAACCGTTTGAATTTGAATCCCAACAATTTACACCATTATTCCCAGGTTCCCCATCGGGACCTTCAGGTCCTAGTGCACCAGAACTCTCTGCATATAATGCATAAGGAACACTCATAAACTGTTGTGTTCCAAAGTCCATATAAGAACCATTATTCTCTGTATCTAATTCTATTTTAAGGAAGTAAGTGTTAGATCCCCATGGAATATCTAAAAGGGATGAGACTTCTCCTCCAAGTAAAGCACCTTGACCAATGATTAGGGAAAATAGACCTTGCTCTGATGTGGTAACATCGTGTTCTTCTACCAATTGTGGTGTTCCAAATGCACTACCTTCGATAATTGAAATACGAACCCCAACTTCTTTATTAGAGAGTTCAAAGCCATTAGCATCGTATGCTACTGCTTGGTAGTTAACGCCTTGAGGGGTTTGTCCAAAACAGATAAATGGGAATAATAACAGAAAGGGGATAAGTGTTTTCATTAATTTAGTTCTATAAATTTATTCTCTTTGAAAGTTAACAGTTGTAGCTTGTCCGATTACATACATCATATAAGCCTCTCCAGGAATAAAGCTATTTATCTGAGCAAAGGCTGAAGACCAAAATTGACCTGATACATTCTTAATCACCTGGAAAGTCTCTTCTGTAGTTCCCTCATTTTCTAGAGCAACATCCATTGAGCTTACAATACTATTGTCGGCATCTACATCACCAGTAAATGAGACCATGTTCCACCCTGAACTTAGTGGGTATTCTATACCGTACTGATAAGAAGATGGGTTTTGGAAGTTAAGTGAAGTAGCTTCTGAAGTTAAATACATCATATAGCCTTCGCCTTGGGTAAAGGTATTGATTTGTGCAAAGGCAGAAGACCAAAATTGACCTGAGACATTCTTAATCACCTGGAAAGTCTCCTCTATATTTGCGTCGTTATTAAGTGCGCTATTCATTTGCTCAACAATACCATTATTTTCTGACGAACCTACATAACCAACCATATTCCATCCAGGCTCTATGCTATAACTTATTGGAGTGTAGTATTCATTTACTATATGAATTGCATTTGCTTGAAAGCCATTAAATAGTGGGTAGGGTGAGATTATTTTAACTTCACCTTCAGTTAGAATAGCAAATGTAACCTTGTCTCCGTCTTGTATTCCATCTATCTCATCTGTAGAGGTATCATCTCCCCAAATAGGAAAACCAAAATTACCTTCTTGTATTGTGTACATGGCAACGCAGTTCATCACTCCATCAGAATCAATGTCTTTAAAAGCGCCAATTAAAGAACCTGAGAAACTATCAAATGAAGTAGAGCTAATCATTACCGTCATGTTAGAGCCTGTATTTAAAGGGGCTACAAATAAATCAGCTGTAATTTCGTCTTGACTAGATACACAAGAACCATCATCGGTATTTGCATCTGGATCATAATTAAACGAGTTTACATTGTTACAACCAAAAACTTTTATAGTACTACAAGAATTATCTGAAGTATTTACATTTTCGTTGTATTCTACATATTCAATTTCCATACAACCGTATACATAAGGGATACAAGAACCATCGTCTAATGTTGCATTCGGATTATAACCAAACATAGTAACATCGGTACAACCTTCAATATAGTCACAAATAGTATTGTCTATATAAAACTGGTTTGCCCAAGTACTTTGAAAATTATCTGCATCTGGGTTAAAATAACTTGTAGCCCATTCTGTAGATGGAGAGATTGAATCTAAAAGAGCAAAGTAATTCTCTGCGATTGGATCGATACAGACAGCATCTACTAAACTTCTTTGTCCAAAGTTATATTGACAAGGATCTAAATCATCCGATTCACTTATGTGGTGAACGGTAGTTCGTAAATTGTAATTGGTAGCATAAGTAAATTGAGTAGTTGCAGAAAAGCAAAAACACATGAGAAGTATAGATAGTATCTTTTTCATAGCAAGTAAATTAGATTATAAATATACAATTAAAATAGGTAGTCGAACATACTGAATTTTAAGCCAAAATAGTTCAGTTAATGGGTGTTTTTAAATAAGTGTATATCCGTTAAGTATTGTGATAGTGAATGTTAAATGTCTTTTACAAGAATTAAATTAGTTGGTTTTCCTTCCAACTTTATATCCAACAAAAAATATTACCGAAATAAGCAATAAAATCTTAATTACTCCTGAGATACCTTCCCATTCTAGTGCTATTTCCATTTTATCTTTTTCATATTGTTATTGAAACTCAACTTAGAAGGAACGGATTGGAATTCTATTTACAGGTACTTTATCGTCGCGAGGAAATGGTTTATGTAATTTTCAAAATTATTCAAGTGGATGGTTTTATAACTTACATTACCTGAAAAGGGTTTCACAGTATCAAAATGCCAATCATTCTTTAAATATTTTTCATTGTCTACAACATAAATCATTTGTATGTTATTGGATAAACATTTTTTAAGCTTTCTGTTGTCTCGATCAACGATAATTTTGAATCCATCGACTCCACCAAACCAATCCTTTGGCTCAAAATGTTGAATACCTTGACATTCAATTGCTATGTTGTAATCTGGGAGATAAAAGTCCAAACTTTGCCTTCCTAGCCATTCGAACTTTTTTTGTTTTTCATATGCTATGTCAAGTTCATTTAAATACTTAGTAACTTCTTTTTCTAACTTACTTTCATTGCAACTTGGGCAGCCAACGCCACTTAAGTGACTACTTGCATTTTGCCAAAATTTATATTCACATTTTTTACATTTAATATGAATTTTCATTTTACCCATTTCATAGCTAGTTAAATAGTCATATTTATCATCATGCTTTTTTATTGCCTTTTTTATAAATTCTTCATTACTCATTCGCATTTTTAAGCTCATTGATACATTAGTACATAACGGACATCCTTGTCCATTTAAATGCGTATTAGGAGTTTTAGAAAACGTACCATGTTCCTTACCTGTCATGGGGTCTTTCACAGGACATATTACAGTAATATGAGTGTGAGAATCTTTAAAATTTAATAAAGAATAATCATATAACGGATTACCGCTTTCATCTTTATGGATTTCATTGGCTTTCTCTAAAAAAAAACTCTGATCCATATAATGTCCTGTGCATTTAGGACAATTTTTGCCTCTTGTATGATTTGCAGGAGTCTGCCAAAACTCACCATGTTCTTTACAAATAATGGAGACTTTAATTCTGTTATTGGCATACTCTACCTTAGAATAATCATATCTATCTCCATGAATCTTCTTTGATGCTTCAACCCATTCATTAGTATTAGGCTTATATACATTACTGCATTTATTACAATTTGCTCCCCTTAAATGGGTGTCAGGAGTTTGTAAAAATTCTCTGTGCTCTGGGCATATTATACATACATTTTCTTTTGCAGATTTATATTCAACTTTTGAATAATCATATTTATTATTATGAATGACGCTTGCTCTTTTTATGAAAAATTCTTGATCCATAAAATGTCCTGTGCATTTAGGACAACTTGCCCCCTTTAGGTGGGTATGTGGTAATTGCCAAAACTCATTATGTTTTTCACCTGTTATTTCATCTATTTCATTACATATAATAGCAACCTTTGATCGAGACTTTACATATTCAACTTTTGAATAATCATATTTGTTATTATGTATTACTTGTGCTCTTTTAATGAAAAGCTCTTGATTCATTTGACCTCTACATTTAGGACAATTGTACCCCTGAAGATGGGAATATGGTATTTGCCAAAACTCATTATGTTTTTCATCTGTTATTTCGTCAATGCTGTTACAGATGATAGAAACCTTTGTTTTTGCGTTTACATATTCAACTTTTGAATAGTCATATTTATCTCCATGCTTTTTAATGGCTTTTTGGATAAATTTAGATGTGCTATGTTGAAGACTGTTCCCCATTAAACTAGTACTTAGAAGGAACGGATGGGGCGAATACTTTTTCCGCTTTGTTCATAAATTAACTCTGAAACCCCAGTATTAAAATCAAATGACCAATGCGTTGTATTTCCTCCATCAGTTGAAGACCAATACCCCCAATAAGTACTAAAATTTCCAAAATTATCTTCAACACAAGCATTAAAACCAGGAGTATTAAATAAAATTGTTAATTCTTCTATACTTGGAAGATACCAATCATCATAACCGCCAGAACTAAAATTAATAGCAGCATTAATCCCATCATAAACACCCATAACGCCTATATCATTGTACGCTGCGACTAAACCTGTACCGTCATTATTGATTTTAAAAAGTATACCACCTTGAAAGTCATCCCCTATCTCAGCATTTATAATTCCGTAACAGTCATAGCTTTCTTCGGCGTAATCACATTCATTGGATTCATAATTAAAGAAACAAGCTCCTTGATTTACACACTCTAAATCAAGAATTTCACTATTAAGTATCTCTAAACTATCCTGCAGAGAAACAATATTATCCTCAGGAATATCATTCACATACCAATCACATAAACTAAAGCCTTCTATTGCCTCTGTAAGCTTTATCTGATACCCAAAGCCTGGAGTTAAATCACCTATACCGTTAAAAGAAAACTCTGGCATGTATACGTTACCATTATTGTCTTTTACAATAGAAATAATATCTGTATGGTTAGAGAGGCCTTCAGCAATATTTATAGGGTTAGGGCAACCATAACCAAACATGTTCCATCCTAGTTGCAAATCTATTGATGTATTCCAAACATCAAAGGATTGGTTTAGTTGGTCTATAATTGATGGTTCATCTGAAGACGAACAATTCTGTTCAGGAGCGTCGTCACTATATGTTGCTCCATTTATAATGCCATGATTAGCATTACCACTTATATCGTATACTGTATCACCTGAAATATCATTGAAATTAAAGTTACAAACTAATTCATTATCAGTAATGATTGGTAAACAAGTATTTATAGATTCAAGAATCTCATGAATTTGTTCATCAGACTTGTCTGTATTCATCAAGATAAAATTGTCCATTTTTCCATTAAAAGAAACATCAAAGTAATCATAGGTTGCTCCCAAAATTAAATTTGAGTTACCTTGATATACATTACCCATAATTGAATCACCTATTAGAACTCCATCAGCATAAATCTTTCTTCTTGCAGTTTCAGAATTATATGTAGCTACCCATGAAGTCCAATTATCAGAGACGTAAGATGAAGCATACAAACCTACATTAGGAAGGGTTTCATAAAAGTCCAAGCCTACACAAGAGCCATTTTGACATGAAGAATGACAACCGTTGTAACCGAAAAAGAAAACTTGATTATTTGATGGTTGGTAGTTTTCACCAATAAATGTCATCTGATTACAAGGCTGCATATCATCATTAACTTTGGTAAATAGAATAATTGTAAAGCTTTCACTTAGGTCAAATCCAGAATTATTTTGAATTTCAACATAATCATCAACACCATCAAAACTCAAGGAATAATTCTCCTGCCCAAACAAAGCAAGAGGAACAAATAGTAGTATGTAAAGTAGTTTTTTCATAATTAGTTGTTAGAAGGAACGGATTGGGCGGACATTGTAATCTTGATTATCTGCTGGCTTATCATCATTGTGCACAATACCAGTATTGAAATCTAAAACATATGCATACATATTATTATGCTCAGAAGAAGACCAATATCTAGAATAATTAAAACCGCCTAAATTCCCATTTTCTGAGATTTGTCCGATTGATGAATACATTTCTATTAACTCATCTATTGATGGTAAATACCAGTC
>Ga0308003_1001103_pt1 | contig 11943 bp, 12 predicted proteins | sample Neamet36_FD_203159 | JGI IMG/M metagenome (GOLD analysis project Ga0308003, IMG submission 203159) | Marine microbial communities from water near the shore, Antarctic Ocean - #36 | ecosystem: Environmental > Aquatic > Marine > Unclassified | place: Southern Ocean | collected 2014-06-06
AAATGTAGGGACTATGAGATATAGAGTTGTGAACACAAGAAGTTATATGGATATGTGTATGCAAGTTGGTACTTCATCTTATGCGTGGGTTAACGTAGCAATGAACCAGTGGTAATAGTAAAAAAAATAATATAAAGGTTAGACTGGCGTAAATACAGCAGAGTATTAATTAATTAAGTATATTAGCAAATAATTTAAACAGTAAAAATAAATAAGAATGGTAAATTACAATTGGGATTGCAAGACAGTAGAAGCGTTAGTAAGTCAAGATGACAACGCAGAAGTAGTACACACAGTACACTGGAGAGTTACAGGAGAGTCAGAAGAATTAGACTCAAATGAAAACCCTTATACAGTTACAAATATTGGGACACAATTTCTGAACACAGCTGATATCGAGGATTTTATTCCTTTTGGTGATATCACGCATGCTGAGGTAGTTGCTTGGACTAAAGCGGCTATGGGAGAAGAGGAAGTTACAGACCTAGAAGCAAATATTGAAACACAGCTTAATGCTCTAATTACACCAACTACAATTACATTAACTGTAGGGGAATAGTAATAGTTTAAATAATATCACTACATTTGTGCAAACAATTTAATTATTATGGAAGAGACTAAGAAAGTAACAGAAAATGAGTTAACAAAGATTCAATCAATGTTAAACGCATTTAACCAGTTAAAAATGCAACTTGGTGATGCTGAGTTATCTAAAATTGCAATCATTGCTCAAGTCGATGCACTTAAGAATGATTATGCAGAGGTAGAAAAAGAACTAGCAGCTAAGTACGGTACTGATGCACAAATCGATGTGAAGACAGGTGAAATTGTTATCAAGGAAGAAGAAGCAGAAGAAGCTGTAGTTGAAGAAGTGAAATAATATTGTTATACATATAGCGTATTTTGATGCCCCTCAGTTTAATAGACTGGGGGGTTTTTAAATTATATCGACATCGAATAGGAATATAGTAGAAAAAATAGTATAATTGATACAATAATATATCTACACAACACAAGATGAGACCAACTAAATTTACAAGTAATGGAGAGTAGTTTAATAAAAGAAATAGGATCGTGGATGGTAGGACTTCCCCCACTAGCAGTATTTATAATTATAGTATTACTAATAGGGCTTGTCTTTTTTGGGAAGACATTAAATAAAAAATTATCCGGATTCGACCTATCAAGGATTACAATATTTTCAAGAAACAACGATCATAGAATCCCGTCATTAATAGACCATGATATATTCAACACTATTGAGAGGATAAGGAGTACGATAAAACATACTACATTCGACACACATAGTAAGTATGATAAAACAAAGAGTTTAATGTTCCATGATTTTATGGAGTTTAAACTAGATGTTGTACAAGAAATGTTTACCGAGTATATTACAACACTACCTAAAGATGTATCGTTTAATGCCCTTAAAAACGGATTATTCATACTATCAGGGGATATAGTAGAAGAGTATCTTAAAAGAACAGAAGAGCACTTCTTAAGAAAAGGTGTATCTCCTGAAGACACTAATTATGTTTTAATGTTGTTTGAACAGTGGAGAGCAGAGACGTTAGAGTCTGTAGGATACAGAATAAATAGCGTATTCGCTAGTACATTACATGTGGGTAAATTTGAAAAACTATTAGGATCTTTAGAGGCTTTTAGTATTGCAATTGATTTAATACCAAAGGATGGTATAGCAGCATTTGCAGAAATGAATGGAAGATTTAAAGATCTTAAATACTAAACAATAAATAAATAAATCATGACAGACCAAGAAATAAAAGATTTAATACAAGACTCAGGAAGTGATGTCCTTAATATGGATAAACTAAGAAAGGTTTTATTATCTTTGAGTAGTAAAGGAGGTACTCTAGATGTATTTCAAGGATTAACAGCAAATGGAACGACATCAGCTACGACATCAGTTATGGAGTATGGTGTAAATGTTTTTACAACAGCAACAGCAACAGACTACTGTACAAAGTTACCACAACCAACTACAGGAATGTCAACAACGGTTTTAAATAACTCAGGAAGTATGATTTACATACACCCCTCAAACCCAGGTGGTAAAATAAACAACTTAGCAATTGATACTCCATTGGGTATTCCTAATGACGGAATTGCTGTTACGTTTATATGTACACTTAATCCTTTACCAGGGGTATGGAACACAGTTTACAACACACCAGGCACAGAGATTGTATACGAGTGGGAATTTGATCACACTACAGGAACAATGACATCAGCACACGGTCTTCCTGGAGGAGTATTTGGTGCAGCTAATTCACCTGCACCAGGCGGAGGGTTCTACCCTTCACCTACGTTTACAATTGACCCATACACAGGGGCTATGATTTGGAACCAAACGTCATTAGATATGGTTAACACACTTTCACCAGCAGCAGGTATTATAGAGTCAGTTAGATTAGACACAAATGTAATAGCTACAGATTTACCAGGAGGGGTTGGTAATGGATTTGGAACATCTATTGAAAGATTTTGGCATAACGCTGCACCTCCATATATGATATACAACCAAAGTAAAATTAAAAGAGCTTATGTTTTAAGTTTCCCTGGAAGTGCATATAACTTTTTTGAAACATCTGTAGCAGGATCACCTGCTTATGTGTCTCCAGGAGTTATTGGAGCAGGAGGAACATTATACAGCCCAGATATAGAGTGGTTTGTAGGTGGACCAGGTCTTTTAGGTATGAATACTATAGGGGCAGCAGATGCGATTTCAACAACAGATTACTATTATACTATAGAGTCTTATATATCAGCTGCAATGCCAACAAAACTATATAAATTTAAAATGACTATAACTATACAATAATAGAGAGAGAGAGTTTAAACTCTTTTTAGAATATTTATAAAAACAATAATTAATTAAATAAATCATGACAGAAGCACAGATTAGAGAAAGAGTACAGGACACGGGGAGTGACTCGATGAATGTAGATAAAATTAGAAGAGTACTAGTTGATATAAATACAGACCTAACCAATACATTAGGAACACCAGGAGCACCAGGATTACCTGGTTCTGCAGGAGCAGATGGTGTCGATGGTGTAGATGGTGTAGATGGTGTAGATGGCGCGGCAGGAAACTCAGGAATACAAGGAGTACAGGGAATAGCTGGTACTAATGGTGCAGTAGGACCTGCAGGACTATCGTGGAGTGGTGCATGGGTATCAGGCGATAGCTACACTTTAAATGATGCCGTAGGTTTTGGTGGTGCTTCGTACTATTGTATTACAGCAACAACAGGAACAGTGGATCCAGCAACAGATACGGCTAATTGGGCGTTACTTGCATCACAAGGAGCTAATGGCGCACAAGGTATTCAAGGTATTCAAGGAATAGCTGGTACGAATGGTACTAATGGTACTAATGGTGCAGTAGGACCTGCAGGAGTATTGGTAGGTTCTGTAAATGATTTAACAAACGGTTTCGGTGATGGATCTAGTCTTGGAATAGGATCAAATTCAGTAGCTAGTACAGCGGCCTTTAAATCTAATACAGGTGTGGGTGAGTATGCTTTACTTTCAGTAAATACAGGAGGTCAGAACTCGTCTTTTGGTAATGGTGCTTTATACAGTAACATTATTGGAAATAATAATACAGCCGTGGGGTATGTAGCATTAAAGTATGTTCTTGGTGAGAACAATACAGCTGTGGGGTCGAGTGCTGCTTCACAGATAACAACAGGTATTAATAACGTAGCAATAGGAGTAGCTGCAGCGAGTAGTGTAACAACAGGTAACTATAATATAGCTATCGGCGCTTTTGCATCTATAGCACAACCTGCTGCTGATCATCAGTTAAATATAGGTAACTGGATATACGGAAGTCAATCACTTATTGGTATTGGCGTGTCAATACCTACTGAAAAGCTTCATGTTAATGGAGGTTTAAGAGTGACTGGTAAAGTAGTTGATTCTACTAATACAGCAGGTACAGCAGGACAGGTATTAAGCTCAACAGCTGTGGGAACAGCATGGGTAGATGCAGCAGCAGCACCAGCTTATACAGTGTATAAAGCTAGAATAGTGACATCATCAGGAGGTATTTCAGTTACTCAATTTGAAAATACTATTGGAGATGGATCTGGAGATGGTGTAAACGATATAGAATGGACTAGTGTAGCTACACACTCTGTGAATGGAGAATTAAGAGGAGAGATGGTGAATGGTACCCCTTTCCCTGTAGGTACAATCTGGTCGGATGTACCAAGAAACCAAGATGTATATGATTATACAGTTAGTAGAGGTAATAGTAATCCTTCTTTAAACAGAATGACGATATTTATAAAAGATTCTGTAGGAGCTGCAGTAAATCCTTATACAACTGTATTCGTAGAAATAAAGGTTTACGCATAATAAACATAATGGAGGTGCCTACTTCGGTGGGCACCTTTTATTAATTAATTAATTAATTAAATAAATATGACAGAAGCACAAATTAGAACGCTTGTTCAGGATACTGGAAGCGATACCCAGAATATAAACCAGATAAGGGAGGCATTAATTGGTATAGTTAATTCAACATCGTCTACAGGAAATACATCTTATGTTGATCCACAATTAGGTGATGATGCAACAGCAGTTGTTGGAGATAAAGAATACCCGTTTGCGACAGTGATGGCAGCGAATGTAGCATCTAATATCGTAGTACTAGGAATAGGAACATATAGTGAAACTATAATCGTACCTGCCTCATCAATATTCTATGAAATGCCTGGTGTAATACATACAGCAGGGAGATGGTCATCACAATCAAGTACAGCTGAGATAAAGATATTTGGTCATGGGGTTTACGCAGGAACATCTTATGGTTTAGAATTAACAGGGGGTGCTAACGCATACTGGGAATTCGATTCAGCAAAAAATATTAGACGTGTATTATGGGTCTCTGGAAGTTCCAAGGCTGTAGTTAGAGCCAATTACGTTACGTGTAATGCGTATAATAATATAGGCGCTGCATGTACAGTAAGAGACGGCGGAAACGTTGACATGAATATTAGAGAGTATTTTCACTCTCAACACACATTATTATTCATACGCCCAGGAACATCAAACCCTAGCGGTAAGATTAAATTTACTTGTCCTGATGCACAGATAGTGGAGAATTATACTATTAACTACGGGAATTCAAATAAGTCTGTGGTTTACATACAAAATGGTGTAGGATTTGATCTTGAGCTGAATGGGAAATTTTCTATTACAGATCCTCAATCGCATGTATATCTTACAGGAGTTTTAAGTATTATCCAATCAGAGACACCTTTGAACACAGTTAAGATTAAAGGTATATTCGACGGAGGTCTTAGACCCGCCGTAGTTACACAACATATGAGTGCCGTATCTGTATTAGATATTAAGGCGGAAGGTGAATTTTTAAGTACAGATACTGCTATAAGATTAGTAGGATCTCCAAGTGCGCCTTCACTAACATCGATGTCATTGATGGGTTCTTCTGTTATTGCAACAAAGAAAGCATTAGACTTAAATGGTAGAGTTGATATGAAGATATTGAATAGTTCTATGTATAGCTCTAACACAAATAACGAGATTATACTTGTTGATGCTGATGTTACATTAGGTGTAAATAATAGTGTTGCACAAGGATTCGCAGGAACTAAACTTGTTAATGGTGTAGTTGATGTACACTTTCATAACTTTGCATCAAACGTAGCGTTAGGAACGTCAACAGATGTACAATCAGGTATTGTAGTAATACCTACATTAAAAACAATAAATAGATAATATTATGATATACGGAACTTCAACAACAACAAATGCACCTAATATCGAGCAGGTGGCATTATCGATTACTTCAGATGAGGGTATCTTTACAAACACATGGACAATCAAGTCTAAGTTGTCTGTAGGAAACGTAACTGCATACGAGGCTTTTATAGACATCATACAAAACAACTCTACAGTGAAGATGATTAATTTCCCTTATGCTGGGAGTTTTGATAGGATGACTAATGATGATGTTGTTAACAATGAGATCGTTTTGGATTATTTACTAATCACAGAAGATAAGAAGAATATTATTGACGCAATGTTTAAGATATAAACAATTAATTTAAAAGGTAAAAGATCACTTAAACCCTTAGAATTAACTTTCTAAGGGTTTTTACATTTATTTTATTACCTTTACTAAAAATTTTATTATGTATATAAAGATAGGAAGTAAGGAATCAACTATAATAAAAGAGATTCAGTCCGTGGTAGGTGTGGTGCCGGACGGTGTTTTTGGACTTAATACAAAGAGGGCTGTTTCAACATGGCAAAGAAGACATATGTTAACTCCTGACGGTATTGTAGGGCCCCAAACTTTCGAGTCTATGGAGCTTCTGGACTCTGAGTCACTTATACCTCTAGTAGGAGGAGCTGAAAAATACTACCTTCCGTCTCACGAATACCTTCATGGGCCTTATAAAAACGAATACGCTTTCATACACCATACAGCAGGGCATGCTAATCCGTACAGAACAATTGATTCATGGGCCAGAGACTCTAGAGGTAGGGTAGGTACTGAGTTTGTTATAGGAGGACAAGATGTCAAGGGGGTTATTACCAAATATGATGGTAAGGTTTTACAGGCGTTCCCCGAAGGAGGAGCTGCATATAGTCTAGGTAGAACGGGATCAAGAGATATGAATATACACTCAGTAGGTATAGAACTAAACTCTATGGGGTACGTGGAGGATGGAAAGACATACGTGGGCGGTTATATTCACCCGAATCAAATCTGTACACTTAAGGAGCCTTTTAAAGGATTTACACAATGGCATAAATATTCTGATGCACAATTAATTGCGACTAAGACAACATTATTACATATAGGCGAAAGAGATAACATAGATCTTCACGAAGGTCTATACAAGTGGATTAAAGATGTAGGGCCAACTAAAGCATTTGATTTTAATGAGGATGCTTGGGGAGGAAAGATTAAAGGTCTTCTTACTCACACAAATGTAAGGAAAGGTAAATATGATTGTTTTCCACAACCTGAATTAGTGGATATGATTTTAACACTATAGTTATGGTATATAAGGTAATTTCAGCAGTAATAATAGTACTTCTTATAGTACTTAATATTAGGGGGTGCGATAAAGAACGAAGCGCCACTAATCTATTAGCATCTTTAGGGGATTCATTATCTACGACTAGGGATAAACTTGGGAGAGAGGTTACGAAAAGTAACACACTAAGTATATATAATGGTAAGCAACTTTTACTTGTTAAATCTCAAGATAGTTCTATAATATCACTACAAGAAATAATAGAGGATTATAGAGGCCAGTTGAGAAGTGCATCACATTTACACACAGTGACAGCGGGTAAAGTGATAACAAACACTATTGTACAAGTAGACACAGTGGGTAATGATATATACCCTACATATAAAGGTATATTTGATACACCTTGGTATAAAGGGACTGTAATAGCCAATAAGGATAAAGTAACTAATGTGTATAAAGTTATTAATAAGTACCAAATAGTGGAAGGTAAGGAAAGTAACGGATGGTTTAAGAAAAAGCAGTACACTAGTACAGTCATCAACCTAAACCCTAATACATCTACAAAGGAATTCAAAACAGTCGTTATAACTGGTATACCCAAGAGATTTACGTTCGGTATGCAAATTGGGTATGGTCTGACCTTACCCGAGTTAAAACCTACTATGTATATAGGAGGTGGGATTAATATACATATACTGGGGATCAAGTAATAAATACTTTAGGTATAATTCCTATAACTAGGATTATTTTTGTATTATTGGTTAAACAGTCACGAATTCAGCGATAAGAAATAAAATATACAGCATGGCAATACCAGGAACTACTAGAACCACCAGCACATATACACCTCAACAAAAAACAGACCTATTTCAGGTAGGTACACAGGTGGCGGCAGCAGGCGCAGATCTTGCATCCAAGAATACAGGAAGTGGTGGCTCGAGGGTTGCACTAAAAACAACAGCAGGTGCCCTTTCAGGAGGCGGGACAGGGGCTGCATTAGGTGCAAAGATTGGAGCAATAGGATTTTCTTTAGGGCCTTTAGGGTTTATAACTACTGGTCTTGGTGCTACTTTAGGTGCGGGTATCGGAGCATTAACAGGAGGAGGGATAGCTGCAGCGGAAGCAACAGCGGCAGAAAATGACCTAACTAATCAAGCGGCACTTAAAAAGCGAGAGGTTACTAGGTTACAGAACTTAAGTCGTACTCAGAGTAGATTCAAGAACGTGATGAACGAGGAGCAAATAGACCAGAGAGCTACAGGGGGAACATACTCTTACAGACGAGGTGGGGAGCATGACTTAGATAAAAGAAATATTATAGCAGACGGACCGTCACATGATGATCTGAATAATGCAGGTGCTGGAGATAAAGGTTTACCTATTATCAACAATGGTAAAAAGGTAGCAGAGATTGAGAGTAGAGAATTAAAAATTAATGCAGATGCTGTTAAGCACATAAAAGAATTAAAGATTAGAGCAGAGTCAGGTGATAAGGACGCTGTTAAAGAACTAGGTGAATTTCTAACAGAGGAACTATCTAGTAACACTTACGATTATACAAACGAATTATTATAATGGATTTACTACCTATAAATATAGGTGATGAGGAATTCAAGGTAGTTATATCTAATACCCCAGAAACTAGATCTAAAGGACTCTCAGGAGTTAAATCTATTGGAAGGACTAAAGGTATGATTTTTATGTTCCCCACATCAGTACGCATGTCTATGATAATGCGTGATATGGCTATGGACTTAGATTTCGTATTCTTATCAGATACCTGGGAGATTATAAAACTAGGTACTAGAGAGCAATACGATTTAACACCTATATACCCAGACGTACCCTGCAGAACGGTTATAGAATTAAAGGAAGGGTCTATAGAGAGACTAGGGCTAGCAGAGGGCGATAAGGTAACACCTATGAACCAAGCACTAGAACTAGATAGTAGACAGCGTACTTATAAAAAAGGAGGGGAAGTTATTATAGAAGATATTCCTGAATCCAAATACGATATAAAGGTTGACGATGTGCCGATTATTAAAGGGGCATCACAATTACTAAATAAAGATGGTGAAGTTATTGATAATATAAAAGACGGAGCTAGAATATTTAGTAGAGACCATACGAAAGAGATTATTAAAAAGTTTAAGGATAACGATAAAGAGAAACTCGCGCTATTTATAATGGATGTATTAGATATCCAAGATAATCAAGAGCAAGAGTTTGTTTAAGTCTTGTAAAATTATTACTATTACACATAAAATAAATCAACATGGAAAATTATTTAGAAAAATTCGCAAAGAAGAACACACCAACTTTTCAACAAGGTGGAGAAGTAGCAGCACCTGCACCAGCAGGACAGCCTGATATGGAAGCAATGTTAATGGAATTTGCTCAATCACAAGATCCTCAATTAGCTGTAGCTATTTGTAATCTTTTATTAGAAGCAGTTGCACAACAACAAGGTGGAGCACCTGCACCAGCAGAAGCACCAGCACCATCAATGCGTAACGGAGGTAGATTCGCTTCTAACACTCCAGTATTTACATCAGCGGGTAAAATGATCTAAACTAATTATTATGGCAGACGTAAATAAAGATATTACTCTTTTAGATACGGATGCTATGAGATTAGCTATCTCTGACGATAGGGAGTTTAAGACCAGTGGAGGCAGATATACTAATGCGGGAAAGGCTCGTTTAAATGCTATCAGACTGATTGAGGACGAACAGGACAAGGGAAACCGATTCATAGTATCTGACGGAAGGTATACTCTACACAATACAGAAGGAGAGGCTATGCCTTTCGCTGGATTAGACAAAGAGAAAGGTTATAAGTTAAAGGGCTGGGTCAACGTGGATAAACGCGTTGATCGAGAGGCTTCGCGTATAATAAACTCTGATGCTTTTATTAAGGCGGATATAGAAGAGGTGGAAGAAGTGAAAGAGGTGAAACCTGTTACTGACCCTACCCCTGAAGATGTCGATAATACTGTTACATATAGTAAGACAGAAGCACCGGAAGAAAAAGACAAGTTCCTACCCAAAAACCAATCTACCCCCGCAGCAACTATACCTGTCGTAAACGCTGACGGAAGTAACTCCTCTAACGGCACTGGTAAAGGTACCGGTACAGGCGAAAAAGAAGGTAGTACACCTCCTGAATCGACCGAAGGTGTAGATCTCACAATGGATAACTCTCCTGCTACCAAAGTAGCTAGGAAATATTATGAGCAATACGTAGACCAACTAAATGGTATACGCTCACTTAATATACCTGTTGGTAGATCTAACCCCTTATCTTCTAGCAATATAGCGAAAAGTACGCGTAAGGAGGTAGAAGCATTAACTACTGAGATAGATAATATAAGAGTGAAGGAAGATGCGTTTGTAGATGCAGGCGATCTGGCATCCGCAAGACTATTAACAGCGGACAGAATAGATGCGGAAGCATACAGAAAACTGTTAATACTTAATCATGCAGACAAGATGAACTATCTAGTTGCACAACTTGATAAACAACTTGAGGATGACCTTTCTGTATTTACCGATACCGAGCGATCTAGTATAAAATTTACTATAAATAAGCACGCTAAATCTAAATATAAAAAGTTAAACCTGGATGCTAGAGATAGTGAAACCGACGAAGGCTACAATAACATGATCATTGATAATCAAGGATCTAATATTACACCCTCAGCATCAATGTTCGATGGGTACGCAAGTTGGATGACAGGGGAAAGTGTAAACTTTGATTTAAGGTATAACACAGATAACACAGAAAAGAAAGCAGGGATGTCAAATAGTCCTCAGTTCACTATGGGTGTGATAGGTAAAATTATAGATAGGTATACCAATCTAGATTACTACGTATCACCATTCCAAGCGGAAGATGCGAAGGACTTAAATGATATCACAGCTGGTTTTGCAGAAAGAGCTAAAGAGAATATTTACATGGGAGGAGTTCCTGATGTTTTAGGTCCTAGAGTAACTAAGGCACTAGAGTTTATGGATATGAGTGAGGCTAAGTACTCACACAATGTAGGAGTCTTTCAAACACCTGAGGAGACAAGAGTTTATATGGCTTTACGCGAGGCTTACTTAAAGGAGAACCCAGGGAAGTTCTCTAGTACATTAACCTGGAAAGAGAAAAACAACCTAATGCACGAAGCTATATCAACAGTTAAAAAGAATAACGCAGTTCCATCCCAACGTAATGGAGGAGAACTTAGAGAACTATCAAAGGTAAGAAAATTCCTAACGGGAGGGCCTTATACTCCTCAGAACAACACAGGACAATTTCACGGGCCTACAGGAACATACACACCTACAGGAGCGCACCCGGTATTTACGAGTACAAATACCATGACAGCGTTGGATGCACTTGACGCACTAAAGGGTATCTTTGGTCCAGGATCAGGAGGGTATATGACTAGTGATCCTAATGATAAAGATTACAGTAAAGCATCTATTAAGGACAAGCTTAAACTAGCAAGAAGCAAATTTACTATACCACAGAACAATTTACTTAAACCAGGTTTAGACGGTATACGTGTAGGCCAAACAGGACTTAAGCTAGGTTACGATAATATTATTGATAGTATTGGAGCATACGCTGCATGGAAGCAAAAACCTGCTAAGGAAGAAGCATTTCATAAAACTTTCGTTGAAGGTTTTGTACCTACTGTAAGGGGTGCTAAGGAGGCTGATACAACATTTGAAGAAGAAAATATTAATAATATCTCATCTGGTTATAAAGGGTCCGATATCGTTAAGAAGGAGAGAACGTCTATGGTAGCAGCAGCACAACGTAATGCAGCCTTAGATAAATTAGCTCAAGCAAGACATACATATGCTAGATCAGAGGAAGCGCGAGTTGCCACTGAAACAGGA
>Ga0308003_1001104_pt1 | contig 11943 bp, 18 predicted proteins | sample Neamet36_FD_203159 | JGI IMG/M metagenome (GOLD analysis project Ga0308003, IMG submission 203159) | Marine microbial communities from water near the shore, Antarctic Ocean - #36 | ecosystem: Environmental > Aquatic > Marine > Unclassified | place: Southern Ocean | collected 2014-06-06
GTGCGTGCGTGTGTGTGTGTGTGTGTGCGTGTGTGTATGTATGTGTCACACTCACCTTCGCGAGTGCGAGGCTCTTGTCGCCCTGACTCAGGTCCAGAACAAGGCTGAAGAGACCCAAATTCGCCTTTGCCTCCTGCAGCGACCCTGTGGTACTGAGATGGTCAGTCATGAAACTTCCAAGGATGTGTGTCTCGATCTTGTTGCGCTGGAAGTCCCCCCACACGTCCCCATGCTTGTGTGTGCCATCCTTCACCTCCATTGCCTTGAGCATGCAGTCATCTATGCCAATGCCACGCTTGCGACACGACCCCAATATTGACTGGCAGCAACAGTGGTGTAAGTATGCATGTAGGTATATATGATGGGTGTGGGTGAGATTGTGATACGTGCAGGTGGGGGTGCACGGTGAGAGTATGCACAAAAGGAGCGTTTGATCGAGAGCGAGAGAGAGAGAAAGGACCTACCTGGCGGTAAAACGCGAAGTTGTAATTGAAAGCAGACAGCGCGCTGGCCCACGGGTCGCGTACTACAATCACATGCGGGACGGCGCCCCACAGGGCGTGCGTGCCGCCCGACTGCAACGCTGCAGGGTGGCAGTGGGATGAGGAGTGGATGTGGGTGTACTGTGTGAGTGTGATCATTTTTATAAGTGACCGAGCCACGGTAGGGGTAAAACAAAGGTGATAACTGAAGCAGCACAGGAGCAAGGGTACCTACTCCCATTGGGCTTTCACGATAGGCGGCAGGAAACCTGCCCATAAAGTCATATGCCGGCTCCATGCCTACCACTTGGCCAGCGAAGAGCGGGGGTGCGGTCGGCGCCAGTGCCAGCTCTTTCCACGCGCCGTTGCAGTTGTCGCCACGGTCTACAGTGACGTTCCGGGAGGCGAACTCGCGCACATACATTTCACAGAAAGAGGTGCCTTTGCAGGGGGTAGGGGGTTAGTAGGTGAGGAGTGAGGGCGTAAGAGATGAATGAAGAGGGGTTAGGGGTGACGGGGTTAGGGGCTGGGGTTGGTGCGAGAAGCGAAGAGCGAAGAGCGAAGAGCGAAGAGCGAAGGAACAAGGAGAGAGGGCAAGTGATTCACTCATGCGAATATGTTGATGCGAATATGCTGGCTCCTCCGTTCCTCCAATGTGGCTCCTGTGTTTCGCCTATATGTATCTTATGTGCCTCCTATATATATTTATACATCACATGTCTCTTACCTCCGGCCTTCTGGATGTGCATGAAGAGCAGTGGCGCCAGCCCTTGCTTGTACCGCTGAAGCGCCGCCCGCTTCTGGTGCATCGGCTCGAGAGGGTCACACGATTCAGGTGCAGCGGAGATAATCCAGTGTGTCTGTGCCCATACGAGCACGAGCACGACTCCCCGAGCCCACATCCAGGCTGTATTCATGTCGCCGTGTTTACGGACGCACTAATCAGGCGTTAGAGGACGATTCACATGCTAATACGCGGCTAGAAGGACAATATCTGGATGAACGACATGTTACGGTACCTGGAATGCGCACGTGTGGCGGGTGTGAGCAGCTAGCACTGAAGAGAGTTTTCCAAAAGTATGAAGCTCCCAAACCTACATAGCATTTGTGTGTTTTGGGCGCGCATTATGGACAACACGGTACGTGTACTCTGTGTGTTACAATGCTGAGTCGAGTCGACAGAGCCGCATGAGGTAAGTGCCTTAATTCGGTAACAAACAAATAATCTTTGTGAAGACATGTAGTCCCGCACCACCGCTACCCCTCCTTCTTGCGACACACGCAATGCAAGAAGAATAACCGTACTTTCTTCCTCCTCCTCTCTCACCCTCACTCTCACACCCTAACCGTCACCCTCACGCACACACACACATCCCATCACCATGCCCATGCCCTAACCCTCACACCCTTATCCTCGCCCTCGCCCTCGCCCTCACCCCAGCGCGAAGTCGTCCATAGCGAGCATACTCAACATATCAGAGCTCTTACTGCGGGGCGGCGGCACCAGCCGCGTGAATGTCGTCGAGTGACAGGTCGACGCGCCTCCCTGCTCGTCGTGTCCGTACACATAGCTGTGTCCTTGAGGGGTCAGCACATCCCTCAGAGCGTGGTCCATGTCGCCACCGCTACACTTGCTCGTCGTCATACCCACTACTCTTGCAGGGTTTCCCACTACCGTCGTGCCTGGTGCCAGATCCTGGTATGTTGGGGCGGGATGATGCAGGGGTATTTGAGGGGGTATTAGTGGGGTTGTTAGAGGGGTGCTAGAGGGACAGAACAGGCACATCGCAAAGAGAAATGGCTTTATAAATGGGCATAACGCGAGTAACGTACCTTGAGCAGCATGGTACCGCTGCCAATCTTACAGTTGTTCCCCACCACCACATTGCCCAATAGAGTAGCGTTGCAGCCCACTAACACATTATTCCCAATCTTCGGGTGGCGATCGCCTCGTCCCTCTTTGCCGGTACCGCCCAGCGTGACGCCGTGCAGGAAGGAGCAGCCGCAGCCGATGACCGCCGTCTCGCCTACCACTATCCCGGTGGCGTGATCGATTAGCAGCCCAGCTCCTACGGTGGCTGCTGGGTGGAAGTCCACCTTCGATGGATAAGTAGGTGGATGCAAATGGTGGTTAGGAATCAGTCTTCAGTAAGTGTCACGTATGTCACACACGCTGCACATACGCACAAACGATGCACACATGATGCACACATGATACACATAGACAGGTACAAGGTGGCGCACCCCGAATAGCTCGTTCGCCCGCGCCTGTATGAGGTAGGCTGTGTTCTTGCGCCCGGCCTGCCACAGTACGTGCGCGGCCCTGTGCGTCTGTTTACGGTGGTGTTGATGGTGGTGGGTTGGAAGTGGAAGGGACGATGGGGGTCAGCACTAGAGCAATAGAGGGAGAGAGAAAGAGAGAAAGAGAGAGAGAGAACAAAAGAGAAAGGGAGACTAAGGGAGACTAGCACACGCACCTGAATAGCGTGGAAACCCTTATAGAAGAGGAAGGCCGAGATGAGCTCGACGCATGCGGCGTCGCGCACCTAGTGACAGGGACGGGGAAGGAGAGCGTGTGTGACAAAGGGTGTGTGTGTGTGTGTGTGTTAGGGGCGTGGGAAGTAGTTGGGAGGGGTAGAAATGGAATGCTGTGATGAGCAGCACAGCGTGTCGTGGCATCGCCTCACCTCTACTGCCACCAGATCCTGTGCCGCGAGTGTGGCGGCAGAGCCGAGGTTGGGGTCGTAGTCGCCGAGCGACCCCGTGAACACTTCACTCAGTACTGTGTACCAGTCGTCCACGCCCAGCTGGGAGACGGGGGGAAGAGGTTAGAGGTGCGGTGTGTATGTGTCCAAGGTGAGGTATCGGTGTGCCCGATGGAGCTTCAGTCGAAATCGGTGCGGACGTGACTGACACAGAGTGAACAGGGGGGGGGGTATACGCACGGTTAAACTACCTCGGAGTCCGCGATCTTGGCCGCGAGGAGGTGGGACAGCATGGCTGGCCAACTGGTATGGTCCAGCACGTGTCTGTGCATATACTTGCACATGAACTTCTCACGCTTGCACGCCGCCGCAGCCTCTGTATGCATACGCGCCATAACGCCTTCATCACCCACTGCGAAGTTCATCGTAGTATGTCAGTCGTCAACCTACTGGCGGACGGTGCTTCACAGGTGAGAGTGTCGCTCTAAAGAGCCAAAGTTGTCCCCTGAGGCGTCCTTTAATCCATGCGTCCCGCCGCGCGCGACCCCGGCCGCGGGACCCCCGGGACCGTCGCTGCTGGTGAGGATTCCACACGCAACTGGCCATCCTTGTCAAGGCGTGACAGCTCGATGCGCGATCTCTTAAAATTCATGAACTGCTCGGCTTAATGCGCCTGCTCCGTGTATAAGAAGTTATACGACGCTGCAGCTCGTTGGATCTTGAAATCCCCCGTGCGCGCGGATCCCGGGTGTGTAAAAAACACGGGAGTGAAGGATGGAGGAGGAGAGGTCTTCATCCGCGTCATCTATGTCCTTCGAGGGGCTCAATAGCCACTTGCGTTGAATCCTAACGGATCTTAGATATTGAACCTGGTCCCGGGATCTGAGGCCCCGGCCGCGACCCCAAGGGACCCCGCGGGTTCCGCTAGGAGTGCGTCCAGGGCAGCGCGCAGCGCAAGAACCTTGAATCTGTCTAGAGTTCATGCCGTTAAGAACAATGTACTGTAAGTAAGACGAACAATCCAGACAATTACGCCACGTCGAAATAGTCCGAATTGTCGTCCTCGTCCTCGTCCTCGTCCTCGTCCTCGTCCTCCTCGTCGACGTCGTCATCACCACTAACATCATCCTCACCGCTGAAGTCTGACTCCTCCTCGTCATCCTCATCACGCTCATCACCACTATCCTCATGGTCATCGCCATCGTCATCCTCCTCATCGTCGTCCTCGTCCTCGTCCTCGTTATCGCTGCCGCTCTCTTCGTCATCGTCATCGTCGTCATCGTCATCGTCATCGTCATTGTCATCGTCATCGTCATCGCCCTCGTCGTCATCGTCATCGTCATCGTCCTCGTCGTCCTCGTCCTCGTCGTCATCGTCATCGTCATCGTCATCGTCATCGTCCTCGTCGTCATCGTCATCGTCCTCGTCCTCATCGTCATCGTCATCGTCATCGTCATCGTCATCGTCATCGTCATCATCATCATCATCGTCCTCGTCCTCGTCCTCATCCTCGTCATCGCTGCCGCTCTCTTCGTCAGAATCATAGTCACTCTCCTCGTCCTCGTCCTCATCCTCATCATCATCATCGCCAGCATACTTACCGTCCTCATCCTCGTCGCTGTCGTCGTATGTAGCGCCGCCCTCCAGGTCCGTGAGGTCGCGCACCGAGCTCAGACTGGACTCCAACAACGCAAGCTAGCGGGGTGGTGGGCGGAACAGCAGAGGAAAGGAAAGGAAAGTGAGAACAAGTTAGAACAAGTAGCAAGTGACGAGATAATTAGAACATGAGCACATTGGGATCGCAAAGTCGGGTTGAGCTGGATTGCTGTGAGTTATGCAATAATACCTTTGTGGCGAGTGCGTCAGCGGAGACAGCATCCTTGGCAGGGGCGGAGGCGGCAGCGGCAGTGGGCAGCTTCAGACGGAACGGGCCGAAAGCGGACGAGGCGCGTGCCGTGTAAGCCCCGATGGCCTCGGCCGCACCCTGGTACGCCCGCAAGACCTCTGCCACATCCCCCTCAGCGGCAGCGGGTCCGCCGTAGGGCTCCTCACACGCCTCATCCCCGAGCAACAACCCCCCGGCGGCGCACAGTGGCACGAGTTTGGGTCCTAGGGCCTTGTGGAGGTCCCGGATGTCCTGCACGACCAGCCGGACGCACTGTCCGATAAGCAAGCTGTACTGGCTTTTGTCATCAACCCACACCTGAAAAGCGCGGTGCAAAGTGCGGTGTGTGTGGGGCGGGCGGAAGGGCGTGTTATCATGTGTTGAAGGGGTATTGGGCCAGAACGAGGGTGATGAATGGGGTGTATGGCGGTGAATGTCTACGTAGCCATGGGCACCTTGAGGGCGAGGTTGAGTGTCTTGGTGGCCTTCTTCATGCGTGACACCGCGGTTTTCTCCGCCGTGGAGCCCGGCGACAGACTCTTCAGCTCATCGAACTTGGACGTGCTGAATTTGGCGCGCTGTAGAACGTACGAGCTGTAAGTGGCCACGAAGCCCTCGTAATCCTCTCCTGACTCGTCGAGATCGCGGATAGTCCGGCCATCGAAGTAGCGTGTCTGTGTCTTTATTTCCCGAGTACGGGACATGTCCTTGATGGCGGAACTGAACCGAGTGCACACGTCGGTCGAGCAGTCGCGACTGATACTGTGTAGAATAAACGCCGCTTTGGTGACGGTGCGCCAGTCCCTCTCGGTCATCTTCATGTATAGCTTGTGCACCGTCATGTGGTAAGGGTCGTCATCATCGCTACTCCGTCCGTATTTGAAGGCCGGGATGCTGTATTTGATTATCTCATCCAGCAGTTTCTGCGGCACGGGCTCATCGGCGGGCCAAGTGGCCTTGAGGAGCATGCCCTCGAAAGCGGAGCTGCGCAGAACCTTGGCCTTTCGGTATGCGTGGAGGTATACAGAGGTGGATTTAGAGGCGATGTCGTCCATCCTCTCCTTAATTGAGGGGCCTTGTGCCATGGCCGCCTGTCCCCACTCAACCAGCGCGGCAGCGGCGGAGGGGGCGCCCCTGCCTCGACCTCTGCCCTTGCTCCGTTTCCCTCCTCTGCTACCCTTGCTGCTCCCTCCTTTGCCCCGCACCAGCGCCGTCTGTGTCCGCATACTCCTTGCGCGCGCGCCCCCCTTCCGCGACCCCTGGGTACCCCGCATTCCCCCTCTCTGACGACCATAGTCATAGTCATAGTCATCACCATCATAACCATCAACATCATCATCGTCGTCGTCGTCGTCGCTGTAGACGGCGGAGCGAGCGCGGGCGCTTCCAGCACCGCCCTTCTTGTTCCCGCTCCGAGCCACACTCCTCACAGCATCGCCCCTCTTGGATACACTCTTACTGCCGCGCACCCCCGCCCGGGAAGCGCCCGCTCTCTTGGCGTACGCCGACAGCGCGCACAACAGCGTTACCACAATCACTAGGAGCACCAGTCGTTGCATATTTGTAACACCTTTCGCCTGATCGCGGCCTTCAAAGCAAGTTGCATCGGGGGAGGGATGCGATGAGGGATGCGCGACTCTTGACGGAAGAAGTGAGGATCATGCGTCTCAAGATGTTTCTCTTGTTTGTAGTAAACATAGCCATACCTCCATCTTGTCATACGCTGGATGTCTGATAGCGTATACTTGAGTATCAAATAGATACATTGGTGGTAATGGAGTCGAAAGAAGACTTCAAAGAAGACTCAAAGGAGTCAAAGGCGGACTTCAAAGAGAGCAAGCAGCAGGTGGCGGAGTCGGCCCCCCCGGGGGGGGCTGTCTTAGACCAGGGCTACACGCAGATATACGCAGTGGAGAAGCAGCGCTTCCTTCCGGGCGAGGAGCAGAACCCGCTCTTTAACTGTCTCTTACGTGTCGGAGAGTTCGTGTACGCTGGTGAGGTGGATTTCACCGGCATCAAAATGACGCTCGAGGACATCCCACTCATCGCGCCGTGCATCCAGCAGCAGCAGGGCAGTCTCAGTTACATGTGTGTCAGCTCCGCCATCCCCAGTTCCTCCTCCTTCCATGACCCTGTACAACTGCTCTACGAGGCCACTGATTTTTTTATCAAGGTGACGGACATGTGACGTGTGACAATGTGACAATTGACTTATTCGCTGTCTACGCCCCCCTAACCACGGCTGACGTGCCACTAACACATACACCGCTCGAAATAATTGGCTTCCGTTATCTGTTCTCTGCGATGCGCGATGTGCGCGCCCGCAGGAGCTCTGGAGTGGGGGTGACAACATCAGCACTATCGAAAAGTACCGAGACATCTACCCCTGGCTCGACGACGAGGGAGCGGAGTGCTACTTCGAGCTCGCTCTTGACAACCCGCCCTGTATGGGCCAGGTGGAAGTGCTCATGAGTAAAGCCTACTACATGGAGTGCGTGGTGGTGAGTGTGTGGGCCGAGGGACGATTTGTTTTCGCAGTCACCCCCGGCCATGGCGACCAGGTGCGTGTCTGTATGGATGTATGTGTATGTGCGTGCGTGCCACTTCTATCTTCCTCTCACTTCCTAACTCACACACACTCTCTCTACGACCCCGCCGCCCCGCCTATCCTAACGCTGCCCCTCACCTTGCTGTCATAGGCGATGATGGACGTGCGCTTCCCCGACTGCTCGAAGCATGGACAAGGGGCCTTTCTCGTCAACTATGCCACCGCCCGCCGCAACAGAGACATGGCCCGCCGGGCCCTGGCTCGCAAACGCGCGTTCGCTGAAGCAGACGCCGTGTTCAAGCTTGCGGAAGATACAAAGGTGCGAGAAGCAAGTCGGCCAAAGCTGCTAATGGGAGGTGGTGGTAGTGGTGGTGCGGAGGTGGTCGATGTGGCGGACGTGGACGATCTGACTGTGGATCCGGGTTTGGGTGATGATGATGATGATGATGATGGTGGTGGTGGTGGTCTAAGTAAAGGTATAGAGGTGGTGGAGGAGGAGGAGGCGGTGGATGAACAGAAGGAGGGAGAGGACCTGTCCCCCTGTGGAGCAGTGTACCAACGACTCATGCTGTGGCACGTCATTGCCGCGGCCGATGTGAAACACAAAGCTGTGCCGATGGCCAAGACGCACGATGTGTCGCGCGACTCAGCCGACGCAGGGCGGAAGGAGTATGTCGAGAGCTATCTTATCCGCCGCGGCAATCCCGACACCGAATCACCTGTTGAGAGCATTGCGAGGCATGTGCTGTTGCGAATGGGTAGCTGGTGCTACGGTGGCAAGTGCACTTTACGCAACGTCATCAGGCTCGAAGACGTTCCGGCGATGGTGCAGAGTTTGCGTGGCCAGCAGAGTAAACTGGCATTTGCAGGCGCCACTGACAAATTCCCAGTGACCAGCCCGTTCGGCCTTGCAATGGCATGGCTACACACCCGCCTACCTCTCGCACAGGATCTGGTGGCGGGCAGTGTGGAGCTGTTAGAGGACCTCCTGGGCCGGCTGCGGCGCACAGGGTTATCCGAAGGAGTGGAGGATTGGCTCGGCGGAGAGGTTGAGGGCTCTTTTTTCCAGTGCCAGTTCGCAGCAGAAAATGGCACGTCAGCCGACTGTAAGGAGTTTGACGCTGCCTTCAAAGACGTGGATGTGGCGGTGACGAAGGTGTACGACGACTCAGGTGTGATGACGGTGGGTATTGTGTTCGAGCGCAGCCTCTACATATGTATCCGCGAGCTGCCTTCAGGTACACATACACATACACATACACATGCACATGCACATGCACATGCACATGCACATACACATGCATACTACTGACAATAATCCACACACACTCCACGCTCACCACCCGCTACACCCACTACAAGGTGGCGACTGCACTTATCTCAACGCATGGGTGCCCGACGTCAGCAGACGCGGTCGCGGGTTCTGTGTGCACAAGCGCGATCCTCACCATGAGGAGGCCGAGGAGGGAGGTGGGTGGCATAAGGAGGGCGATCGAGAGATTTGCGATAAAGAAGAGGTGCACAGGCGCGACATGCATGCGCAGGGAAGGGAGTGGTGCCCGCACACGGGCGAGGGCAAGAGTGGGACATCAGAACATACACATGCACATGCACATGCGGGAAGTGAGGATCCATGGCCGGAGCTGCGGAAGATTTTCGTGTGGCAGGCACAGGCTGCCGTCGAGGCGGACATGGAGGCGCGTAAGCTGGGTACGGGATCCCTATGGGGAAGTAGTGTGGCACACCAGGTAACGGGTTTTCCCTCCATGTCTCTGCCCTGTCCCATACTCCCACTATACTCCCACTATATTCCCACTATACTCCCACTATACTCCCACTATACTCCCATTATAATCCCACCAACCGGAACTGCCCATTTTCACCCATTGGCAGCAGGACGCTATAATTACAATTCTAACCATGCCCATTGTCCCTCTTCTCTGCTCCCATCCTTATTCCGCAACACAATCCCAATCATCCATAATTATCCAGGTAGCATCTATTCGCATCAAGGCCCAGGGTGTCAGTAAACAGGCGCAGTCCCGTTCACAGGTATTGGACTTTAACAGGTCTGTCCGTGGAAGTACTTTGAGCGGCAGCGCTAGCGGCGGCGGCGGTAGGAGAGGCAGTGGGTCGCGCAGTGTGTCCGTGGTGTCGTCACGTGAGCAGGAGGAGCCACTTCCAGGGGAGGTCGAGGCGGCGGAGCGGGCAGTGGCGGAGCAGGAATCCGCACGATTGCGTGCGGTCGCGCGTGCTACGGACGGGTACGACTCGGAGGAGGATCGTGAGGCGGAGCTCAGAGCTCTGAGGGCCGCTCCGAAAGTGCGTGGCAAGAGCAGAGACGAGCCCCGCGGGGGGGTGCACATGGTAGACAATGAACACTCGCAGATAGACGATGCCTACGACAACACCCACAAGGCACGGCTAGGCACCCGACGTGAGGGGGGACTCATCAGTCTGGGAAACATCGACCTCGGTAAGATGGTCTTGCCCGCCAATTAAACTGGTGGTGTTACACTGGGTTTAAGCCGATTAGGTTTCTACAGGCTCGGCTCGCCAATGGATGTGAGTGACGGAGGGGGGGGTAGATTAGCTGTGGTTATTACATATTCTCTCGTTCTTATCGATATATTAACGGCTAAACTAGGTCTTCACGGATGGACGTCCCTATACGACCCACTTTCAGTGGTAAAAGAAACGAAAGGTTCGTGTTGTACTTCCAAGAGCCACCGATACCTCCCCTTCTATAGGGGGGCTATCGACAAGCCTCAGCGGGTAAAACCAGTGTGCATGCGCGTGTGCGTGGGTGCGCGCCTACTCGCGGCACTTGCCGTGGTTCGCCAGTGCGAAGCCGACCTGCTCGTTGGCCACGTCGAACACGGTGTAGTACTTGCGCATGAACACATCACCAAGGATCCAGAGGGGGCCACTCGGGGGAGGGATGTCAAGCCCCATCATGCCGAACAGGCACGAGTCGCCATCGGGGATCATGTAGTCCTCGGGGGCGAGGGAGTAGGTCTTCCCCCCCAGCTGGAAGTCGAGGTTGGGCGCGTTGTCGTCGCACTTCATGAGGTACTCGCCCGTAGAGCCGAGCTCCCTGGCACCCACCTGCGCGGCGATGGCGGCGATCTGCTCACTGGGGCCCGTGAGGATGGAGGTGCCGCTGTCCACGATAGCCTTCTGGCCGACACCGTACTCCACACCGTCAACGGTCAACTTGTCCATTGTGATCTCCCAGTACGTGGCGCTGTGTGGGTGTGGAGGGGTGGCGAGAGGGAAGAAGGAGATTGAGGAGAGGTTAGAACAGTGTCTCTGGGTCTCTCGCAGGGGTAGTATGTCTTCCAGAGTACGGATCGGGGTACGGATCGGGGTGCGGATCGGACTGCCTATATCCAACACACACGAACATCCAACACAGTTGTGTTTTGTGATGCGTGCTTCGCACTTCGTGTTTACCTCGAGAGGGGCACGTAGTCGAAGTCCCCGGTGTAGTAGGCAGGGTCGGTGCCACCCAGCAGCAGCTCGCCCGTATCCTCGCGGCAGTTGCCGAGGAAGAAGGAGAACTCGGCATTGTCAACCAGCTCCTGCTCCACCGTGTTCTGGAACACGGTGGGGACCTGTAGGTAGTGGTGGTACGAGCGGTGGTTGTGGTGTTGGTGTTGGTGTAGAGAGGGTGTTAGTAGAAGTACTAGATGGAGGTCATATCACACGAGGACACAGCATCAACGCGTCACAAAACAGCACACGCGTAGAACACGTACCTTGTTCACGCTCAGCACGGGGAACGCGAGTCCGAGGATGCCGTCGAACTTGCCCATCTTGTAGGCCAGGCCGAGGCCCGAAGCGTCGACCACCTCGGCAAACATCTGCGGTGAATGTGGAGTGTTGGAGGGGTTAGGGTCAGTAATACAGCGGTGTATCCAGCAGCAGTGCATGATGGTACTGTACCTGGCTCTTCACCGGGAGGTTTCCCCATGCCAGCGAATCGATGCTCTGGTAGCCCGACACGGGCCCCGAGCCGTACATGATGTCGAACGAGGTGCCGTTGGCCTGCGGTCGCGGTAGGTGGTTAATGGGTAGGTTGTGTGAGTGGTGTGTACATGGTGTCATGCGGTGTCACGACGTGTTACTATACCTTGTAAGTGGACGAGGCGTCAGCGTTGTACTCGGCGTGGCGGCCACACGAGCTATCGCACGAGTCCGAGGCCACCCAGAGATCGGCGGAGCCAGTGTCGAAGATGACGTTGAAGGTCTGCTCGGGGGTGCCTAGCGTGATTTCACCGTAGTACTGTGTTGGTGTGTGGGGTGTTGAGATGTTGAGGT
>Ga0308003_1001108_pt1 | contig 11936 bp, 9 predicted proteins | sample Neamet36_FD_203159 | JGI IMG/M metagenome (GOLD analysis project Ga0308003, IMG submission 203159) | Marine microbial communities from water near the shore, Antarctic Ocean - #36 | ecosystem: Environmental > Aquatic > Marine > Unclassified | place: Southern Ocean | collected 2014-06-06
AGAAATTGGATCTTCATCTCCTACCACATTTAACCCAGGGTACACATCTCTTTGGTAAGTAAGATAAATATTGTCGTTTACAATATTAGAAATACATCCAAACACTCCTTCTTGTAAAGGATTACCAGTTAGTGGATTAGTTGTTTCTGTCATTAAATCGTACGGAGTAGACCATGTTTCACCACCATCTTGTGAGCGCATAATGTACTGGTGGCGGTAGAGTTGAAGAAAATTCTCACCATTAAAATCACCTAAGTCAATTTGTTCCTGATAGAACTCTTCAATTATAGAAGAGTAAATCAAGTAAATATCTCCATTGTCTGCAATTGCAGAACTAGGGTAACTTGTAAGAGATTTACCATAATATGCAATTGCATTACTTCCCTCTTCAGCTAATTGAGTATCTAATATCTCGTTTCCGTTAAGATCTGTAACTGATGCAATCACCACTTCGGTTTGGGTAAGTTCATTCCAATAAACTAATCCATCAGAACTAGGGTAGTAGGACCATGAGTCATCATTAATTTCACCATTTGAATAATTCATTAAACCGTAAAATATATGAGCATTTCCACTAGCATCTAAAGAAATGCTGAACGATTGATCAGAGTTTTCAATAATCCCTTCAAATTCAGGAAAACTTGCGCTATCTACAAGGATAGAATCAGTCCAAAATGGGATAGGATGTTCTTTAACAATCGTTTTAGTCCATGTAGTTCCATTGTCTGTAGATTTTACTAAAACAACATCTGTCCAAGCACCACCAATAACTATGGCAATTGTCTCTCCTTTTACGTCAAGTGCATATTGGTCACCACCAAAACCATTGTAAAATTCTGGACCTATTTCTGGAATTAAATAATCAATAATATCGAAAGATTCTCCTGCATTTTGCGAACGAGAATAAGTAATGTAATTATTATCTAAGCCGTAAGTATGCGAAATTACGTGGATACTTTGTCCATCTGCTCCACCAACTTTCATTCTTGGCCAAACATTGTCGTATGCTACGGCATCGCTATTTGGAAGTAAACTTTCACTCCAGTCACCAGAGCCTTTTTCGGGTCTAGTAGCAATAGTTGTAAATAAATCTGGGTCATCAAAAACATGACTAGCAATAATTTCACCACCATTTAAACCAGAAATTGAAGGCCAACCTGTTCTACCTGCTTCAACTCTTGAAGTAGGCATATCCATCCATTCAAATCCATCGAAGTAATTGTAGCCAGTTCCTCTATCAGGAAAGCCCCCTTGTGTATTAGGACTCATAATCCAAGTCGCAGATATAGTTCCGTCTTCGTGAACAAACAATCTATTTTGAATAGCACTATTTGTTTGTAAATCGTAATAAGTTTCTCCAATAATAGTTTCAGACATCCCGTTACTAAAAACTCTTGATTCTGTAGCTGTAGGAGCGTAATCGGTTCTGCTAGAGAAAAGATGTACGTGAGACTCTTCGTTGTTTTGTTTAATTACTTTGTGTGCTTGCATTAAGTGAGCTGGCGTAGTTTGTTTTACGCTTTGCCCTTGCACATTAGCTGCTAATAAAAGAGCTAAAGAAGAAAATAAAAGTCGTTTCATAGTGGTTTTGTTTATTAATGTGGGAATTTACAGAAAATTGGTTAGAATTTAAACTTTTAGCTCTAGTTTTATACGATTCGGTTTTTTTGATCCTTATTTTCCTCTAAAGGAAATTTAAATAGGATTGATTTTTTGTAATTTAGCGGGCTAATTTTTAGGTATGAAAAAGATATTAATTGCCAATAGAGGAGAAATTGCTCTTAGAGTAATGCGTTCGGCAAAAGAGATGGGAATTAAGACTGTTGCTGTATATTCTGAAGCTGACAGAACTTCTCCACATGTTTTATATGCAGACGAGGCCGTATGTTTAGGTCCTGCAGCTTCGAGCGAATCTTACTTGTTAGGCGATAAAATAATAGCTTTTTGTGAAGAATTAGGCGTAGATGGAATTCATCCTGGTTATGGGTTTTTATCTGAAAATGCAGATTTTACCCGTAAAGTTACCGAAGCTGGAATTGAATTTATTGGTCCCTCGCCTAAGGCTATGGACTTAATGGGCGATAAGTTATCGGCAAAAGCAGTGGTTAAGGATTACAACATACCTATGGTTCCTGGAACAGATGAAGCGATTCAAGATGTTGAGGCTGCTAAGGAGTTGGCAAAGGAAATAGGTTTTCCAATTCTTATTAAAGCCTCTGCTGGTGGTGGTGGAAAAGGAATGCGTATTGTTGAGAATCACGAGGAATTTATTGAGCAAATGAATCTTGCCGTAAGCGAAGCAATTTCGTCTTTTGGTAATGGTGCCGTATTTATAGAAAAATACGTGGCTTCTCCACGACATATTGAAATTCAAATTTTAGCTGATAAACACGGCAACGTGGTTCATTTATTCGAAAGAGAATGTTCTATTCAACGTCGTCATCAGAAGGTAATAGAAGAAGCTCCATCGGCTGTTTTAACTCCTGAACTTCGTGAGAAAATGGGTAAATGTGCTATTGATGTTGCCAAGTCTTGCGATTATGTTGGGGCTGGTACAGTTGAGTTTTTATTAGATGAAAACAATAATTTCTACTTTTTAGAAATGAATACTCGTTTACAAGTTGAGCATCCTGTAACAGAAATGATTACTGGAATTGACTTGGTTAAACAACAAATATTAGTTGCTAGAGGAGAAAAGTTATCTTTTAGTCAAGACGATTTGTCTATTTCTGGTCATGCCATGGAGGTTCGTGTTTATGCCGAAGATTCAAAAAATAATTTTTTACCAGATATCGGAACGCTTTCAACGTATAAACGTCCTGGTGGAATTGGTGTTAGAGTAGATGATGGTTTTGAAGAAGGAATGGAAGTTCCTATTTACTACGATCCTATGATTTCTAAACTCATTACTTACGGTAAAGACAGAGCGGAATCTATAGAAAGAATGCGTAGAGCCATAAAAGATTACGAAATTGCAGGAATTCAAACAACCTTAGAATTTGGGACTTTTGTAATGGAACATCCTGCTTTTGTTTCAGGAGATTTTGATACTCATTTTGTTGGAAAACATTTTAAGCCTAGTTTATTAAAAAAACCTTCAGAAGAAGAAACTAAAGTTGCCGCTTGGTTTGCAGCTAAATTGTTTAGCGAACAAAATCAATCTGTTTCTACTAGTACAGAAACTCGTCAGTCTAAATGGAAAAAAAATAGAGCGTAATGGCAAAGAAAGAAAAAACACAAGCTGTTTCTATTTTAAACCGTAAAGCCCGATTTGAATATGAACTTTTAGAGTTTTTTACGGCTGGTTTACAATTGCAAGGAACTGAAATAAAATCTCTTAGAGGTGGGAATGCTAATTTAGCAGAGGCTTACTGTTACGAAAAAGACGGTGAAGTTTGGGTAACTGGAATGTTTATTGCCGAATATAGTTATGGTTCTTATTTAAACCACGAGCCAAAACGATTAAGAAAACTACTTCTTAATAAGAAAGAAATAGATACGATTGCAGATGCTTTACAAGATGTAGGTATCACAATAGTGCCTTTAAAATTATTTGTAAACAATAAAGGTTGGGCTAAAATTGACATCGCTTTAGCAAGAGGAAAAAAGTTACACGATAAAAGACACGACTTAAAAGCCCAAGACGATAAAAGACAGATGGATAGAGCGATGAAGGATTATAGTTGATATTTACCAATTTTTTTAACCATCCTATTTTTCCATTCTTTCGGCATTGTTTGGCATTGCTCTAGTTTGCCAAACCATTTATATCGGTTGGTGGCTACTAGCGAGTATATATAATCTCTTATTACTTTAGGAATACAATAAAATACAAAAGCTAATTGGTACATTCCTTTGAGTAAAATAACGCTTTTTAAAACAGCGGTAGATTTTGTGTAAGTTTTGTTCTTATAAACTAAAACAATAGAATCCATCTCATTTTGGTTTTCCATATCAGTTAGAAACCCAATTTCGAAAATGTTACTTTTATCTCTGTTTATCAGAAACCTCATACTCTTATTACATAGAATACAGTGTCCATCGAAGTAGAGTGTGGCTTTGTGTTTTACTTGATTAACGATACTTTAGTGTATTGAATGGTTTCATCTTCGAAAAGTACTTTTACAAAATAAAGACCTGCTGTAAGTCCTGTTAAATTGAATGTTGAGCTGTTGTAGTTTCTCAAAACTTCTTTTCCGCTGAGAGAATACACATAAATACTAGAAACTAATTTAGTGCTAGAAATAGTAAACACTCCTTTAGATGGATTTGGGTAAACATTTAGCGATTGCTTCTTCAGTTCTGTAGTTGAGAATTCATTTAGGTCTGCTCCAAAAAGTAAATGAACACCTCCTGTATATAAACCTATAAGCATGTCGTTCCAGCCATCATTATTCAAATCGTAGAGTGCCGGAGCAGTTTTTATACTCTTAGAGTACAATTGCATGGAATCTGTTACTAATTCAAAAGTACCCTCTAAATTATCTTCTAAATCTTTATAATGATAAAGATGTCCTTTTTCTGTTCCCACAAAAAGCTCGTAACCAGTTTCAGAATCTATAATAGTTGGAGTAGTGTAGGCTGTATTGTAAATAGGATCGGTTAGGTTTATGTTTCCGAGTGTGTCGTTTACCAAAACTAAATTCACTTCGTTGGCATCGCCTTGGTTTTCGTAATGAAAAATTTGCCCTTGTCGTGAACCAATGATTAAATCCAAATCACCATCTCGGTCTAAATCAACTAGAAATGGAGACGCAAAACTACCTACATCAATATCAAAATAATTCACAGAATTCATAAAGAAATTTGCTTCTCCATTAATTTCAATATTCGTCATTAAATGAAGCTGTCCATCAGAATCACCTAAAAGCATATCTTCATCTCCGTCATTATCTATATCGCCAAAAGTTGGAATGATGTTATTTTCGAAATTTAACAAACCTAAACCAGCGTAGTCATCGGTAATCCATTCGAACTTTGGTTCCGTTAGAGTTCCTATGTTTTTGTAAAGAGCTAATTGCGAATTGAAGTTTCCACCACTTATATAATAACCGTAATTGGCTACAATTAAATCCATGAGACTGTCTTTATTATAATCGAAAAATACGGGATGTGCTCCAGATCCAACTTCAATCATTTCGTCTAATAAAACATTCTTTTGAACTAAATTTAGGTGTACCTCATCGTTTGGAGAATCGTTTTCGTAAAACCAAATATTCTCGTAGTTATGAGATACGTTATTCCCGTTTGGGGTAATTATTAAATCTTTTTGATCGTCGTTGTTTAAATCCAAAAAGTAAGCAGCTGGAAATTTTGTTAGGTTTACACTTGTGTTGTAATTGGGGAAATTAACATCTTGAGAAACCATAAGTGCATTTTCTGTAGATGCACTGTTTTCTAGCATCACCAAATTATCGAAAGTAACGTCTCCTAATAAAAGTTCAAAATAACTATCGTCGTTTAAGTCTAAGGCCGTTACAGTAGATCCAGAATGTTTGGCTTCTTTAGGGGCTGATGATTGGCTTTTTCCACAGTCGTTTAAGGTAACAGAGTTGTCTGAGAAATTCTCGCTAAAATCGCCCCAACAATCATCTGCTAGGGTGAAATCTAAACTATCGCAAATACCATACTTTTCTATGGAGTTGTTTTTATGCCATTCTACATGACTCCCAATAATACTAAATGTTAAAACATCGAGGTCACCATCGAAATCTAAATCGCCAATATGAGGAATATCAACTGAACTAACATATAAGTTTGTCGGTCCCGATCCACGGTCTGTTAAAATGGTTCCTATAAGTTCAAAGCTAAGTTCTTCAGTAGTATTTGAGTTTTTATAAACTCTAATAGCCCCGTTTTCTGAAGTGAAAACATCCATTTTTCCATCACAATTATAATCTCTAAGTAAAACCCAGTCTTCTAGTGGAGGGAAAAATGCATTATATGCTGGTGCATAATGGTAATCGACTTCACCTTGTGTGCCATTATTAATAAAACAATTTATTTGATCGCCATTCTTGTCGAAAATTATCAAGTCTAAAATTCCATCCTTATTTAGGTCTATTTCAGATAGTTGCGGCACATTAGCGCCACCTGCCCACGGATTGACCAAAAAGGTGTTGTTTTTAGAAACTTGTATTTCTTGAGTTTGATGAAAAGCTTGTTGTGCAAAACTCTGAAAACAACTCGTAATAAGCGTGAAAACAATAAGAATGTACCTCATAATGTAGTGTATAATCAATAATGCAGCTAAATTACAAGAATTGTGCCTTAGAAATCTTATTTAAGGCTAAATAAATTGGGTTTATTTTAACGAAAGTTTATATTTGTCAGCCCTAAATAAACGACACTTAAAACAAATAAAATGCGTAACAAAGGATTTACTAAATTTATTGCTATCGTATTCGCGTTAATTTGCGTTTACCAGCTCGCCTTTACATGGATGGTAAAAAGTGTTGAAAAAGACGCTAAAGCCTATGCTAGTGGTGATTATGATGTAGAACAAGCTTACCTTGATTCTATCGCTACCGAAGAATTATACTTTGGTTATTCTTACAAAGAATGTAAGGAGCAAGAACTAAATTTAGGTTTGGATTTAAAAGGTGGAATGAACGTTACTTTAGAGGTTTCTGTAGGCGACATTCTAAAGATTTTGGCTAATAAATCTGCCGATGCTACTTTTAATGAAGCTATTCACAGAGCAAATACAAAGCAAAGTGATTCTCAAAATAATTATATCGATGACTTTATTTCTTCGTTCAACGAAGTAAATGCTGATAATGAAACAGATGTTCTTTTATCTTCTCCAAGAATTTTCGGTCATAGAAACATGCTTGATAAGTTTGCGGTTAATGCATCTAATGAAGATGTAATCGTTGTTGTTCGCGAAGAACTTAAAGGTGCTATTGATCGTGCTTTTTCTGTATTACGTGCTCGTATCGATAAATTCGGTGTGGTACAACCAAACATTCAACAGTTAGAACAAGAAGGTCGTATTTTAGTTGAACTACCTGGAGTAAAAGACCATGAACGTGTAAAGCGTTTACTACAAAGTACTGCCCAATTAGAGTTTTGGGAAACTACAAACGTACAAGAGCTTCAAGTATTTTTATCAAATGTAAATTCTGTGATTACTGCAGAGAAAGATGCTGAAAATCCAACATCATTATTAACAGACTCTTTAAATTTAGACTCTCTTAATACAGGTGCTGGAAATCCATTTTACGAATTAATGGGAGTGCAATATGCATTCGGTGCTCGTTTAGGAGTTGTTTCTATTGAGGATACTGCTAAGGTTAACACTATAATGGATCGTTCTGATATCCGTGCTCTTTTAGCTGGAGATCTAAGAAACACTAAATTCTTATGGTCTGCTAAATCTTTAGTTGTTGATGGAGAAGAGGTAGGTTTAGAGTATGTTGCTATTAAATCTAACAGAGACGACGTTCCTCAATTAGGTGGAGATGTTATTGTAGATGCTAACACTCAAATTGATGCTACAGGTTCTGTAAACGTAAGTATGCGTATGAATGCTGAGGGAGCAAAGCAGTGGAAGAAGTTAACTGAAAACAACATCGACCGTCAGGTAGCTATTGTTTTGGATGGTTATGTATATTCTTTCCCTACTGTAAACGATGTAATTCCAAACGGTAGTTCAAGTATCTCAGGTAACTTTACGATTGAAGAAGGTGAAGATTTATCTAACATCTTAAAAGCAGGGAAGCTTCCAGCTCCAGCAAAAATAATTCAATCTGAAATTGTTGGACCTTCTTTAGGTGCTGAAGCAATTAGCTCTGGATTTACTTCTTTCGCAATCGCTTTATTGATTGTATTACTATATATGATTTTCTATTACCAAACTGCTGGTCTTGCGGCTAACTTTGCTTTGGTATTAAATATCTTATTCATCTTTGGTGTCCTTTCTTCTTTAGGTGCTGTATTGTCTTTACCTGGTATCGCCGGTATTGTACTTACTATTGGTATGGCGGTAGATGCAAACGTTCTTATTTACGAACGTATTCGTGAAGAATTAAGAGCTGGTAAAGGTATGAGTTTAGCTATTTCTGATGGTTATAACAATGCTTATGCAGCAATTATCGATGCGAATGTTACTACCTTATTAACAGGTATTATATTATATACTTTTGGTACAGGTCCAATTAAAGGATTCGCTACTACCTTAATTATTGGTATTATTACTTCTTTGTTTGCTGCTATATTCTTAACACGTTTAGTGTTTGAGTCTAAAATGGCTTCTAAGAAACCAATCAAGTTCGCTTCTAAGATGACGGAAAACTGGTTTGCGAATAACAACTTTGCATTCTTGGCAAAACGTAAATCTGCTTATATTTTCTCTTCCATCTTAATCGTTCTAGGTATTGCTTCTTTAGCTACTCGTGGATTAAACGAAGGTGTTGACTTTAAAGGTGGTCGTACTTTTGTGGTTCGTTTCGATCAAGATGTAGTTACACAAGAAGTTCGTTCTTCTCTTGCTGCTCCATTCGAAACGGCACCCGAAGTGAAAACTTTTGGTAAAGCCGATCAAGTTAAAATTACAACTAAGTTTATGATCGACGAAAAAGGATCTGATGCTATTGTTGATGCTAAATTAGCTGAAGGCTTAAGTACTCTTGGTATGGATTACGAAGTAATGAGTTCTCAATTAGTTGGGCCTACCATTGCCGATGATATAAAGCAGTCTGCACTTTGGGCAGTAATCTTCTCTCTAATTGTAATATTCATGTATATATTAATTCGTTTCCGTAAGATGTCTTACTCTTTAGGAGCTGTTGTTGCTGTATTTCACGATGTATTAATTGTGTTGTCTGTCTTCTCTATTTTCTACGGAAAATTACCATTTTCTTTAGAAATAGATCAGGCATTTATTGCTGCTATACTTACCGTAATCGGTTATTCATTAAACGATACAGTGGTTGTATTCGATAGAGTACGTGAGTATTTTGCTAAGAAGTCTGGTACAACTCACGAAATTGTAAATGCAGCTCTTAACAGCACTTTAAGTCGTACTATTAATACTTCTGTAACTACATTCTTCGTGTTATTAGTTATCTTTTTATTCGGTGGTGAAGTAATTCGTGGATTTATGTTCGCCCTTATGATTGGGGTTGTTGTAGGTACTTATTCTTCATTATTTATTGCGACACCAATTATGGTTGATACTTTAAAAGAAGAAGCTAAAAAATAATCTTTTTTAAGATTCATAAGAAAGTCCTGCATTTGCAGGACTTTTTTTATTTTTGTACTATGGTAAACACACTATTGTTTTTGAATTTTTTAGGTACTGGCGAGTTTGTACTCATTGCCTTCGTCTTTCTTTTACTCTTTGGCCCTGATAAAATACCCGGTATTGCTAGGTCTGTAGGAGAAGGAATTCGAAAAGTAAAGGATGCAAGTAATGATATTAAAAGAGAAATTCACGATAGTTCTCAAGAAATAGATTCAGTGACTTCCGAGATGAAAAACGACCTTAAAGAAATTGAAAACTTAACACAGTCTGTAAAAAGAGGGGTTAAGAAAACTTTAGACAATTAATACGTGGAAAATATAGCTTATTTAATTCTCGGACTTATTATCCTTATTATAGGTGGAGAGTTTCTCGTAAAAGGTTCTGTAGCCTTGGCTGTACGAATGAAGGTTTCTATGGTGGTTATTGGCTTAACCGTGGTTTCTTTTGCGACTTCAGCTCCCGAACTTATTGTAAGTGTTTATTCGGCCTTAACAGGGCATCCCGATATGGCATTGGGAAATGTAATAGGTTCTAATATTGCCAATATATCATTGGTCTTAGGGCTAACTGCTTTGTTGTTCCCTTTGGCATTTAAACAAAGATTGTATCGATTCGATATTCCGGTAATGTTATTTGCTTCCTTTTTGTTTGGTGTTTTTTTATATACCAATTCTGTATTAGAAGCTTGGGAAGGAATTGTATTTGTGAGTTTGTTAGTGTTTCTAACAATATATTTGATTAGTCGTTCTCGTAAAGAAGAAAAATTAAAAGCTCCAACACAAGAAGCTAAAATGCCTTTACCCAAACTAATTTTATTTTTAGTTTCTGGTGGGCTTTGTTTGTATTTCGGTTCTCGATTTTTAGTAGATGCAGCAAGTGGATTAGCTCGTGTAATGGGCTTAAGCGAACGTGTAATTTCCGTTTCTATAGTTGCTTTTGGAACTTCTGTACCAGAGTTAACAGCCTCAATAATTGCAGCTTTCAAAAAGGAAAAAGACTTGTCTGTTGGGAATTTAATTGGGTCAAATATATTTAATGTATTTGCTGTTTTAGGGATTACGTCTATTATAAAACCAATAGCTATTGTAGATCAGAGTTTGTTGACTAACGATATTTGGTGGATGTTTGGCGTTTCACTTCTTCTTTTCCCAATGATGTTTCTTTTTCATAAAGGACATATTGGTAGAGTAGAGGGTGGTTTATTACTCCTAGTATATATCGCCTACATTTATTTCCTTTTTTAGTGAATATCGTGTAAAAGACTTGCATTATTATGTAAGCGATACTCCGTTCATAATCGTTAATAAGTTAGCTGTTAGCCTGGGTGTATGCAGGGTTTATTATAAACCTTTGCGATTACTGTACATTAATTCACCTTTTTTACTCAAGAGAATAATAGTATAAATTGAAAAACCTATTATCAAGCTTATTTCCTGAATATTATACCAATATACAAGTACCCAATTATAAAGTAAGTTAATAAACACCCATAAGGTTATCGCCCATTTTTTATGTCTAAACATTCCTCCAATTGAAAAAGTTGAGAGAAATATAATAGAAAATAATTGAATTTTAAGTCCCACAGAAATAAATGAATCCATATAAATATAGATAATCAATATTGCGAAAATTATTAAGGAAGCAATATAGAGAAAGAAGTAATTATTCACTTTTTCATTTCCCCGCTTTACTTTATAAAAAGGGAGTACATTTATTTAAAAAGGATTACTAGAATTATATTTTTTTAATAAGCCTAAATTTAATGGAATCTCTTTAATTTGAGGTTGATATGTGCCAAACATCCTGTCCCAAATATTAAAAATTCCTCCACAGTTCTTATCTATATATTCTGGGTTAATTGCATGGTGTACTTTGTGTAAAGCTGGAGTTACCATAAAGACCTCTAAGAATCCAGAGTTTTTCACTAAGGATGTATGATGGTGAAATTGCACAAAATAATGGATTGATGTAACAAATAAAATCACTTCTGTAGATACCCCAATTAGTGCAAGTGGCACAAAAAAAGGTAAAGATGTAAATGTTGAAAACCAAGAATTTCTAACCCCCAAAGAAATATTAAAATTATATGTTAAATTTGGTGATAGGAGATCGTTGAATATTAACGAACCTATTTCTGATGAATGATCAAAAAAAAATAAACATCTGACAGTGATAAATTACACCGCCGATATGAATAAAGTCGAAATATTTAAGCAGTTAAAAAAGTATCAAGAAGCAGATACTAACAAGTCAACTTTGATTTTCCTAACTACATTCCTGATTTCTTGTTTTAGTATCGGGATTGCACTGTTTTCTTATGATAGTTATCCTATTCTATCTTTCATGACTCTACCTATTAGTTTTGTTTATTTATGTCGTTCATTTATTCTTATCCATGATGCTGGTCATGGAGCGCTATTTCCTAATAGAAGTATGAATGTTATTGTGGGTAATTTAATGGGTTTTATTAATATGATGCCATTTGATTTTTGGAAATATATTCATAATATGCATCATTCAACTCATGGGAAACTTCATTCTAGAGAAGATAATCCAGAATTAATGACATGGACTGTTGACGAATTTATAGATGCTTCCATTCTGAGAAAATCAATTTACATCCTCGCAAGGTCAGCATTTACGCAGGTTTTTCTGGTGCCACTTGTAATTTTTATCTTCACAAAAATCC
>Ga0308003_1001109_pt1 | contig 11935 bp, 14 predicted proteins | sample Neamet36_FD_203159 | JGI IMG/M metagenome (GOLD analysis project Ga0308003, IMG submission 203159) | Marine microbial communities from water near the shore, Antarctic Ocean - #36 | ecosystem: Environmental > Aquatic > Marine > Unclassified | place: Southern Ocean | collected 2014-06-06
GTGTTACCAGAGATCGTAGTGGATGCAGCTATTGGTGAAGGGTATAAGACCGTCCAATACGACAAACTTGTACCTCTACTCATCGAAGCCATCAAGGAACAACAGACTCAGATAGATGAACTCAAGGAGATTATAAAATGTCAGTAACATTAACAAGTACAGGGGTTCAATTCTCTGACGGTAGTTCACAAAACTCTGCAGCATCTGGGGGTAATGGAGCATTTGCTAAATATACCACTGGATCAGCTACGTTTCTGATTCCAGGAAGTGCTGGTGGTATGATGCTAACACTCACAGGTGGAGGTGGGGGTGCAGGTGCCTCAAACAGTAGGTCTAACTGGAGCTTGGGTAAGACTGGCCCAGGAGGAGGCGGTGGCGGAGCTGTTCGTGCATACTTTCCACTAAACAATAATGTTGCTGTAACTGCTAATATTAGTGTTGGTGCAGGTGGTAATGGCGGAGCCTCTGGTAATGTTGCAGGTAATGCAGGGGGCTCAACCTCAATTAATATTAGTGGTGTTGGCTCAGTTACAGGTGGAGGTGGAGGTGGAGGTTTAGGCCAGTCAGGAAATAGTGTACGTAATACAGGAACTTCTGGTACCTTCACCTCAAATATCTCAGGATACGCTGGAACAACTGCCTCTGGTAAAGCCTATAATACCGTACCGGGTGACCGACGTGGTGGTCGTAAAGGGGGTGACCCGGTAGGAGGATTCTTATCAGAGGGTCAGGGAGGTGCTCCACATCCACCTAATACAGCATCTAACAGTTCAAACTTTAACGTAGTATCCTCTCCTGGAACACTAGGTGGCGGTGCCTCCGATGCTGGATGTAATACAAACGGATCTAGTTACGGTGCAGCAGGTGGTAGTGGATTCTTAACTGTGCAACTATTGGATTAAGGAGATACTATGACAAGAAGACTGGAAGTAGACGTTAACGGACTTGCTATTGGCGGCTTTTATGATGACATAGAGGGGGTGGACACACCCTCTAATTGGATTGAGGCAGAGCAAGCTGGACTTGGTATTGGATGGATTTGGGATGGTATTATCTGGAGCGCACCTGCGGCTGCGCTTGTAGACATTAATATCCTACGAGAAAGTAGAGATGAGCTTTTAAAGCAGTGTGATCATGTCATCTCTCGTCACTCAGAACAGACCACACTTGGTATAACAACTAGTATCACTACCTCTAAGTACTCCGAATGGCTTCTTTACCGCCAAGAGCTACGCGATATCACAGCTGGGTACATCCCTGTAGTTGACCCTGAGTACCCGGTGGAACCCACAAGAGATTAATAGTAACTATGGAAAACTTTATAAGGACGTATAATAATGCCTTCACTGATGAGTATTGTGACTCAGTAATTAAACTACATGGAGATGTTAGTAGGTCTGAGGAAGAACTCAAGGTTCATGATCACTCAGACAATTCGTTTAGACGTGATGTGGGGGTGTTTTTAGATTCCCCTAATGATAGCGACACCAAAGCTATGCTAAAGCGTAAGCAAAAGGCTACCAAGGTATTTGGCGAAACTATTCTATCAAAGGTTGATGAGTACCTTAAGGACTTGGGTATCTGGAAAGATACGCAGTTAGTTCCAGATGCATTTAAAGTACAAAAGTACGAGGCGTCTAGAGGAGGTGGTTACTATGCCTTCCACAGCGAGCAATCAGGTCTTGTAGCAGGGGAAGAAAATATCCGTTATATGCGGCGATATCTTACGTACACCCTGTACTTAAATGATGTACCCAAAGGAGAAGGGGAGACTGAATTTCTTTTCCAAGGGTATAGATACCAGCCAAAGAAGGGGGACTTAGTCCTGTTCCCTGCGTTCTTTACACATACCCATCGTGGTAATCCCGTGTATACTACGGATAAGTACATAGCTACAGGATGGATGCTGTGGGCTAACCCTAACGATAACATAGAGAGTAATTAATATGACTGAAGAATTAGCAATACCTGTAGTTGAAGTTACACCAGATCACTTAGTGACATGGATAACAACAGCTACAACTGATACCTCAGTGGAAGTGACATTCACATGTGCAACCACAAGTATCGTACACTCTCGTAGTGTAAACACCATAGGCTGTGAAGATGACGCTGCAATTGAGCAACGTTTAGCAGAAGTGGCAATGGGTGTACACAACAAGATCTGTGTAGGTGCTATACTAGCTCCTTCAGATGAAGTAGAAGCGGCAGACGCCGATCTAATAACAGAATAGGAAGTAATAACATGAGCGACAACGCAGTAACAATTAACGACACTGAGTATAACTTTGAAGACTTATCTGAGAAGGCTCAAATGTCTTACCAGCAGCTTCTGTCCCTAAGGAACCAGATGATGGACTTAAGTATGAAGCAACAGCAACTTGCAGCAGCTCAATCAGTATTCGAGAAGGTACTTGAAGAAGAGTTGACTGAAGGTTCTGAGCAGACTGTGGAGGCTGCGTAGTTTCACTTCCACAATAAGAGCATTGGATCCCCCATTAGCTAATTAAAGGAGCACACAGATGGAGTCCTCAGCTAGATTCGACAGACTGGAAGCTAAAATAGATAAACTAGCTGACGCTATGATCAAGCTTGTGGAGATAGACACAAAGATTGATGGTCTACTCTTCCACAACAACACCCAAGATAACCGTTTAAACAAACACAGTGAAGCCCTAGATGACCATGCGGTTAAACTCGCAGTAGTATCTAAGTCGAGTGGAACCAATGAGTGGTTCACCCGAGTAATGATAGCTGCACTAGTAGCTGGAGTGGCCTTCATGATGAGGAGCCACTAATGTGCACTATATGCAACTCATACAATGTAGCTAAAGGCTCTAAGGTATGTAGGAATTGTAAGAAGGAGAGGTAACATTATGTTTGAATCACTGGTGTCCCTACACAGGGACCGTATCACCGAGGATGTATTCTTTGATATAGCAAGAGGCTGCTACAGGAATGCCTCACATATTCATAAGTTTGGGGCTAACCCCTCAGTAAACAAAGCAACAACCCCAGAGACAGTGTGGAGCTCTGGTGGACTATACCCTTGGGATTCACTTAATGCAGCGAGTGTATTAGTGTGCGCCTCAACGTCCGCAAGTGACGCAGGTACTCTAACTGTAATTGGTCTTGATGCTGACTGGAATGACATATCTGAAGAGGTCACACTCACAGGTACTGTTGGTGCAACTACAACTAACACCTTCATAAGGGTGTTCCGGTTACAGTATCAAAATGGTCTTGCAGCAAACGTAGGTGATATAACTGCCAAAGTATCCACAGTGGTCGTAGGTCACATAACAGCTACCTTTGGGCAGTCACTGGTGTCAATATACTCAGTACCAGCAGGGTACACGGGATATCTATTAACAGGTAAAGCAAGTGTGCAGAAGAATAAGAATGCACAAGTACAGATGGTTGGTCGGCAGTTTGGAGGTTCCTTCCAGATTGGTCACATAGGTGAAGTCTCTGACAGCTCCTACGATTATGACTTCAAGGTTCCTCTTGTGTTCCCTGAGAAATCAGATATAGAAATTAGGGTGTCACAGGCTGAGACTAATGGAACTCGTGTAACTGCAAGCTTCGATATGGTTCTTGTTAAGGGAGGTTAATAGATGTTTGGATTACCAATGGAAGCTGTCACCATGATGGGCAGTACTGTAGGTGGCGCTGCGATGAAGATGTGGTCGCAGTCCCAAGCCGATAAGGCTGAACAACAGAAGCAACTTATGGGACGCTTTGACGCATCTGAGAAGAGTGTTGATAGTGCTCGTGCACATCAAACACCTAATGCCCAATGGATACGCAGGTTCCTTGTAATCTCATTCATGAGTATGGCTATGTTAATACTACTGGCACCGTTACTGGGGTTCAACACAGTAGTCCCAGTGGATGTCACATCAGGCTTCAGTTTCCTATTCTTTGACTTTAAAGACACAGTCACTGAGTATGTATCATTGAACGGTATGGTCACCCCCGTGTGGCTACCACATGCAATCACATCAGTGGTTGGTATGTACTTCGGTCAATCAATTGTAGCTCGTAAATAAGGAGGCACTATGCCATTTCAAATAACCCCAGAGATTGACTTCTCATCTGTGGGTCTCATCACAGATATGCCAGCACACTCTCTACCCCAAGGAGCTTGGAGTGACTGCCTCAACATGAGAGTTAAAGATGGATCAGTTCAGGGAGTCAATGACTTCGTAGCTGGCTTCGATGTTAACTCCTCATATGCTACAGGAGAGCCAGTAGCGATAACCCAGTGGACTCCTGCAGGATCTAACTATCTCAACATAGCGTATATCATTAAGGATGTAGCGTCATCTACGGGTACTAAGGGGCGTGTCTTTGTATACAACTCTAGTACTACGCAGAACGTTGAGATCACTAATGCTGTATCTTCTGCTAACTTTGAGATAGATGACAACTTCCCACCACAGCTATTCGTATTCAATGGAGTACTTATCTGTAATCCGGGAACTGGTAACCCACAATATATCTCAGCAGATGCCACAACTAATGGTAATCTTGTTGATCTACCTAACTGGGCAGCAATGGCTGGAACCCAGTACGCAAGGGTATTAAGGCCCTTTAAGAATAGGCTAGTAGCTATGAGCTTCTATGATGACAAGGACACTGCTACTACAGCAGATGATGAATCCTACCCTATAGACTTCGTTTGGTCTTCTCATATTACTGCACTAGATTCACTAGCTAACGTAGAGTGGCAAGCTTCCCTAATCAACACAGCTGGTGATGCTTTCTTATCCCAGACTCCGGGACGTATCCTTGATGGTAAACAACTAGGTGAGTTCTTCATAGCATACAAGACAGATTCTGTTGTACGTGTGTATGAGACTGGTGATACCTTTGTACTTGGCTTTGATCCTATCTTTGAAGATGATGGAATCTACTCGACTCGTTGTGTAACTACTATTGGTGATTCACAGCATCTTGTTATAGGTAACTATGGTGTCTATGTACACGATGGTCAATCTCAGAAGCAAGATATAGCTAAGGGACTCTTCCAAGATACTATGTTTGATCTTGTTAAAGGTAGTGATAAGGAGAAGTCATTTGTATTCCAACAGACCCGAGACAAAGAAGTCTGGTTCTGTTTCCGTGAGACTGGAACCACAGGTTCTGGTTGTAACAAAGCATTTGTATTTAACTATGCAGACCAAAAGGTACACATACGTACCCTACCAAACATCACTGATATCTATGAGACAGAAGTAGAAGGTGCCCTGCGTATCTTTGGAGCTTCCCCTGATACAAACTCTGTGATGGAACTATCAAATGATACACTGATCTCCAATGGTTGGTTCGTGAGAACTGAGGATGACCTAGGGGCTAGGGCTATGTACAAGGATATTGATGGACTCTTCCCACAGGCAGAGGATCTCTTTAATATCGCTGTATTTGGTACATCATCTAAGGTAGGAGACTCTGCACTAACAACTGGATTCAATAGTACTGATCGGGTATACGATCCCTCAGGATCCTACAAGGTAGACGTAAGGCAATCAGGTCGCTACATCAATGTGCGAGTTACAATGTCTGGAACTACTAACCCCAAACTAACTTCAATTCAATTCAGTCTCAATCCTACAAGCAGGCGATAATATAACTAGGGAGTAATCATGGCTAAGATTAGCGAAACAGAACTACAGAGGCGCTTAAGAGCCCTCGAGAAGAAGACAGGTTCCTCCCTTAAGGTATTCGTCAGTAACATAGATCCCACAGGGACTAACTTTGGTGAGGGGGAGCAGCACTACAACAGCACCACAGGGAATCTATTTATATTCTCTGGTGGTGAATGGAAAACAGCATCTAATGTACTTCATATTAGATATGCAGCCTCAGTCACTAACTTAGACACAGGTGGTATAGCACCCTCGCAGGGTGACGTTGTAGGCTTCTCTGAACTACCCTATGATTCCTTAGGTGACCAATTGGCTTATCGTGGATTATGGTTTGGAGGTGCAGATGCATCTACAGATCCTACGGACTACCAGTGGACACTTACTTCTGGAGCTAATGGCGCTGTACCTACCTACGAAAGGTACTACTCAGAAGCTGCTGGATTGTTCTCTGAAATGGGAGACCCCACTAATCCGGGTGCTGGCATAACATGGATAGTAACTACTACAACAACACCCTCAACAGCCTATTGGGTTGCTGAGAGATATACAATAGAAGGTGTAGTCTCTGAATGGCAGATCTACCCAGTTCAAGCGAAGGACGGAGGAATACCCTTTGTATCTTATACTAAAGCTGGGTTCAATATGCCAGTACTTGGGGACTCCACTTGGATAGCTGATGCTGTTATAGCAGTGTCTTTCTTCACAGGTAAAGCATACACTAACCAGAAAGAGTTTGGTTATGGTACAACAGTCGTCATTACATATGATAATGGTAAACTATATGGTACCTTTAAGAGATCAGGTTCTTTGGACATCTGGGCGGCACCTACGTCTTTCATTGATGGTGACTTAATTGTTGATGGGACTATATCTACTGACCACTTACAAGCTAATTCGATTGATGCAACTAAACTAGTCATCACAGGGCTTAACGCAATAACATATAGCACAGTTGGTGCTGATGAACTAGGTGCTGCTGCTGATGCTCAAGTAGCTGCGGCTGCTTATGTTGATGCAGGCTTTGTGGCTAATTCGGTACGCACTAGTGACTTAGCTTTAATCCAACTACAATTAGATGGAAGTATCACATCGTGGTTCCTACCACACGTACCTACACTTATTAACCTACCTACATCTGACTGGACAACTAATGCAATTAAGAATCAGCATCTAGCTGACCTATTCTATGATGATATAACTGGGTATGCGTATAGGTTCACACTAGTTGCAAGCACGTACTCTTGGGTTCGTATAACTGATACTGATGTGACAGCTGCCTTAAACAATGCATCCACTGCTCAAGACACAGCTGACAGTAAGCGAAGAGTCTTTGTAGTTACACCTGTCTCACCCTATGACGTAGGTGATCTCTGGGACACAGGTGCAGGTATCAAACGTTGTATCACACCTAAAGCCCCACTTGCTGCTTATGTTGCAGGTGATTGGGTTCAGATAACAGATGCAGAAGGTGCTGCTGTTACAGCTAAGACAGAGGCAATCGCTGCTGCTGCTATTGCTGCTCAAACTAAGGCTGATTTAGCTCAAACAACTGCAGAGGCGTATGCTGATGGAATTGTTACAGCAGAAGAAGCTAGAGCTATACTTGATGCTACTAATAAGGCAGATGCTGCTCAGGCTGCTGCAGAGGCTGCTTCTGACGTATTAGGATCTGCAGCGGCTGCTCAAGTAGCTGCTATTAATGCTGCTGCTATAGCTGCTCAAACTAAAGCTGATTTAGCTCAAACAACTGCAGAGGCTTACGCTGACGGAATTGTTACAGCTGAGGAAGCTAGAGCTATACTTGATGCCACTACTAAAGCTAACGCTGCACAAGCTGCTGCTGAAGCTGCAAGCGATGCACTAGGTTCTGCTGCGGCTGCTCAAGTGGCTGCTATAGCTGCTTCCGCAACTGCCTCACAGGCTAATGCTGATTTGGCTGAGACAACTGCTAAGGCATATGCTGATGGCATAGTGACTGCTGAGGAAGCTAGGGCTATACTTGATGCAACTACTAAAGCAGATGCTGCTCAGGCTGCTGCAGAGTTAGCCAGTGATGTAGCTGGAGCTGCTGCGGCTGCTCAGGCTGCTAGTGATCCTGTTGGGTCTGCTGCTGCTGCACAAGTGGCTGCTATAGCTGCTGCTGGAATTGCTGCTCAAACTAAGGCTGATTTAGCTCAAACAACTGCAGAGGCGTATGCTGATGGTATCGTAACTGCAGAAGAAGTTAGAGCTATACTTGATGCTACTAATAAAGCTAACGCTGCCCAAGCGGCTGCTGAGGCTGCTAGTGATGCTGCAGGTACAGCTCAGGCTGCTGCAGATGTCATAACTAATAACATATATACAACTGCGACAACTACTATAGATGGTGGTAAGATAACCACTGACTCAGTTACTTCCAATAAGATCTCAATGAATGGCCCAATAGAGTTCAATGCAGCTGCTTCTGGTTTACACTGGAATAAGAATGCATATGGAGATGGGCTGTATGGTGGCTTCATAGGTCGTCATCTAACTTCAACAGGTGCTGATGCGATTGGCTTAGACTTCACCAGTGCTACCAGTTCTATTAGAATGAGCAGTGGTGGTCGTTTGGTAACCAAAGGTATCCTTTTGGAGACTGGAGTTCCCGGAACTTCCGTTGAATATGATACTGTCGGTACTCACACCTTTACTATAACAAGTGCTGCAGGTAGCTTTGTGAGTGTAGTTGCTACAGGTGGAGGTGGTGGTGGTGCTAACAACTGGGTAGATAGCTTCCATCCCGGAAACCCCGGAGGTGGAACTGGTGCTGCAACCACAATGGCATTCCTTGATTCAGGAGGTAGTGTTATTGGATCTGTTATAACTGCAGCTGGAGGTACAGGTGCAGGTGACACTGTGTCTTCAAACGCTGCAAACGTGTACGGAGTGCAAGGTGGTTCCTCACTACATGCCCAAGGTGGCGCAGGCGGTAGTTATAATGGTGCAGGTGGTAATGGCTCGAGAGGTTCTGGCGGTGGTGGTGCAGGTGGTAACGGGAATGGTGGTAACGCTGCTTCTCTTAGCCCTTCAGGGTCAGGTGTAAGTATCGCAGATTCACTAACAGTTCCTGCAGGTGCAGTTTCACTCAGAGTTATTATAGGTTCTGGAGGGTCTGGTGGATCAACGAGTTATCCATCTGGCACTCAGGCGGCAGGTGGTAGTGGTGGTGCAGGTTTTGCATCTGTAACACCTCCAGCATCTGGTAGCCAACTATTTGACTTTGAAGACCTAGCTACAAACTCTGTACCTTGGCCTACCTTAGGTCAGATGACTACTACATCTCTTGGATCTCTAACTAACCTAGGTTCTGGTGGTGCAGGTTGGTATTACGTCGCTATTATTAATGGTAACAATGGTAATGGTAGTGCTGCTAGTTTCGTAGGTATGCCCCACTATTATAGTGGTACACCTACTGCTGGTGGGACATCTGCTATCTGGTATCAAATGAAGTAAGGTTAGGCTCTCAGGGTAGTACCTGAGGGCTTTCCATAATTAAACAAACAGTGAGGACTAACAAGTATGTCAATTGAAATCAAGCAAGTAGTAGGTGAGGATATACTTATTAGGTATAATTCTTTTAAGGCCCTTATAGGGGTAGCTCTAGAACACAGTTCTGGAGAGTGGACTGTACAACAGATCATTCAAGGTTGTCTATCAGATCCACAGAACTTCCACCTATGGGAGATCTTTGATGATGGTGACTTTGTAGCACTAGCTACCACAAGGTATATTCAGTACAACAACTTCTCTTCTCTCCATATTATAACATTAGGTGGAAAGACCAATGATAGGATGGCTGAGTGGACAACTGAGTTTGCTGAACAGATGAAGAAGTTCCCACAGATTGACTGTTTAGAGTTCACTGGAAGACGAGGGCTCTTGAAGCCCTTGACTAAGTGTGGCTGGAAAGAACGTTACACAACCGTAAGATTAAGTTTAAAGGAGACCTTCGATGTCTAAACTAATAAAGATTTATGATGGTATGATATTTGATATGTCTACTGGTGCAGTACTAGAACATGGTGAAGTTACATACCATGCAGAAGAAGATATCGCACATTGCGGTGGTGGTGGTGAAACTAAACAGACAACTCAGTCTGGTTTTGCACAGGAATATAAACCTGAAATCAAAGAGATGCTTGCTGCAACTAAAGAGAAGTATGACACAGGTAAGCTAGGTCAAGTTGCTGGTTTCACACAGACTGGACTTGATGCACAGAATCAGGGCATTGCTGCTGCTGGTAATCAAACAGCTCTTGCCTCACACATGATGGGTATTGCAGGGCAACCTGTAGATCTCTCTGGTCAACGTGCAGCTTCACTACAGCAAGCCCAAGGTGCCCTAGGTACTTCACAGGCAGCTGCTGGGGAACGTGGAGGTCTTGGTGGATCTCGTCAGATGTTGAACCAAGCTAGTATCGAACAAGGCTTAGCTGCTAACTTCGCTGGCATTGATCAACAGGCTCAACAGATGCAGACACAGAATATTGGACAAGCTATGGCTATGCAAGGTCAGGGTGCACAAACCCTTGGTATGATCGGACAAGCTCAACAGGCTCAAGGTCAATCAGAAGCTGATGCTGACTACACTGCACTTGCACAACGCATTGGTTTATTCTCAGGTGTTGCACCAAAGGAACAGACTACTACTAAGACTGGGGGTAAGTAGTCATGGCTGGATTCAACCCCTTTGCTCCACAGATGGAGAAGAAACAAGGTGCACCTCAGGCTCCGGGAGTACAAGCACCTAACGTACCTATGCAGGATCAACCCGGATTAGCCCAGACACTTGCCCCTTCTGTATTCAGTAAGGCTATGGGTTCTGAAGCAGCTGGTGAGATGGGTACAGCAATGACTGATAGCATCGCAGGTAAGTGGGCTTCACTGACTGCAGCACCTACAGCAGCTATCTCAGCACCACAAGCAGCAGGTATGGCAGAACTTGCAGCATCTACAGGTGGTACCTTAGCTCCCGGAGCAGCACAGGCAGTAATGGGCTCATCAGCTCTAGCTGCACCTGTAGTTGCCTCAGCAGCAGGTACCACTGGACTAGCAGCAACCGCTGGTACAGCAGGTGGAGCACTAGCTTCAGCAGCCCCTATGGCAGCAGCACTAGGCCCATTCGGTATCCCAGTGTTAATTGGTGCAGGCCTTATGGCAGCTAACTCAGGAAAATAAAGGAGACTTATGAGTACAAAACTACACGGAGCTGATGCGATTGCAAAGGCTCGGGAACTGCTTGGTCGTGAGCTATCCGCAAGTGAATCACACATAGCTAACCTCGAAGGTTACGATTCAGAGGTCTATGAGGACACTAAGGGAGTTAAGACTACTGGCTTTGGGCAGACAGGTGAGTACTCAAGTATGCCTTTTGACCAAGTGGTGAGATCCTTTGAGAATACTGCTAGGCGTATTGTACCTAGCTACGATCAACTACCTCAAGCCTTGCAACTACGACTACTTGACTCCACCTATCGGGGTGGGCTCAGTGGTAGTACTAAAACACTCGGCCATATCAATGCAGGTCGTTGGGATGAAGCAGCAGACGAGTTCCTTGATAACGATGATTTCAGAAACTCTATTGCAGCTAAGACTGGGGTGGCTGGACGTATGCAGCAGACTTCAGATGCAATGCGTAACTATGGGTTAGAGTTGGCCACAGTGCCAGAACAAGTACAGCAAGTACCCCAACAGGCACAAGAGGCTCCTCCACAAGCTGATGCTGGGTTTCTGGCTCCTGTTGATGACTTCATTAATGATCTCTTTGGTGGTGATAAGAGTGGTAAGCCACGGAAGGAAGTGACAGAGAAGATACCTAAGGCACATAAAGATACAGCTAAATCCTTATGGGATACAATATTCGGAGATTAAGACGATGACAAAGACAGAAATTGAAGAGCACTTCGCAGGGGCTAAGAGCTCCCCATATGCCACAGCACCACAAGGTGAGGTCTTATCTTGGAATCCACAGGTATCCCCTGAGGCAGCACTAGAACGTAAGGCACTGGCATTTGGACTAGATAGTAGACCACCTACGGTGCAAACCCCACCAGATATGTACCAACAAGCAGTTGCACTGGATGGTAAAGAACCTGCAGCAACCCCTTTCATGCCACCAACCGTGGGTATCCCAGCAGCAACCCCTTTCATGCCACCAACCGTGGGTATCCCAGCATCATCCCCCACAAGTGGTGTGATAGCTCCCTTTGATCCTGCATTTGTAGACCTAACAGTCCCAACAACAGGACCTACTTCACGAC